>LDZR01000849.1_pt1 | contig 14140 bp, 15 predicted proteins | sample 615371 | NCBI WGS metagenome assembly LDZR01 (sample SAMN03408294, study PRJNA278302) | terrestrial metagenome | isolation source: oil reservoir sample K2 | place: USA: Alaska, North Slope, Kuparuk formation | collected 2013
TCCGTGATCGGATACTATTATAACGTCGTAATCATCTTGAATACCGTTCAAAAATTCTCCTATCTTACTGTCTAAATGAATATAATAATCTCTAATAGCTGAATTAAATTTGCTATTTACATGTTTTGGATGATTTTTATCGTGCAAAGCCCAAAATCCATGGTGAATTCTATCTGGCCCCATTTCAACCATTACAAATAAATCCCACGGTTTGTTTTTTGCTAAACAATTCGCAATTTTAAAATGATTATTCGTCATATCGTAGATATCTTTTAACAATCTTTCTTTATCTTCGGTTCTGAAATCATTTACATCAAAAATAAAATGCCCTGTATTAGCTACCAATTCATTTTTTAAGTGTTTTGGATAAGTATAATTAGATTCAAAAGAAGGTGTTAAAAAGCCTGAAATCATGTTTCCTTTCAAGGGAGAAGGAGGGTAAGTCAACGGTACGCCTATCACGATGTTTTGTTTACCCTTTTCTGTAAAAATATCCCATAATTTTTTATATTTCACGCTTTTTGAAGAAACCAAAGAGAAAGAGTGATAGTCATAATTTTTTCTATTTGTAAAACCATATATTCCAAGTTCACCAGGATCTTTACCTGTGAACATGCTCATCCAGGCGGGGACGGTTATTGGAGGGATAGTAGACTCTAATTCATTGTACACACCCTTTTTCATAATTTTTCTTAAATTGGGTAAATCATCGAAAAACTCATCAAAGACCAAATTTGGTGAAGCACAGTCTAATCCAATGATTACGATTTTTTTGCTCATTAAGACACTCCTTTTAAAGAAGCTATCAACAAATAATAACACATAGATCTTTCAAAAAGAAAAAACGTTGTTTTATCAAAAACTACATGATATAATACATTTAAAAGAATACATTTGGAGCGTGGCTTTTATGTCTGATAAGGTGACCTTAAAAATACCAAAACCATTGTACGATAAAATTAAATCCATAATAGAAAACACTGGTTATTCCAGTGTTACAGAGTTTGTAGTGTCTGTGCTTAGAGATTTGGTGTCCTCTGAAGAAATTCAGAAAACCAAAAAGAATAATAAATCCACTAACCAAATTGAAACGCTGACTGAAGAGGAAATAAAAGCTATCAAAAAACGATTGAAGAATTTGGGTTATTTGGATGATTGATATCAACTACATAATTTTCCAGTATCCCTATTTTCTCTATTTTAACTGCCACTTTATCTCCAACATTCATTGGTCCCACACCTGAAGGGGTGCCTGTGGCAATTACATCACCTGGATTTAGGGTCATTATTTTTGATATGAAACTTACAAGTTTTCTCACAGAAAAGATTAATTGGTTAGTATTTGAGTTTTGTTTGATTTGATCGTTGAGTAAAAGTTGAATGTTTAAGTTACTTGGATCAACATCCGTTACGATTGATGGCCCAAAGGGTGCAAAAGTATCAAAGGATTTTGCTCGTGTCCACTGTCCATCTTTCTTCTGTAAATCCCTGGCGGTAACATCGTTAAAGCAAGTATAACCTAAGATATGTTCTTTTACTTGGCCTTCTTCAATGTCTTTGATTTTATCTTTAATTACTACTGCAAGTTCTGCCTCATAATCTACTTGATCGCTCATTTTTGGGTATATAATACTCTCTTTTGGTCCAATCACAGCCGTTGACGGTTTTATGAAGAGAACGGGTTCTTCTGGAATTCTGTCCTTCATTTCTTCCGCATGATCTCGATAGTTTAAGCCAACACAAACGATTTTGCTAGGATTACAAGGAGCCTTTAACGTAACTTCAGTGAGGGGATAGATATTATTGGTAACTGTAAAATCTTCAAAGATATCGCCGTCAATAACTTTTATATTGTTTTCTTCCAACACGCCATAACTGGTTTTTCCGTCTTTTTGAAATCTGACAAGTTTCATATTTTTTACCTCCATTTTTGTTTTTGATTACCACCTTGAGAAATTCTAAAACTTTGTATATAGCGCCCCGCTCCCAACCTGTATTCATTATACATCCAATTTGAGTATTTTAAATCATCTGGTATATTTGATTTTATTTCTTGTAAGTCGTCTTTAGTTGTCATAAGAGATAATTACTCTATTTGTTGAGCTATGTCTTTATCATACGACCATATATTGTGTTTGTCAATATTGTGTATGTTAAAAAAAAATGATATAATAAAAAAAGTAAATTTATATAGACTCATTAGAAATTGAGGCCCTTTAGAATTTCTAAAGATAGCTAAAAGAATTTTTTGGGAGGGATTCATATGAAAAATGATTTTTTAGGGAGAAGTTTAACGGTTATGAATGATTTAACGGTTGAAGAGCAGTTATTTCTTTACAACCAAACAAAAAGGTTAAAAACGAAATGGGCAAATAAAGAAGATCTTTCCGAATTTCAAATAAAAAACCAAACAGGTATTTACATAGTATTCCTCGAACCAAGTACCAGAACCAAAGAATCCTTCGTTAACGCTTCTAAATTCCACAAAAACGCTAAAACCAACATCTTCGAATCAGAACACTCTTCATTTAATAAAAAAGAAAGTTATATAGATACCTTCAATATGTTGACCGGTTATTCAGATTATTCGATATTCATTATTAGATCAAAATTGGAAGGTACTTGTAAGTTACTAGATGAAAAGGTTTCAGAATTCGCTTCAAGACACAACCTACCATATCCTTCTTTTATAAACGCTGGAGATGGTAAGCATGAGCATCCTACTCAAGAAATTTTAGATGAATTCACATTTTTGGAGCAGATGAATTTTAACAATGATCACATTCATATAGCTCTTATAGGGGATCTTCTTCATGGAAGAACGGTTCATTCCAAAGTGGAAGGATTAAAAATATTTAAAAACGTTGAAGTTGATTTGATAGCACCGGAAGAATTACAGATGCCAAAACATTATATAAGTAAAATGAGGCAAAAGGGGTACAACGTTAGAATCTTCTCTTCCATAGAAGAGTACCTAAAACAGGATAAAAAAGCGAATATTTGGTATTTCACAAGGCTTCAATTAGAACGAATGGGGGAAGATATTCTAGAGAAAGAACATATTTTGAGAAAAAGTGTGACTTTTACAAAAGAATTTCTCCCTCTTATCTCCGAAAACGTTAAATTTTATCATCCCCTCCCCCGTCACAAAACTTTCCCCACTATTCCAACCTTTTTAGATCCCTTGCCGCTTAACGGCTGGGAAAAACAGGCAATAAACGGATATTGGACAAGGATAATCTTACTTTCTATGTTTGGTGGTGCTTTGACTGCCCCCTTTGATACCTCGAGAAAAAATGTTGAAATTAATGAAGAGGATTTCGTCATATCCGCACCGATAAAAGATGGGAAAAAAGGATTGTTAAGCGAAGGAAAAAGAGGGATCAAGCCGATTGAAAATGGAACGGTAATTGATCACATAGCCAAAGGACAAAACCCAGAAAAGATATACGAGACGATCATGAAAATAAGGAAGATTTTGAAATTTTATAATATTGATAGTGCAGACGGTATATTTAGATCAGCAGACGGTAGATTAAAGGGTTACATTAGTTTGCCTGATGTTCATTTATCAAAGAAAGAAATAAAAAAACTTTCAGCTATATCTCCAAATACGACAGTAAATATTATTGAAGGTGGAAGAGTCAAAGAAAAATACAGGATTTCTTTACCACCTATTATTTACGGTTTCGAAGAGTTAAGATGTAAAAATGAAAACTGTATAACCAATCCTCAAAACAACGAAAGCGTTCAGGTTTCTTTCATTAGAAACGAGGAGAATGAGTTAATATGTGAATATTGTGAAACCGCACATACCTTTGAAGAAATATGGAGCTTTTAATGGTAAAAAATCTTTCTTTATCTTTGTTTTTATCGTTTTAATATTTTTGTGATAAAATTTATTGATAGAGTATAGAGTGCAGAGTAAAGTGGGAGGAATCTTTTTGAGAAATATCGTTTTTGATTTGGGGAATGTCCTTTTTAAATTCGATCCAGAAGGGATCTTAGATGATCTTTTCAAAGATCCGCTTGTAAAAAGAAAATTGAAAGAGGCTGTTTTTACAACAAGCATATGGAAGGAATTGGATAGGGGGACCTTGTCTTTTGAGGAAGCAAAAAAGATTTTCCACGAGAAAAACCCTGATTTAAAAGAGGAAATCAATATATTACTTAAAGAATGGAAGAATTATCTTCATCCCATAACCGAAAACGTAGAAATTTTACCTAAATTGAAAGAAAACAACAAACTTTTCATCTTGTCTAATTTTCATGAAGATGCTTTCAATTATATAAGAGGGAAATACTCGTTTTTTGATATCTTTGACGGAATGGTTATTTCATATAAAGAGAAGCTTTTGAAACCTGAAAAGGAAATTTATCAGCTTTTACTTAATAGGTATAATTTGAAACCTGAAGAAACGATTTTTGTGGATGATATTGTTGAAAACATACAGGCTGCTGAAGAATTGGGGATAAAAAGTATACTATATAAAGGTCCTGAAGCCTTAAGAGAATTGTTAAAAAGAGAGGGTGCCCTGTAATTGTGGAAGGAGGCGATGAAGTGAATAACGTTTTTGACAAACATTGTGTATTTATTACTTCAACCGGAAGAACAGGTACGAGATTTCTTGCAAAAAGTTTATCAAAAATGGTTGAAGATTGTTATGCGGTCCATGAACCTGCAAATGTGTTCATTAAAGATCTTAAAAAATGGGGAGACGATATAAAAAGGTTCGGTTTTTATCAAATGACCGTAGGACAGTTTTTGCCTTCCAAATCCATGTGCAAGTTGAGTACCTACAGGAGGAGGGGAAAAATAAACGATGAAAAAACTAAAGAGTATATAAAAGGTTTGAGAAAACAGATTTTGGAAGAGACAAAGGAAAGCTTGTACGTCGAATCAAGTAACCATCTTCACGGAGTTATAGATCTATTGGGAGATGTATTTCCTAATGGTAAAGTTGTGTTTATTATAAGGGATCCAAGAACATGGATCCGTTCGGCCATAAGTTCACCTGTTTATTTATTATATAGTAAAGTCGATTTTTCATTTTTAGGAATGAGTATGAGAGCTTTCCATTTCAAAGACGATCCCTATTCGATGAAATGGAATAGCATGAGCAAATTTGAAAAGTTTGCCTGGTATTATAATAAACTGAATACATTGGTATTGGAATCTATGAAAAATAAAAAGAATTTCAAATTATATCGCTACGAAGATTTGTTCACAAGCGAGAAAAAAGAAGAAAATTTTATAGATCTATTAGAATTTTCCACGAAATTTGATGATGGATTCAGTAGAAAATATACTTTTGAACCTTCTTTTCTTAGTAAGAAAATAAACTCTGCGTCGGATAAGTATAAGATACCACATTGGAAAAATTGGGATAAAAAGAGGGCACATATACTTCAAAAACATTGTGGGGAATTAATGGATAAGTTTGGTTATGGAAAGGAACCTGAGTGGTTAGAAAAATTGAATTCGGATTATAAAGAAGAGTACGCATAATTAATATAGGAGTATTCAATGATTTCAGAAGATCTTAAACTTAGTTTGTACACAGATGGATGCGATATTAGACAAAATGAATTTCTCAAATATTATACGAGTTTTAGAATAGGAGGGTCTGTTCCATATATCTTATTCCCTAGAACTTTAAATGCTTTTGTGAATGCTTTATCGCAATTAGTTAAAAGGAACATTCCTTTCAGAATTATAGGTCAAGGAACCAACCTCATCGTAAGTGATGAGCCTTTAAAATTTGTGGTACTTTCCACGAAATACTTAAATAAAATGAATTTTGAAGAAAAAAATAATATGGATTTGATTGTAGAAGCACAGAGCGGGATGTCTTTATCTGCTCTTTCTTTTTTGCTATCAGAAGATGGATACTCTGGACTTGAGTTTGCATGTGGCATTCCAGGAAGTGTAGGCGGTGGAGTTTACATGAATGCAGGAGCCTACGATGGTGAGATGAAGGATGTCGTTGTGGAAACAACGGTACTCGATTTAAAGGATGGAAAAGTAAAGACTTTAAATAAAGGTGATTTAGAGTTTGGTTATAGAACCAGCATTCTCCAGGAAGGTTCTTTCATTCTGTTATCCACTAAATTCTTACTAAAAAAAGATGAGCTTAAAAGGATCAAAAGTAAATTGATAGATTTTTCAACCCGCAGATGGGAGAAACAACCCATCGATTTACCATCTGCGGGAAGCATATTCAAACGACCGAAACCAGATTTTTTTGTGGGTACTACGATAGAAAATTTAGGATTGAAAGGCTTTTCGATAGGCGAAGCTCAAATATCAACAAAACATGCAGGTTTCATAATCAACAAAGGTAACGCTACTTTCAAGGATGTAATTTTATTAATTGAGTATGTAAAACGCATTGTAAAAGACAAATACAATGTTGAGCTACAGGTTGAACCAGAGATTTGGGAATGAATTACGATTTTTTCCTTTTTTTCTTACTTTTTTTGTTAACTTTTATTTTAGCATGAGGATGTTCTTTTTTCAACTTTTCAAAATCATTTTCCTTATACGGGACAAAATCTACTTCCGTTCTAATTTTATTCGCTCTTACAACTTGGGCTTGTAATTTGTCTCCGATCCTATAAACGTTGCCGGTTCTTTCACCTTTCAACGTGTTGTCACGTTCATCGTAGATGTAATAATCATCATTCAGCTCTGATATATGTATCAATCCACTTATCATCTTTTGAGGTATTTCTACGAATAATCCAAACCTTGTTACACCAGTAATGTACACCCAAAATACTTCTCCTATGCGTCTTGAAATGTATTCAACTTTTTTCATATCTATTAGATCCCACTCCGCTTGGTCTGCGACCCTTTCCATTTCAGAAGAATTTTTAGCTATTTCAGGAAGCATTTCAGAATACTTCTTTATTTCTTTCCTTGAAAGGGTTCCTTTGTGTTTTATGAACTCTTTCAACAATCTGTGAACCACTAAGTCAGGGTATCTCCTTATTGGTGATGTGAAATGTGTATAGGATGATGAAGCAAGGCCAAAATGTCCTACGTTTTCCTCTGAGTATAAGGCCCTTTTCATGGATCTTACAAGCATCATCTGAATATTTTTACTTAAAGGATGGTTCTTTGTTTTTTCTAATATTTCTTGTAGAACCTTAGGATGAATATTTTGAGGAAACTTTACATTTATTCCCAACATATCTAGATAATTTCGCAACTGAAGCAATACATCAGGATCCGGATTTTCATGGATTCTATAGATAAAGGGCAAACCTTGAACATCGAAGTATGAAGCAACCGTTTCATTGGCCAAAACCATGAACTCTTCGATCATTTTTTCCGATATGCCTCTTTCCACAGGGATGATATCTTTTACATAGCCCTTTTCATCGAATTCAAAGTATACTTCGTTGCTTTCTATATCGATTATCGAACCTCTTTCTTTTCTTTTTACAGCAAGTATTTCCATCAGTTCTTTCATCATCTCAAGGTCTGACTTTAGAAAGCCGATATCTTTTTCTACTTCTTCGCTACAATTGTCAGATAGGAGTTCGTTAACTTTGTTATATGTCAATCTCTTGGTACTTCTTATCACTCCATTGTATATTTTTGAGTTAACCAAGTTCCCATAAGGGTCGATTTCCATTAATAAGGACATTGTCAATCTATCTTCACCTTCAACCAAAGAACATATCCAGTTGGATAACTCAAATGGAAGCATTGGAATAACGGTGTCGATTAGATAAACGCTTGTACCACGTTTGTAGGCCTCTCGATCAAGAGTACTGTTGTTTTTTACATAATGAGATACATCTGCTATATGTACCCCGAGTAAATAATTACCGTTATCTAACTTTTTTATACCAATGGCATCATCAAAATCTTTTGCCGTATCACCATCGATAGTAAATATAGTTTCTTTTCTAAAATCTTTTCTTCCCTTAATTTCATTTTCAGAAAGTTTATTTGGAAGTTCTTTAGCCTCTTGTACCACTTTTGGAGGGAAGTAACCTGGCTCAGGTAAATCATGCTTGAAGATCACTATAGGCAAATCTATGGAAGGGTCATCTTTGTCACCAAGGACATCTACTATCTCGACCTCTGGATTTTTTGTGGGAGATTGGTACTTTGTTATTTTTGCCTTCACTATTTGTCCGTTTTTAGCTTTTCCTACACCTTCCGGAGCTACGTAAAAATCCGTATTTATTTTTCCATCAATGGGTATAACGAATCCAAAGATCCCTTTTCTTACGAACTCACCTACCACATATTTTAACCCTCTTTTTAATATTCTAACTACCCTACCTTCTTTTAAATCACGCCATTTACCTATTATTTCAACTAAAACTAAATCTTTATGCAAACTGATTCCAGAATTTTCAACCTTCACAGCAATTTCGCTTCCATCTGGGCATTGTACAAAAGCCATATTTCCACTTTTGGTGAATTCGATGGTTCCAACAGCCATGTTTTCATCTAATTTTCTGTATCTGTTTTGTGAATCTTTAATTATTTTTCCTTCATTTAGGAGTTTTTTTAGTATTCTTCTGATTTTAGTCTTTTCCGATTTTTGAAATGCATTTAGATTTTCGTAGAGTTCTTTTTGTATCATAGGCTTTTTATCTATTATTTCCAATATTAGATTTTCTAAGTTGTCTTCATTCATATTTTACCTCCATTCAATATATTATTCCACTTTTTAAAAAAGCTAAAACTTATTTAATGCATCTTGCCCCAACCGTCGGAGAGAGGTGGGAGGGCTCCGCCCTGTAACCCTTTTAAATCAGAATCTTATTTTTAAACTTACTGATATCCTCTATCAGAGGTGTAAAAAGTTGCAAGTTTAGGATTGAAAGTTAGTTTTATGGTTCCAACCGGTCCGTTTCTTTGCTTACCTACAATAAGTTCTGCTTCATGTTCATCATTTAAAGAATCTTTACCGGGCTCATCTTTTTTTCTTTTGTAATATGAATCTCTATACAAAAACATAACGACATCCGCATCCTGTTCAATTGCCCCTGATTCTCTGAGATCACTTAAACGAGGTCTTTTATCTTCTCTTTGCTCAACTGCACGGGAAAGTTGAGACAAAGCAACGACAGTGATATTTAACTCTCTAGCGAGCAATTTCAGGGATCTTGATATATCTGTTATTTCTTGTTGCCTGCTCTCATAACCTTTAGATCTAGAAGTCATCAATTGTAAGTAATCGATAAAAATTACTTCTATACCATATTCTCTTTTCATTCTCCTTGCTTTTGCCCTCAGCATTCTGGGAGTTAGATCTGGTTCGTCGTCAAAGATAAGTCTTGATTTCGATAATTCTCCTGCTTTTTGTACTAATTTTTCCCACTCTTCATCAGAAATTTGTCCAGTTCTAACCTTGTGTAAATCAACCTTTGCCTCAGAACATAAAATTCTGTTAGCTAACTGTTCTTTCGACATTTCCAAACTAAAGATTGCCACGGCAACATTTGCCTGTAAAGCCATGTTAGTTGCAATATTTGCGGCAAAAGACGTTTTACCCATGGATGGTCTAGCGGCGATGATAATTAACTCAGATCTATGAAATCCTGAAGTCATCCTGTCTAAAGCTTTGAATCCAGTAGAAACCCCCGTAACGAGATCTCCCTCGCCTTTTTGAGCTCTGTTCTTCAATTCTTCTATCTGTTCAAAAACATCATGCATTACGTTGGATAAAAGATCATATGTTCTGGTTGCGCGGGCTTCGGCTATGGAAAATATTCTCTTTTCTGCATATTCTAAAACTTCTTGAGCATCTCCAATATTTCTTACGGCATCAACTATCTCCGAAGATGCGTTTATTAAAGCTCTTAAAAGGGCTTTCTCTTTTACAATTTGGGTGTAATACATCACATTAGCCGTTGTTGGGACAACCTGAGCTAAATAAATTATTGTATCTTCTCCACCGATTTTCTGTAAAAGATTGGATTCTCTAAGTTTTTCAATCACCGATACAGTATCAACAGGTTCCCCTTTGTCAAAAAGTTCTTCCATAACTTTAAATATTATCTTATTGTTTTCGTAGTAGAAGTCTTCCCATCTTACCTCTTCGATCACGTCAGGAAGTATGGAAGGGTCTAAAAAAATGCTGCCTATGACCGACTCTTCAGCTTCTTTACTATTAGGAGGGGTAAAAGAAGTAAGTTCCATTTGTATCCACCTCGATCAAACTAATAAGCTCAAAAAATAAGATAAAACAAAAATTCCAACACTTATTAAAAGGCCTACCAGTCCTTTTTTGTCCATTTTTTTTACGTCTTCATCAGAACTTTTACTACCGTTTCTTATCATTTTAGCAGATCTCCATAAAAATACCGTTGAAATTATAAAAAGGATCATTGCTATTACAAAAAGAGTGTTTACAAAAGCAAACATTAAAGTATCACCTTTTCAACATAAGGACTTGTAAAGGCCCTCAGAACGGAGGAGTAACCTAACCTAAATCTTATCTTATCTCCTACTTTATACCTCACTTTAGATTCAGTTAAGTCTACGATCGTATGATCACTACTTGCATGGAGTATTTCAATATCGTCATCCAACGGATACATGCTTGTAGGATCAATATCTTGTTCTCCCGCGGCTAAAATCCCTTTTATTCTATTACCTTTGTCTTCAAATTTTGGTTTACGACCAAATGCATCATAACCAATGTTGCCATAGGGGACGGAAGGTTTTTCTTTTAATTCCACAATTTCTGCTTCCAAGATTATCGTATCCTGCCTTGTCCCTGGAACGTTGCGGTTGTTAGTTGCGTCCATTCCACAGATGATCGATTCGCCTAGTCTATATTGGTTTATACCCTTTGGTAAACTTCCTTTTTCAATTAAAGGTAAGGCAGCGGTATTTCCCCCGGAGATTATATCTAGAGTTTTTCCAGTTTCTCTTTGGATATCTTCCTTTATTTTTACGAGCCTTTGCATATTAGTTTCATCAGGGATTACTCCACCAAAACATCCTAAGTTTGTGCCTATTCCAACAATCTCTATTCCTTCTATAGCAATGGCATTTGAAACCTCAGAAACAGCTTTTTCAAACCAAACTCCTTCTCTCAGATCACCCACGTCAACCATATAGATGACTTTAGATTTCTTATTGAACTTAGAAGAAACACTCCCCAATTTCTTACTTATCTCTAAGTCACTTATTAAAGTATAATCAACATGATTTGCCACATCATCAAGTTCAGAGATCATGGGTATGCGAAGTAACATAAAAGGTCCTTTTATACCAGAATTCCTCATTTTCTTTATGTTTTGAATCCTTGAATCACCTAGTATTTCAATTCCACATTCTTTAAGTGCATGAGCTATTGTAGGTTCACCACAAACTACTTTAGTGACAGCTATTATTTCTACACCCGAATCAGTGCACAATGATTTTAAAAATCTTGCATTTTCTTGAATCCTTTCTAAGTAAGCGTAAACCTTTGGATACAAGGAAAATCCTCCTTTATTTAAAATTGCGGGCAATCTTGGCCCGCAATTATGAAAATTTTACTTACGTTAAAACGTCTAAATTTTGACCCTGATACAGTTCACCAACGGTTCTAACTAATTTCATCGAAATTCCAGTTTGTTTGTAAATTACAAAAGATAAAAGTTTTTCCATCTCTTCCTTGGACATTGTAGGACTCTGGTTAATGTTTTGACTACTCGTGTGAGGAAGTTGATCACTTCCATAATCAAAACTACTTAGATAAAGTGGCTTGTATTGTTGAGAGGATATAGGATCGATCAATTTGATCCCCCCTTTTTAATTCTGTTTTAGTACTTTTAAAATTTTAGAATCGTCTTCCCCGCTTTCTTCATATATTTTGTTCAATTCGTCAACAGACATCTTAGATATTTTCTCCAAAAGTTCTGGGACACCTTGAGATTTGCCAGGAACACAACCGTCTTTTCCAACCTCACCTTTGACAAACGCCTTTGCGAAGGCTGCACATCCAGGATAACCACAAGATCCACAGTCATTACCTGGCAATACGGCTTTAACAATAGCTTCTCTTGGATCTTCCTTTACTTCAAATTTTTTTGCAGCAAATGCTAAAAAAGTACCGGAAGCAAACCCTAAAATCCCTAATAATAACACCGAATAAACTATTGTGAGCACTGCAAAAAACACCTCCAAAGAAATTCTTTCTAATATTATTATATCACATATTAGTTATATGTTAATTTAAAAGTGTCGACAGTATTTCACTTATTTTCTTTCCATCGGCCCTTCCTTGAACCTTTTGAATTACTAATTTCATAACTTTGCCAAAATCTTTTTTTGATGTTGCATTAACTTCGTTTATAGTTTCTTCTATTATTTTTCTCAATTCTTCGTCAGAAAGCTGCTCAGGAAGGTAATCTTGCAAGATCTCAACTTCTTTTCTTTCTTTTTCAGCAAGATCTTTCCTATCTGCTTTTTCGAATTGTTCAATGGAATCTTCTCTCATTTTTATTTGTTTTTTTATCAACTGGACTATTTCTTCCTCTGTTAATTCAGAACCTTTTTCAACCTCTTTATTCTTAATCTCGGATATTATCGATCTAACCGCATTTAAAGCAAGGGTATTTTTCTCTTTCATATATTTTTTCAAATCTTTATTTAATACATCTTTTAACATTTATAGTCACTCCTTATTCAAGGCTTCATTTCTCTTTCTTCTAAGATGTCTCAATTCTAAAAAGAATATCAATATACTTAATACACCAAAGATTATAACATAAATATTTAAATTTATTTCTGAAAAATCACCTACTAACATATTGGACAAAATATCCAAGATTTCATAGGCGAATAGGAATAGGCCTATGAAAGAAGAAACTACTATATGGGCCGATTTATGATACCATATTCTATTGTCATTAGAAAAACCGTAGATCGAAACTAAGAATATAACAAAAAAAGAAAAGACATAGAAAAAGCTTTTTTGTATATTTAGCAACATAAAAATGATTGATAATATTGCTATCAAAGAAAGTGTGAAGTTTTTATGATTCATAGGAAAATACCTCCTACAAAAAACACCACATTAGCTATAATATAAGCAACAACGGTGGTGTAAATAAAACTAAAGATAACCCATTTCCAGCCATTTGTCTCCGCCTTAATCGTGGCCAACGTTGCAAAACAAGGAATATAAGCCAAAACGAAGAATATTAGCGCTAAAGCAGATGCCGGGGTTAATGCATTTTGTAAGGCATAGGTTAAAGAGCCTTCTCCAACATTAAAAATTGTGGTATAAGAAGACACGACTATTTCTTTTGCGGCGACACCAAAAATCAAGCCGGTGTTTATTCTCCAATCCCATCCCAAGTGATTGGTTAAGGGTTCAAATACTCTTCCTATAGAAGCGGCAAAACTACTGTTTATATCTGTTCCAAAATTAGGGAAGAAAGACAAAAACCAAATTACTATGGTGGCTATTAAAATTATGCCTCCGGCTTTTTGCAAAAAGTGCTTTCCTCTGTTCCATGTATAAATTGATAAATTTTTGAAAGTAGGCATCCTGAACCTTGGTAGTTCTATGATAAATGGGATATCTTCTGATTGGGTAATGAATCTTTGTAAAAATTTTGAGGATAGTAAAACTAAAGATATACTCGATAAATAGACTAGCAACATTATGGTTGCTGCGTGTGTAGAAAAGAACGCGCTTATTAAAAGTATGTAAACCGGTAACCTTGCACTACACGACGCAAAGGGAAGGCTAATAATTAAAGCTAATCTTTCTTTTTTATTAGCAATTGATTTAGTAGAGATAATGGCTGGAACATTACAGCCGAAACCTAAAATAATAGACATAAAAGATCTACCACTTAATCCAAAATTTCTCGCAATTCTGTCAACTAAAAAGGCTGCTCTTGGCAAATATCCCGATTCTTCCAAAAATCCTAAGAAGAAAAATAAAATAAAAATCTGTGGAATAAAAATCAAAACCCCACCAACCCCAGCTATAACACCATCAACTATTAAAGATTCCAACCAAGGAACAGTTACAAGTCCGCTGATAGAGTTACCAAAAAAAGTAAAAGCCGAATCCAGCAAATCCGATAATGGTTGAGCGAGGCTGAATGTTAGAGAAAACACTGCAAACAAAGCAAAAACATATATCAATATTCCCAAAAC
>LDZR01000850.1_pt1 | contig 14132 bp, 10 predicted proteins | sample 615371 | NCBI WGS metagenome assembly LDZR01 (sample SAMN03408294, study PRJNA278302) | terrestrial metagenome | isolation source: oil reservoir sample K2 | place: USA: Alaska, North Slope, Kuparuk formation | collected 2013
ACCATTAGTACTAATGGTAAAAACCACACCTAACTACTCCAATTCTAAAATATTCTATTTAGCCTTGTCAATAGTAAGTTTATCCAATCAACTAATATTAGGAGCGATTACGGACAATTATTTGCGATTAGGAAGCTTTTTCTTAGTTTTTCTTAATTTTTGTAAAAAATTGTTTTCTAAGATTTCGTTAGATTTTCTCGTTTAATCGACTTAGATTGCTTTTAATCACCATTAATTAGCTCTATTTGAAAGTGAGAAATTTTTTTCACAGTGTTATAATTTTGTTAGAAGATGGGAAATTTTTGTTTGATCGAAAGTGAGGTCTTATATTTGAAAAAGGTCTATATAGACGGTGAACACCTGAGTTTGGAAGATGTGACTAATGTAGCTAGTCATTATTACGAGGTGGCTATCGATAAATCTGTCCTTGAGAACATTGAAAAATCCAGAAAAATTGTAGAAAAGTTTGCAGAAGAGGAAAAAGTCATATATGGTATAACTACTGGCTTTGGAGAACTCTGCAATGTTTTCATTTCGAACGATAAAACAGAGAAATTACAAAAGAATCTGATCAGAAGCCATGCATGCGGAATTGGGGATCCTTTGGATATAGAAACTGTTAGAGCGATTATGTTGCTTCGTGCGAATTCTTTGGTCAAAGGTTTTTCTGGAATAAGGTTATCCACCATACAAACTCTGATTGATATGATCAACAAGAAGGTTCACCCAATAATACCAGAAAAAGGATCTTTAGGAGCCAGTGGTGATCTTGCTCCTTTAGCCCATATGGTTTTACCGATGATAGGAGAAGGAGAAGCTTATTACGAGGGCAAACGGTTAAATGGAAAAGAAGCAATGAAGTTGGCTGGAATAGATACGATAAATCTTGTTGCAAAGGAAGGTCTTGCTTTGATAAATGGAACACAAGTTATGACGGCTATAGGTGCATTATCGATATACGATAGCATAGAACTTTTAAAAACGGCAGACATAATTTCATCGTTGAGTTTTGAGGCGCTGAACGGTGTCATCGAGGCTTTTGATGAGAGGGTACACAATCTAAGACCTCATAAAGGACAGATTGGGTCAGCTAATAATTTAAGGAAAATACTTGAAGGTAGTAAAATGGTATCTCATCAAGGGGCATTACGTGTTCAAGATGCTTATTCCTTGAGATGTATCCCGCAGGTTCACGGTGCTTCACGTGATGCGGTAAATTATGTAGAAGATATCATCGTGAAAGAGATGAATGCAGCAACCGATAATCCTTTGATATTTTCAAAAGAAGAAGAAGCAATATCCGCGGGGAATTTTCACGGCCAACCAATTGCATTGGGCATGGACTTTTTGGCGATTGCTTTGTCTGAAATTGCAAATATATCAGAAAGACGAATAGAAAGGCTTGTTAATCCTAAATTGAGTGGATTACCTCCTTTTCTGATAGAAGAAAGTGGTTTGAATTCTGGTTTTATGCTGGTTCAATATTCAGCCGCCTCTTTGGTTTCAGAAAACAAAGTCTTAGCCCATCCTGCAAGTGTTGACTCAATTCCTTCTTCCGCAAACCAAGAAGATCACGTTTCTATGGGTACAATCGCAGCGAGAAAAGCGAAGAATATTCTAAACAATGTACAAAAAGTATTAGCTATGGAAATACTTTGTGCTTGCCAAGCGATAGACTTACGAGGAAATAAAGGTTTAGGAAAAGGTTCAAAGATAGTTTATGATATAGTTAGAGATAAGGTCCCGAAGATAACCGAAGACAGAGCGATGTACGAAATGATAGATAAGAGTGAAGAAATCTTAAAATCTGGCATAATAGTTAAAGAAGTGGAAAAAGAAACTGGTAAATTATTTTAAAGAAAGGAGAAATTATCATGGTTAACAACATTGATATTTCTAACGCAATGTCCATTAAGTTGGATGATGAACTACCTAGTATGCCCAAATTCATCGAAGGCATAAGAAGGGCACCTAAAAGACCTTTAAACTTATCAAAAAGAGAAGTAGAACTAGCCCTTGCAAACGCCTTAAGGTACGTGCCGGAAAATTTGCATGAAAAATTGGCTCCAGAATTTCTGCAAGAGTTGCTTACTCGAGGTAGAATTTATGGATACAGGTATAGGCCTGAGGGCAACATTAAGGCAAAACCTATAGATATGTACAAGGGTAAATGTACTGAAGGAAAGGCATTTCAGGTCATGATCGACAACAACTTGGATTTCGATGTTGCTTTGTATCCTTATGAACTGGTAACCTACGGTGAAACCGGTCAAGTATGTCAAAATTGGATGCAGTACAGATTGATTAAAAAGTACCTAGAAGAACTAACAAGGGAACAAACTTTAGTTGTGGCTTCAGGACATCCCCTTGGCTTGTTCAGATCAACACCAAATAGTCCACGAGTGATAATAACAAACGCCTTGATGGTTGGGATGTTTGATGACCAAGAACATTGGATCAAGGCACAAGCTATGGGTGTTGCCAACTACGGGCAAATGACTGCGGGAGGTTGGATGTATATAGGACCTCAAGGTATCGTTCATGGCACTTACAATACCTTGTTGAACGCTGGAAGGTTGAAATTAGGGATACCACAAGATAGTGATCTAAGAGGACGTTTGTTTGTTAGTTCAGGTTTAGGTGGAATGAGCGGTGCTCAAGCTAAAGCGATAGAAATCGCAAGAGGCGTTGGAATAATTGCAGAAGTGGATTATTCGAGAATACAAACAAGACTAAACCAAGGTTGGCTAAAAACCTACAGCAAAGATTTGGACGAAGTTTTTGAAATAGCCTTCGATCATCTGAATAGAAAAAAATCCATTTCCATCGGTTATTATGGTAATATTGTAGATCTATTGGAATACATTGTAAAGAAAGGTATAAAGGTAGATTTGCTATCAGATCAGACATCTTGTCACGCCGCCTACGAGGGAGGGTACTGCCCGCAAGGCTTGACTCATGAAGAGAAGAATCACCTCTTAGAAACAAATAAAGAGAAATTTGTTGAATTAGTCAACAATTCATTAAGAAGACATTTCGAGCTTATAAAAACAATGGTTGAAAGGGGAACCTACTTTTTTGACTATGGGAATAGTTTCATGAAGGCGATTTTTGATGCAGGAGTGAAAGAAATAGCAAAAAATGGGTTGGATGAAAGCGAAGGGTTCATATTTCCCTCGTATGTGGAAGATATAATGGGGCCATTAATATTCGACTATGGTTATGGACCTTTCAGGTGGGTATGTTTAAGTGGAAAAAGGGAAGATCTATTGAAAACGGACAAAGCAGCGATGGAATGCATAGATCCCAATAGAAGGGGCCAGGATAGAGACAACTACATATGGATTAGGGATGCAGATAAAAACAATCTTGTTGTAGGTACTCAAGCACGAATTCTTTATCAGGATGCTATGGGAAGGATGAAGATAGCCCTTAAATTCAATGAAATGGTTAGAAAAGGGGAAGTTGGTCCCATTATGCTAGGAAGGGATCATCACGATGCAGGCGGAGCTGACTCTCCTTTTAGAGAAACGGCGAATATAAAAGACGGGAGTAATATAATGGCGGATATGGCAACCCATGATTTCGCTGGAAATATAGCAAGGGGAATGAGTTTGGTAACACTGCACAACGGAGGTGGAGTTGGCATCGGTAAAGCCATTAACGGTGGCTTTGGCTTGGTTCTCGATGGAAGTGCAAGGGTGGATGAAATAATAAAGAACGCTATTCCATGGGATGTTATGGTTGGTGTCGCCAGACGATCATGGGCTAGAAATGAAGCTTCTATAGAAACATCAATAGAGTACAACAAAGAAAACAAAAACACAGATCATATAACTCTGCCGTACATTGCTGACAAAGATATGATAAAAGATTTGGTTGCCAAATACTATGAGGGTTAGGAGGTAGATGTTTTGAACAAAATTGTAGAATGTGTTCCAAATTTCAGTGAAGGAAGAGAAAAAGAAAAGTTAGGACGTATTGTAGATGAAATAAGAAAACAAGAAGGAGTAAAATTGCTGGATTACTCTATGGATAAAGATCACAACCGAAGCGTAGTTACTTTTGTAGGAGAACCCGATCAGGTAATAGAAGCAGCTTTTAACGCATGTAAAAAAGCGGCTGAGTTGATAGATTTAAGAACTCATAAAGGCGAACATCCAAGAATGGGGGCTACAGACGTTATCCCACTCATTCCAATAAAAAACGTATCGATCCAGGAGTGTGTAGAATACTCTAAAAAATTGGCAAAAAGAATAGCAGAAGAGTTGAATATACCCGTAATATTGTATGAAAAATCAGCCAGCCGACCCGAAAGGGAAGATTTAGCCGTTATAAGAAAAGGTGAGTTCGAAGGGATGTTTGAAAAATTAAAACAAGAAGAGTTCAAACCAGATTTCGGCCCAGATCAACCGCATGAAAGTGCAGGAGTTACCGCTGTGGGTGCCAGAATGCCTTTGATAGCTTTCAACGTAAACCTAAATACCAACAACTTAGACATTGCAAAAAAGATAGCCAAAGCTGTGAGAGGTAAAAGTGGAGGATTTAAATATTGTAAAGCGTTGGGTTTTGAATTGAAAGAAAGAAATATAGTCCAAGTTTCCATGAATATGGTTGATTACACAAAAACACCTTTGTACAGAGTATTTCAAGTGATAGAAAACGAAGCGAACAGGTATGGAGTGAACGTTATTGGAAGTGAAATAGTTGGGTTGGTACCATTGAATGCCCTTGTTGATACAGCTGATTATTTTCTGAAATTAGAAGATTTCAGTTATGACCGTGTTTTGGAGAATAGGATTTATGGAGACTGATATGAGAGAAAAAGCTACTTTGGTAATAAAAAACATCTCAAATTTAATAACGATGCAAGGGCCTAATAAGCCAAGAAAGAAAGAGGAAATGTCAGAAATTGGTTTAATTAAAAATGGCATCATCGCTGTTTCAAAAGATAAAATAATCTACGTTGGAAGTGGTGATCTGCCAAAAGACATAGAAATATCTAAAGATACAAAAATTATAAATGCCCAAGGGAAGACTGTAACCCCTGGTTTGATAGATCCTCACACTCATTTGGTTCATGGAGGCTCAAGGGAATACGAATTATTTAAGAAATTAAAAGGTGAAAGTTATTTAGATATTTTAAGTTCTGGGGGAGGAATATACGACACCGTAGAATCAACAAAAAAGGCCTCTTTTGAAGAATTAATTAAGAAGGCAGAAAAAAGTTTAAATAGAATGTTGTCTTATGGAGTAACAACCGTTGAAGCAAAAAGCGGATACGGGCTCGATGACTTTGATACTGAATTGAAACAGCTTGAAGTCATAAGAGAACTCAATAGAATCCATCCGGTAGATTTGGTTCCAACCTTTTTGGGAGCCCATGCCGTACCTAAAAAGTACCAAGACGACGTCGATAAATTCGTTGATATATTCATAAAAGAAATGATCCCGTATGTGGCAGAAAAAAATTTAGCTAAATTTTGTGATGTATTCTGTGAAAAAGGAGTTTTCTCAGTTGATCAATCCAAGAAAATACTTTCTGCTGCAAAAGAACACGGTCTATTTCTCAAAATTCATGCAGACGAAATAGAACCTTTAGGAGGTGCCGAATTAGCTGCTGAGTTAGGTTGTATTTCAGCAGATCATTTGGTTGGTGCAAGTGATGAAGGTTTGAAAAAAATGGCCCAGAACAATGTAATAGCCACACTACTTCCCACAACAACCTTCTTTTTACAAAGCGAGAAGTATGCAAACGCCAGAAGGATGATTGATCTTGGTATACCAATCTCATTATCGACCGATTATAACCCAGGAAGTTCGCCTACAGAAAATTTACAATTGGTTATGACCTTCGGAGCAATAAAATTACATATGAATCCAAAGGAAATAATTACATCGGTCACTATTAATGCGGCGTGTGCGTTGAAATTAGAGGATAAAATCGGAAGTTTGGAAGTAGGTAAAAAAGCTGATATAACAATTTTCGATGTCCCAAATATAGAATACTTAATATATCACTTCGGAGTAAACCACACTCAAACTGTTATAAAAAATGGAGAAGTGTATAATATAGCCGCAGTCTCTTGACAAAGCCTATAACGTAGTGTATAATAATTTTGATATCTTGACATAAGCAACTTTTTGCCGGGGTGGTGGAATTGGTAGACACGTATGGTTGAGGGCCATATGAGTATTTAAACTCGTGCGGGTTCAAGTCCCGCCCCCGGCACCAAGATAAAGGATCGTGCTTTACGATCCTTTTTTAAATTATTTTTATTATATTTCTTGATTGACAATCTCACTTCTAATTTCTATCTACTGGGGGTAAAAGTATAGAAAAGAAATCTGAGGTTAACTTTCCTTTTTTTATTGAATTATTTATTGCCTTTTCTTTGTTATTAGCACTTTCCTACTTAAATAAAGTCTTGGTATTAATAGGCTATTTCTTGTTTCTTTTTCTTTTAAAACTCTTTGAAAAAGATAAATTAAAAGTCTTTTTAATCGGTATTTTATTATTTCCTGCCTTGTTATACATTCCCATCAATCTCAATTCAGAAGTAGGTATTATAGGAAAAATTATAGACAAAAGAGGAAATTATTATACGGTATTTTCAAAAAAAATGTATTATGAAAATCAATGGCAGAATTATAGGAATTATTATAAATTTTACTATGGTGAATTCAGCACGGTTCCCATCACCACAGGCAAAAACGTTTACTTATACGGGACAATTGAAAACGATTTTCTTAGAGTTGAATATATGGCTCCTGCCAACAACAACTCGATTATGAAGGTAAAAGATCTTGCAACCAATAGATTGTCTGAAAACATTCAAAATAATGAGGCACTTGATATATTGACAAGCTCTATTATGGGTAATATACGCGATAAAGAGATATTTCAAAAAACCGGGACTTTACATCTATTTGCGGTTTCAGGTATGCACGTTTACATAATTTACTCGATGATCAGCTTCTTTCTAAACTTTTTTATCTTAAAAAGAAACCTAAGACTCATTTTATACTCTATTATTATCACTTTTTATTTGATTTTTACCGGCTTCACCCCAAGTTCTGTGCGGGCTGTATTGCTTTTAGTTACCTTAAACTTATTTAAACTTTTCGATGTCCCTGTTAGCTCCTTCAACATCTTGGGATTAATAGGATATCTCAACCTTTTGTTTATTCCCAATAATCTTATGAACATTAGTTTTCAAATGAGTTACGCAGCAACTTTCATGATTTTATTTACAATGAAACATCTAGAAAATCAATATTTTAGATCTTTATCTGTCCCCATAGCGGCATATGTTGGTATATTTCCTATAGCTCTGATACACTTTGGAGAAATTTCTTTGATTGGACTTTTCATAACGCCTATTCTAACACCTGCTATTTCGTTACTAATCTTATGTAGCGTTCTTTCAATATTATTGCCTTTCAATTTTATCCATTCTTTTTCAACTTTTTTTGCATTATCAATAAAAAATTTCGTAAATCTTTTTACCTTTTGGGAACCAATTGAATTTAGTTCTTTATTTATTCCCTTATTTTTATGGAGTTTGATATTTTTGCTATATGTATGGCTTCTTCAGGTTAAAGAAAAAAGGCCCCAATTTAATAGAGGCCCTTAATTTTGAATTATACTTGTTTACATTGGAGGGTCTTCATCCAAAAGATCTTCGATCTCTGATTGATCAGAAATTTCAATTTTTACAATCCATCCTTTATTTTCGGCGTCTTCGTTTATTATTTCTGGCTTGTCTTCAAGATCTTTGTTAACTTCAACGATTTTCCCACTTAAAGGCACATATATATCTTCTGCTGACTTTACAGATTCTATGGTGCACAGGACTTCACCTTTTTTTACTTCTTTTCCAACTTCTGGTAATTCAACGTAGGTAACATCACCTAATTCTTCAGCAGCCTTTGCAGAAATCCCAACAGTTGCAATATTCCCTTCTATTGTTACACATTCATGGGTAGACGCGTATTTCTTCATAACATTTGACTCCTCCTTTTAATTTGTAATTTTTTGTTATCTTTAGAAATCACAAAAGTAGTTTTAGCGCCCTTCTCCCGAATCCCGCCCAAATGATGAAATAATCAATAGCCTGCTTTTTTTACCGCTCTGATTACTCCAACGGTTATTAATACCGCTATAATAATCTCTGGAATACCGTTTGTTAGACCTATAGCCAATACCACTCCACCTACCGCTTCCCTTCCTACTCCCATTGCGGTAGATATCCTGTCGGCAAATAAGAGATACATCATACCTAAAACGCCTGCGGTATTAGTCAAAGTTCCTAAAGCAGCGCTTACTCCGACAGATACGCTATCTCTCCACTTTGAAACTTTTTCTTTATTACTCGAGAAAAGTTCAAATACTAATCTGTATGAATAATATGAAACTAAACCAATCAATATTCTTGGTAGTACAGAAACTAAAGGATTAACAAAAGCAAAAGACAATATGTTTGGCCTTAAAAGTGCTTGAATTATACTAGAGACCCCAAATATCAAACCTATAACCATTCCTGCCACAGGTCCCTCCAATATTGCCCCGATTATAACAGGAATATGCATAGTTGTTGCATTCGCTGGAGGAATAGGAATAAATCCCAACGGTGTAAATCCTAGAACAAAAGAAATACCGGATAGCAACGATATAGTTACCAAACGCTTGGTTTTTGATCTCATGTTTTCTCTCCTTATAATGCGAAAAGTTAGCTACATACATTTAACTATTTCAAATGGCTATCAAACCACGTGGTAATTTCCTTTAACCTTCTTATTCGATGTTTTGGTTTTCCGCTTCTGCTCAATTCATGATTTTCCCCTCTAAACATAACCAATTTTGATTCTACACCGTTGTATTTGAGTGAAGTGAACATCTGTAATCCTTCAGCCAACCAACAACGGTAATCTTCTTCAGAATGAATAAAAAGAGTCGGAGTTTTAACGTTATCTGCGTATTTCATAGGTGAGTGGAACCATAACTTTTCATAATCACTCCATGGGGTGGCTGCTTGTTGATCTTCAACAAAATAGTAACCTATATCGGTAGTGCCAAATTTAGCAATCCAATTTGCTATACTTCTTTGAGAAACTGCCGCCTTGAACCTATTAGTATGTCCAATTATCCAGTTGGTCATGTAACCACCGTAAGAACCACCGGTTACCCCTATCCTATTTTCGTCTATGAAAGAGAACTTTTCCAATACTTTATCAACAAAGTTCATTATATCTTCATAGTCTATTGTTCCATACTTTCCTCTGATATCTGCAAACTCATCCCCTCTTCCATCACTTCCTCGGGGGTTGCAAAACATAACAACAAAACCTTCGTTAGCCCAATACTGCATTTCATGGAAAAAAACATCTCCACCATAAACTGTTTTTGGACCACCATGAATATCTAGGATTGCAGGGTACTTTTTGTTCTCTTCAAAATTGACAGGTTTCATAACCCATCCTTCTATTTCTATCTCACCTTTACCTAGGAAGGTTATTCTTTCCGGCTTAGATAATGTTTTTTCTTTTATTACCCATTCGTTGAAAGTAGTTAGCTGTTTCTCTTCACTGTCTTCTAATTCGTATAGTTCTTGAAGTTTCACATCTCTCATCCCCACAAAGATGATCTGATCTTTAAATACATCAAAACCATCAACGGATCCGCCTTGTGTGGTTAATTTTTCCCTCTTACCTCTCTCATCTATTCTATTTATGAAAGAATTTCCATACTCTGTTGTTTCAAAATAAAGGTAATTGTCCTCCACTTTGAATTCGCTGTTAGAACCGTATCTACAATCAGAACCTACAGAACTCCAAGTACTGTAATCAAAATCAGTTTGAATTTGTTTCACTTCTTTTGTTTGTAAGTCCATCAAATAAAATTTTGGGTTCTCGTTGATTCCATACTCTTTCATGTTGGACCCTAAGAAGATTATTTTCTCTTTGAGAAAGTCTGCATATACATAATTGAAAGGATCTTTGTGAGTTAATTTTTCTAAACTTTCTTTCTTTAAGTCATATAAATAAAGATCGGATCTTATTTCCATTTTATCTTTAAAAGTGTTGGAAATGAAAAGTATTAAATCTTTCTCTTCATTTAATTTAAAACCTTCTACGTTTGTCAATTCATCTGTTATAGGAGTAACTTTCTTATCTCCTAAGGTATAAATGTATAATCTATTTCTTTTCTTGTTGGTAAATCCTCGTCCATTCGACCAGAAGGGTATTTCATCTAAAACTTCATAATCTTTTTCATCTTTGAGCTTTTCCAATTCCTTTTCTTTTTCTTCCTTTGAAAGGTTATCCAAATTCTTATATTTCGGGTCGTAAATACCAGTTACAACAAACTTATCTTTAGATATGGGTTCGATATCTGATGCAAAGAACGGGAGTTCAAAATATTTTTGAGCCTCTCCTCCTTTGATGTTTATTATATAATAAATTGTAAAAGGTTCTCCTTTTTCCTTTCTCTTTTTATCTTTTTCTTCTCTCACCGTTGAAAAGATGATATTTTCATTGTCTAACCATAGATAAGAACTTTCTTGATTGAAAGTGGTGAGCTTGTTGATCGTTTTATTATCAACATTGTAAAGCCATATGTTTGATAGATACTTGTTTTCATCTACATCCATCTCAGAGACAACAAAAGCTAAGTTTTTACCATCCGGTGAAAATTTAGTGTTCGATATAAATTTGTACTTTGTAAAATCCTCTAAAGCTAACTTCTCCATTATGCAACCTCCTCGCAAAATATAATTATTACTGTCATTAGAAACTCTAATACTTAAACTTTTTTAAAATCAAAACCTAATTTTCGATTTCATAGATCTTTGGTTGAGATATTTCAACAAAAGGATCGTCCTGAAATATTAAAGCGTTACTTTCCATACTTTCTTGCCTATCAACGTTGTCTATAATTTCTGGACCATAGGTAAGCTGATACAAAGAGTAATTATAAGGGATACCTATTTCTCTCAACCTTTTAATATCTCTCAACCAATCTGGTTCTTCAACTGGGGCATCTGATGAAATAAAAAGAGGCACTTGTGAACTGTATAAATCATAAAATCTAAAGGCATCTTTTACCCTTTCACCCAATCTATCTTCAATAAAAACCTTATCGGATTCTATGAATTGAGGTTGTATATCTACAATAAGATTATGTTTTTTAATTCTTTCTATTTGATTAGATCTAAGCACTATAGCATGAATTATTCTATGCCTTAATTTAGGATTGACCTTTTCAAAAACTCGTAAAATTTGTTCTATAGCCCCATCTCCTATAGCATGAGCAGCTAAATGAAGCCCATTGTCTTCACAAAATTCAACAACCGACGTTAACTCAGCATCTTCCCATAATTTTTCCCCGTACGTATCAGAATCGTTGTACTTATTAAGCAACAAAGCTGTTCGTGCTCCTAGGGAACCATCCAAATATATTTTAACACATTTAAATTCTTCAAAGTATCCTGATTCATAATATTTTGAAAGCTCATTATAATCCTTAATAGCAACTTTTTCATATACAAAAAACTCATTATCATGTACAAACGGCAAGTTATCTTTATAAATACCATGTAAATCATCTGAATGCACAAAACCATAACCTTTATTTTTTAGATACTTCTTTGAGGTTTCGTAATTATTTTTCACGTCTGTGAAAGGGCCAAAAGTTTTATAAAATTTATCGATAGCACTTTCTTTGATTTTTCCTTCTTCAAAATCCACGTAATTACTTGAATCTGAAAAATCAATACTCTCAAAAACCTTTGAATTAACAACCGCAAAATGTCCACATCTTCTAACCAGCATGATAGGGATTTCTCTGTTTATTGAATCCAAAAAATCTTTCTCAGGATTGGCAAATTCTTCGGTCCAACCTCTTAAAACAATTTTATAGGGTCTTTTACTGACAATTTCTTCTATGATACTTTTAATTTCAGATAGTTTCTTTTTCTCCAAAGTTGGTTGAGATAACTTTTCTCCCAATCCCAATATATGTAAATGTGAATCTGTTATCAACGGAGTAACAAATATCTGCTTGTTGTGTTTAGTGCTTACAAATTTAAACTTACCATTTCTACTGAGTTTAAACAAAATTCACTTTCCCCCTTTTTAAGTCAATGTTTCTACCTTATTTTAACATAAAATTCTGTAAAGGCACAGCCCTTTGAGCGCGAGTAATTTGGTAACAGAACTTACCTTCACCACGAAGCCCCCACTCCTATAAGTGGGGGCAGTTCACATATTAATAGTTAGAAGTAAAATGCCTTCTTTATTTTGAAGAAATTAAAAAACACTGAAAGGTCAAAGAAACTGTAAACTAAGCAAAATGTAGAAACAAGAAGAATTAAAATTGGTGAGTAGAAAACCTTCTAATCGAAGTTGTCTGCCTTTTCCGTGTCCCTTCGCGTCTTTCAAGATTCGAAACCTCCTGTTGTTCAGTCCTTCCTCACCTTTCAATGAATACTATGACCTCTGCTGACTTCTCAAGATTCAGCCATACATTGCTGTATGGGTTGCCTTACAGCGTATTCTTGAGATCTCCCCAGGTAAGTGCAATAACTTTCATACTATAATATATCTGGTGATGTAATCTATTCTTGTATTATTGCTTTTCCTTTTCTTCATTTTTCTTAATTATTTGTGATCTATAATTTGGATAATCTACGACGATATTATTCAATCTTGAAGTTTCTGCTGCATATGCCATAAAGTGGCTTTCGATCAAATTATAGTAATCTGGTTTCTCTTTAGAATCAAGTTGTTGTAAAAAGGCGTCGATCAACATAAAATCAGAACCTTGATGGCCAACATTGTATTTGGGTCTTATTTCTATAATCTCTTTTTTCTTATCACTAAATTTACTTACTTCAATAGTGTTTTTTTCAAAATCTCCGAAAATTTCCCCTTTTGTTCCATTTATTCGAATTTTCCTTGTTTTATCGTGAGTAAAAGCATTGAGAGTGAATAAAACATTTATATTTCTTTTGAATTTCATAATAACAAATTGATTGTCTACTACATCGTTGTCCATTAAGTAAACACATCTTCCAAAGTTTGTAGACCTAAGTGCTTGAATTCGACCTTCGTAACTTAAATCATTTGTTATCGTATTAACAGGCCAATCATTATTATCCATGTTTAAATAAATTTTGGTAGCTGAGTATGGACAACTATCTTTTAGTTGACAATCTAAGCACCTCTGATCTGCATTCTTAGGAAAGTTTTCTTTTCGAAAATGTTTGAGATTTCCAACGGAATATATTTGTAAACATTCTTTTCCTAATAACCATTGTAAAATATCTAAATCATGACAACTTTTTGTATGTAGTATCGGTCCCACTTCTTTTGAGTTTCTCCATCTGCCTCTCACATAGCTATGGGCATAATGCCAAAATCCGATATGTTCTTGTTGCTCTACAGTAACAATTTCTCCGGTGACTTGAGAATCTATTAGATGTTTTATTTTTGTATAAAAGTCTGAGAATCTTAAAACATATGCTGTCATGATGTATCTATTTTTTTCTTTTGCTTTTTTTATTATTTCTACAGATTCTTCTATTGTTGGTGCAACGGGTTTTTCAATTAATATATCATACCCCAAATCTAAAAAAGCTAAAGCTGTCTCTTTATGCAACTGATCTAGAGTAGCTATTATTGCTATATCGGCAATCTTTGGGAATCTCAATAAGTCCTTCCAATCTTTTACAGAATATTTGTCTTCTATATGATGAAATACTTTGAAATGATTCCTTCTATAATCATTAGGTTCAGCAACAGCTACAAATTTAAGTTTATCTTTGTTTGCTAGAGCATATGCACCATATGCCTCTGTTCCTCTATTCCCAGCTCCAATTAATATAGCAGTTTTCATATGATTCCTCCCAAATTTAGTAATTTATGCTGTCTTTGTAAACTCTAAGATTTTCTTTACCACCTCTTTGCCCAGCAATCCGCACCCCGCACAATGTTTAAAATACCTTTTCTCCTTCGAAGATGGTTCCTTTTTCATTGAGCTCTTTGTCTAAAATAACAAGGTTTGCGTAATAACCAACTTCAATCCTTCCCCTATCGTAAATATGTAGGTCTTGAAGTGCGTTATATGAGGA
>LDZR01001746.1_pt1 | contig 14118 bp, 15 predicted proteins | sample 615371 | NCBI WGS metagenome assembly LDZR01 (sample SAMN03408294, study PRJNA278302) | terrestrial metagenome | isolation source: oil reservoir sample K2 | place: USA: Alaska, North Slope, Kuparuk formation | collected 2013
CCCTCCTCGGCTTCGCCAAGGCTGCTTACCCGCTCGGACCAAACCGCTCGCTCAAAACAAACGCCGGCCCGCTTTTTTCCTTCTTCTGCCGGTGCCGCACAGGCGGCATGAGCGTCTACCCTGCAATAAAGAGGGGATAACTCGGCAGGGGCTTGCACAGACCCCTCAGTCTAGGAATTCGATGTTGCCTCCCGCCAGGCTCCCGATCTGCACCAGAGATTCCACCCGTATGCCGCGCCGGCGCAGGTAATCTCCCCCGCTCTGGAAGACTTTCTCAATAACTATTCCGACCCCCACCACTTCGGCCCCGGCCTGTTCCACAATCTCCAGGAGGCCCCGGGCGGCTTCTCCCGAAGCCAGGAAATCGTCGATGATGAGGAGCCGGTCCCCGTTGCCCAGGTAACTCCCGGCCACTACGATATCCACTACTTCTTCCCTGGTGAAGGAACGTACGTGTCCCCGGTAGGCCCCGGAGCCGATGGTGGAAGGCTGCCTCTTCTTGGCAAAAACCACCGGAACCCGCAAAACCAAACCGGTCATAAGGGCCACGGCTATCCCCGAGGCTTCCACCGTCAGCACCTTGCTTATTCTTTCCCCACCAAAGCGCCGGGCAAACTCCTCCCCTATTTTGAGCATGAGGACCGGATCGATCTGGTGGTTTAAGAAAGAGTCCACCTTGAGGATGTCCTCGGAAATAACTTTCCCCTCCCGGCGGATCTTCTCTTTGAGCAGTTCCACGACTTCGAGCGGCAAAGCCTTCACCCCGTCCCGTATCTTCACCTTTGTAGGGAGAATTCGCCCTCAATCGGCAAAATTCCTCCTGCCGGCAAACAAGATACGGGCTCACTCCGGAGGACCGAGGACCTTTTGGGCCAGGGGCTCGAAAAACCGGATTAAAGCCGCGGAAGGGAAGGGTACGCGACGGTTGAAGGACCACGGAAGGGCAAAACCCAATCCCAGCAGGCACAGTCCCAAAAAGACCAGGAAGGCCCGCCAGTCCCGGCGCCGGATCAGGGGAATACCCTCGGCCAGGAAAACGGCGGTATATAGGGAGAGAACAATAAGTAACCTGAACGTCAAGACCGTTCAGCCTCCCTGCCATCCAAGGAAGAGCCGGCGACTATTTATCGCGCGGGAGGTTGCCAAGGCCGCGACGTCAGACCCGTCCGGCGCATTTTGGCCTCCACCTGAACCGTTACCGGCAGTTCGCTGAATTCCTCCCTCCAGCGGTTATGCAGTTCCTTCCACAGGCGCGGTTCTTTACGGTAGAGGGCGCCGCCGAAGCCGAAGACATCGGCGCCTGCCTCCTGGGCCTGCTCTAAGGCGCTGCGGATCTCGGCCGCAATAAAGGTGGCTGCCCGGTCTTCAAGGGCCTGGAGGGCTTCCGGGGTGGTAAAGTCGTGGGTACATTGTTGCTCCAGCAGGTTGCCTTCTACCTTTACTTTAATAACGCCTTCCAAGAGGCTGTTTTTCGCCTCTATCTTAATATCTCCTTCTACCTCGGTAATTTCAACAGAAAGCTTACTTCCATCCCCGGGACATTCCAGTTCCAGCACGGCCCGTACCACCCTGTTGCGGGCCCAGGCCCAGCCGCGCACCTGGCGCCGGTCCAGCCAGCCCACCAGCCTGTCGTGGTGAAAAAGACCCGCCCCGTCCAGAGCCACGGTGCGGACGATTTCCGGTTCCGCGGGGAGGCCCGTAGGCGGGGAAGCGCCGGGTCCGGATGGAACCCGGCCGGACACCGGAGGCTGGGGCTGGGGGCTGAATTCCAGTACGGGTATCAGGGTCGAGGCTCCGCCGCCCGAGAGATCTTGCAACAGGTCGTGGATGTTAGGGATGAAACCGTAGCCGCTAACCCTGACCCATTTGGCCAGACCCGCGATCTCGCGGCCTAAGGAGTCTTCCAACCCACCCTGGGCCTCTACTAAGATGTTCGCGGCCGGTCCCCGGGTCAGGAGAATACAGGTCGAGCGCCGGAACTCCTGGTGCCGATCCAAAAAATCCAGGACTTCGGCGAGGCCTCGGCGGGCCATTTCCTCCCCCACCAGCACCGCCGCGGTGTGGGCAACATAAGCCCGACGGGGAAGCTTGGTTGCCAGCCACCGGCCGGCGCCGAAGAGGGTATCTCCCTCTTCGCTGCTTATTACTACGGAACGCTGGGGACGAGCCGGCGAGGTAGCACCACCTCCTCCGGCGTCCCCCCCACCGGCTACGGCAGCGGACCTGATGATCTCGGCGGTCAAAATGCGCTTCTCTCCCTCCAGGTCGAAGGCCATGGAAGATACAAAGGCCAATTCGTTGATCTCCCTCCGGTCCCAGCAGCCCGTCGCCAGGAGGGTCAGCAAGGCCATGACGAAGACCAGGCGAGTACCTTGGCCCATTCAGCCGCCCGACCTCCCCGACGGCCCCCTGGACCTGGAAGCTTTCTTCGGCCTACCCCGGTCCCGGCCGGTGAGGGTCTCCAGCTCCTCCTCCGGCTCTTTAACCCGGCCCGGTACGGCTTTATTAATGCCCGGCTTCACCCGGAAAAAGTTTCGCAGTCCCCCTTCCAGCTTGGGCCTTGTGTACATGGCCCACCAGGGGGCCCGGAAGATGACATCCTTTTGATCTTCCCAAAGAAAGGGGCTCACAGGCGCCAGGTAGGGGAGGCCGAAACTCCTCAAGGAGGCGAGGTGGATCAGGAGCAACAGAACACCTGTGAAAATGCCGAAGAGCCCCAGGGATGCCGCCAGGAAGATCATGGGCAGGCGGAGCATTCGCAGTACCGTTCCCAGGCCGAAGGTGGGATTGGTAAAAGAAGCTATGGCCGTTAGAGATATGACGATCACCATGGCTGCCGAGGCCAGGTTGGCCCGCACCGCCGCCTCCCCGATGACCAGGGCTCCCACTACGGTAACCGCCTGGCCTATGGGACGGGGCAGGCGCAGGCCGGCTTCCACCAGAATCTCAAAAATTACCTGCATAATAAGGGACTCCACGAAGGCGGGGTAAGGCACCCTTTCCCGCTGGGCGGCTAAGGCCACCGCCAGGGTGGTGGGTATCATCTCGTGGTGAAAAGTTGTAATGGCTACGTAAAGGGACGGCAGCAGGAGGGAGATTATCAATCCCAAAAATCGAAAAAGGCGAATGCCGTGGCTGATGACCCAGCGTTCGTACACGTCATCCGGGGCATGGATCTGGCTGAAAAGGTTTATGGGCAGGGTGAGGACGAAAGGAGAACCGTCGGTCAAGATGGCCACCCGGCCCTCCAGGATATCGGCGACAACCTTGTCCGGCCTTTCGGTGCGGCCGACCTGGGGAAAGGGGGATAAGGGGAAGTCTTCGATGAGTTCTTCGATGTACCCGCTCTCAAGAACGCCGTCTATATCGATGCACCCCAGGCGGCGGCGTAGTTCCTCCAGGACTGTCTCCAAGGCCAGCCCTTCCAGATATGCCATGACTACCCGGGTGTGGGTGACCCTTCCCACGTAAAAGGTTTCGAAGCGCAGCTTCGGCGAGCGCAGGCGCCGGCGAATTAGAGACATGTTGGTAGGGAGGTCTTCGGTAAACCCTTCCCGTGGGCCCCGTATGACCGTCTCTATTTCCGGTTCCATCACCGCCCTTTTTTCCCACTCATCGGCTTCCACCAGTAAGGCGCAGTTGCAGCCTTCGAGCAGGAGGGCCACCCGCCCGTCCAGGAGGCCGTATAATAACCCTGACCAGAGAAACTCCTCCCGCAGGTTGCCCACAGCCAGGTCGCGCTTCACCGATTCCAGCAGTTCGCCGGGCCTGGTACAACCCTTGACACGGCGATCGAGCTGCCTCAAGGAAGGCAAGATGTCCCGCTGGACGGTAGGGCGGTCTACCATAGTCTCCAGATATACCACGGCTACCCTATGACCGCCGACCTCCAGCCGGCGTATGACCAGGTCCTCGCTGTTGCCCAGGACGTCCCGGAGATACCCTAAATCTACCTGCAGGTTACCGGAAAGGGGCCTTTCATATTTCTCGGCTTTCCGGGCCCGGGTTCTATCATCCTGTCTTCGCAAATGGGTGAGGTTCCGGAAGCAGCGCAAGAAACGGAACAAAGCCTAACTTCCTTCCTGCCGGGGCGGCAAGTGAGTATGTCCCCTTATATTATGTGGTTCGACGGTAACTTTATACTCCCTCGAAAATAGCCTTCTCAATTTTCATGGTTCGTGGAGAGGGCGCCAGCCCTCATGAGCGGCTACCTCGAAAATGGCTACCTCGAAAATAGCTTCTCTCCAGACTGGCATTGTTTTTGCTCGCTAAGTGGTCCTCGCGGATCAGCCTACGGCTCAGCCTCGGGCTCGGGCGGGGTTCCCGGCCTATTCAGCCTCCTTGCTTCAGAGGCCGGCCTCGGACTTCCTGTCCTCGGCCCCACCCTCGCTCCTCGGCTTCGCCAAGGCTGCTCAACCGCTCGGACCAAGTCGCTTGCGAGGGAGAAATGCCAGCCCGTTGTTTTCATCCTTCTGATGGTGCCGCGTTAGCGGCATGGGTGTCTTGAGGAGTTACATAAAAAAGGGTCGGAAGGGAAATATTAGTTAGCCGGAGGGCATTGTTAATATGCGTGAAGAGGGCAGGATTTCTGGCTGGCAGCTTTGCATGCTGGTCATGGGATTCCTCATCGGCACCTCCACCCTCATCATACCTGTGGGACCTGCCAGACAGGACGCCTGGATAGCCTTCCTCCTGGCCGGGGGCCTGGGTGTGGGGTTAGCTTACCTCTACACCAGCCTGGGGAAGCGGTTCCCCGGCGAAACCCCCTTGGAGTATAGTCTACGAGTCCTGGGCCGATGGGGAGGCACCATACTGAACGTTCTTTTTATCTGGTATGCCTTTCACCTGGCCTCCCTGGTGTTACTGAATATCGCCGAACTGTATACTATGGTGGTAATGATTACCACCCCCCTTATCGTGTTCATAGGCGTCATGGCCGGCCTGGCGGCCCTGGCCGCCCGCGCGGGGCTGGAGACCATTGCCCGCCTGGCCGAACTCCTCACCCCCTTCATTGTCTTGACCATGTTAACCCTCAACATCCTCTGCCTCGCCACCCCGAATCTGGTCCGCTGGGAAAACCTGCTTCCTATTATGGCCGAGGGGCCGATCCCTGTTGTCAGGGGCATGTTCGATACCCTGGCCTTCCCCTTCGGCGAGACGGTCTTTTTCCTGGTCCTCCTTCCCTTTGTGGTAGACCCCGGCAGGACTCGCCGGCCCTTTTGCCTGGCCGTTATTCTTGTCAGCCTCCTCCTCTCCTCCGTCTTGGTGCGCAACATCACTGTCCTGGGCGCAGCAGAATCCAATAGAACCATCTTCCCCAGCCTGGCGGCCGTGCGCCTCATCAACATAGGGGATGTCCTCCAGCGTATGGACTCCCTTATTATCTTCATCTGGACCTTCGCCGGATTTCTGAAGCTGAGTATTGTCTACTACATCTTCGTCCTCGGGACAGCCCAGCTTTTTAAGCTTAAGGACGTCCGCCCCTTAACCCTGCCTGTCTGGCTGCTCCTCACCTTTTTCACACCCCATGTATACGAGAACGTACAGGAAATGCTGGTCTTCGCCGGACGCGTGTGGCCCTTTTATTTCCTCCCCCTTTACCTTTTCCATCCCGCCCTGCTCCTTTTGGTGGCTAAGATCCGGGGAGTCAAGGGGCGCGGCGCCTGAGTTATCCCCACTTTTCGCTGGGGTGGCCTGCTTAGGCTTCAAGCGAGCGAACAAGCCTTCGCGGTAGCCAAACTTAACGAAGCCGAAAGCAAAAGGACCCGAGGCCCAGGTAGCCTTGCGGCCGACACCTGAGCCGTGTGTCGAATTTGCCGGGAAGTCCGCCTTAAGCTCTGAGGCTTTTGTGCTAGTTTGGCCCGCGAGGGAAACCATAAGCGAGCTGAAGCTAAGCAGGCCAGAATCAAAAGGGGGGATGCGCCAGGCGCGGCGCCGGGCGTTGCTAGTCCGGGCTGCAACAAGGAGTGGCTTTACTCGGGCGTCGACAAAAAGCTAAAATTATCCGGGGTGAAAAGGATTGCTGCCCTGGGAACAGGAGACGTTACCCGAGACTTTTTTTGCCCGGGACACAAAAAGGGTGGCCCGGGATCTGCTGGGAGCATACATGGCCCACTTTTCCCCGGAAGGCCTTACGGTAGGGAAGGTGGTGGAAACCGAGGCCTACCTGGGCCGGCATGACCCGGCCTGCCATTCGGCCCGCGGCCCTACCGCCCGCAATGCCGTCATGTTCGGCCCGGCGGGCTTCCTCTACGTTTATCTCATTTACGGGATGTATTACTGCGTGAACGTGACTACGGACGGGGCCGAAGTTCCGGCCGCCGTACTCTTGCGGGCGCTGGAGCCGGTGGCCGGCGTGGAACTGATGGGGCAGAGGCGGGGCACTTCCCATATCCGGCAGTTGTGCCGGGGCCCCGGCAGGCTCGCCCGGGCCATGGGCATCGACCGCAGCCTCAACGGTACCAGTGCGGTGGACGGCCCGGTCCGCTTTTATCCTCCCTTACCCGGCGAGGCCCGTCCGGATATTGTGGCCGCCCCCCGGATAGGTGTAAGGGAGGCCGTAGACTGGCCCCTGAGGTTTTACATTAGGGATAACCCCTTTGTGTCCCGCCGGTGAACCCCTCGGGCTGGGGCCGCCTCTCCTGGGCGCCCACCATACCCCCGAGTATCAGGGCACACCCGAGGATCTGCCGGGGACCCAGGACCTCTCCCCCGAAGAGAAAAGCAACAAGGGCCCCGAAGACCGGCTCGGTAGTCAGGATGACCGCCGCAGCCGAAGCCGAGAGGTAGCGCTGGGCCCTCACCTGGATGAGGTAGGCCGCCGAGGTGGCCAGGACGGACGTTACCACCAGTGCCTCAAGGGCCCTGGCCGACCAGACCACCCGGGACGGTTCCCAAGGCAAGAAGGAGGCGCTCAAGAGGGTTACGGTGACGAGCTGGACCAGGGCCAAGGCCGTGGAACCGTGGAGATGGGTGACGCGGTCGATGACCACTACGTGTCCGGCAAAACAGAGAGCGCAGAGAAAAACTAGCCGGTCGCCGTAGGAAAGGTTCAGGGAACCCTGGAGGGATAACAACCCCAGCCCGGCGGCCGCCAGGGAAGTGGCGACCAAAATCCTGATAGGAGGCGCTTTTCTCTTCGCGGCGGCCTCCAGGAAGGGAACCATTACCACCGATAGGCCGGTAATGAAGGCCGCTTTGGAGGCCGAAGTGTATTGGAGGCCTACGGTTTGGAAGGCATACCCCCCGAAAAGCAAAAGGCCGGCCGCGGAGCCGTGGAGAAGGGCCTTGGGGATCCTCGACAGCCGCGTTTTAACGGCCCACGGCAGCAGGAAAACCGAAGCGACCATAAAGCGGTAGAAAAGAAAGTGAAAAGGGGCTATATCTTGCAGGGCTTCCCGTACGAAGTAAAAGGTCGCCCCCCAGACGGCAGCAACACCCAGCAGGCTCAACGCCGAAAGGATTTCTTTCCCCACCCCAAACCACCAACCCTGATTTTCCCACGTCCGGTCCCGCCTGTCAACGAAATTTCCTCCTGCGGGCAGGACTTCTCGGCCTTTTGGCGAATAACTCTTTCGTTTGAGGTTCACGGGACAAATACTCGCAAGGAGGGAGTCGGGAAGTGAGGAAATCCTTTAAGGCCCTGCTCCTGGGTTTGGCCGCCCTACTGCTGGCCGTTACGGCCGCCGGCTGCGGCGGAAATTCCGGCCAGCAGCAGGGCGACCAAGGAGGAGGCGCCGCAAAGCCCAAATACGTGGTGGCCACGGAAGCCTCCTTCGCACCCTTTGAGTTCCGGGATGAAAAGAGCGGCAAATTCACGGGCTTTGACATCGAGCTCATGGAAGCCCTCGCGGCGGAACAGGGATTTGAAGTGGAGTTTAAAGACATGGGCTTCGACGGGATTATCGCGGCGGTCACTACAGGCAATGTGGATATGGCCATCTCGGCCATAAGTATTGACGACGACCGACGACAGCAGGTAAACTTCTCCCTGCCCTATTACCAGTCCGGCCTCTGCGTCGCCGTCCGGGCGGATAACGACACTATCAAGGGCTTCGCCGATCTCAGTGGTAAGAGGATTGCCGCCCAGATCGGGACCACCGGGGCCAAGTATGCCAAGAACAACATAGAAGGAGCTAGGGTAACCGAGTATAACACGGTTAACGATGCCTTTATGGAATTGATCAACGGCGGCGTGGATGCCTTTGTGAACGATTACCCCGTCTCCGCCTACTTCATCCAGCAGGGAAACAACAGGGAAAAGGTAAAGATCGTAGGTGATCTGGCCAACAGCGAGCTCTACGGCATTGCTATCCCCAAAGGGAATACCGAGCTCCTGGAGAAAGTTAACGAGGGCCTCAGGAAACTCAAGGAGAACGGGAAGTTCGACGAGATTTATCAACGGTGGTTCGGCGAGGTACCTCCCGATTTCCTGCCCGGAGAACCACCCCAGTAATGTAAAAAATGGCCCTTTCCATCAAAGGAGTTTATGGTAGTATATAATGCGTAGTGCCCGGTAAAACGGCGCCTACGCATATTTTATGTTTTGGGGGCGAGGTGGCGCCTTTGAGTCTGATCTTTAATTCCTTTCCCTATCTCCTCGGTGGAGCCCTGGAGACGATAAAGCTGGCCTTTCTGGCCGTACTGGTAGGATGTGTACTGGGCCTCGTAGTCGGGCTGGGGCGCCTGTCGGGGCAGAGGGTCATCCGGGCCCTGGCCGCCTTCTACGTGGATTTTTTGCGGGGCACGCCCCTTTTGGTCCAGGTCTTTATCGTGTACTTCGGCTTCCCCCAGATTCTAGAGCAGTTGGGCTCTCCAGTCACCCGAATCCCCCCCTTTTGGGCCGCCCTCATCGCCTTCAGCCTCAACAGCGGGGCCTACGTGGCGGAGATCTTCCGGGCCGGCATCCAGTCTATACACCGGGGCCAGATGGAGGCCGCCCGGAGTCTGGGCATGACCTACGGCCAGGCCATGCGGTACGTTATCCTGCCCCAGGCCTTCAGGCGGGTCATACCTCCCCTGGGCAACGAATTCATCGCCCTCCTTAAGGACACCTCCCTCCTATCAGTCATCGGCATAACCGAGCTAACCCGGCGGGGGCAGATCATTATTGCCAGCACTTTCCGACCCTTCGAGATCTGGTTCACGGTAGCCCTGATCTATTTGGCCCTGACCTTTTCCATTTCGCGCCTGGTAAACTTCCTGGAAAGGAGGTTGGACGTGGCGGATGATAAGAGTTAGGGGGTTAAAGAAGCGTTTCGGCCGCCTGGAGGTGTTGCGGGGCGTAGACTGCGACATTGACCAGGGGGAAGTGGTGGTAATCATCGGCCCCAGCGGGTCCGGCAAGAGCACCTTCCTCCGGTGCCTCAATATGCTGGAAGAACCTACGGAGGGATCTATTATTATCGACGGGGTGGAGCTGACCAGCCCCTCCACCAACCTCAACCTGGTGCGCCAGAAGGTAGGCATGGTGTTCCAGAGTTTCAACCTGTTTCCCCACAAGAATGTGCTTGAAAATGTGACTCTGGCCCCGGTGGTGGTGAAGAAGCTGGACCGGGCGGCGGCCGAAAGGCTGGCCTTGGAGCTCCTGCGCAAAGTGGGACTGGAGGATAAGGCGCGGGCCTACCCGGACCAGCTCTCCGGCGGCCAGCAGCAGCGGGTGGCCATCGCCCGGGCCCTGGCCATGCAGCCTGCCGTTATGCTCTTCGATGAACCAACCTCCGCCCTGGATCCCGAAATGGTGGGAGAGGTGCTGGCCGTGATGCGGGACCTGGCCAGGGACGGAATGACCATGGTGGTGGTGACCCACGAAATGGGCTTCGCCCGGGAAGTGGGCCAGCGGGTAATGTTCATGGACGAGGGGAGGATCGTGGAAGAGGGACCTCCCGACAAGATCTTCTACCGGCCGGAGAACCCCCGGACCCAGACCTTTTTAAGTAAGATCCTTTAACCGCCTCCGGGAAGGAGGTCGGGCTCTCCCCGTCTTTACCTGGTCCTATTGGGCGCCTCGACCAACAGCGCCGCCGGCCAATCCCCGTCACCCTCCAGGCTCCGGACTTCGGGACCCTTGCCGCGGGGCCATCCTGGAAGGCTAAAATTCGCCCAGCTTCTCAGGATAGGTGGCGAAAAGCTCCCGGGCTTCTTCCAGGCTGGTATCCGGAGCGGGCAAAACCAGATCGGATTCCACCAGCTCGGTATCCTCTATCTTGGTGCCCCGCTCCCGGATTAAGGCCAGCACCTCGTGAAACCGCCGGTTAAAACCTTCTTCATCGTTGTTGGCAATTGCCTCCAGCAGCTCGTCGTCCAACCTGTCCAGTTCGCCCAGGGCCTCGCCCTTCAAGCGATATTGGCCTTCGGCGAGGATGCGGATAATCACTCCTTCCCCACCTCCTTTTTCAATCGGGCCAGTTCTTCCTGGACTTTGCCCGCCGCGGAGACCCTGCGCAGCTCCGCTTCCAGGGGATCCGCGCTCTCCAGGGCATCGTCCAGGACACCCCGGGCCACCAGTTCATCAATGGCCTCGGCCCGGGAACGCATTTTTTCGGTCTTTTCTTCCGCCCGCTGGATGGCCAGGGAGACGTCGGCGAGCTCCTCCGAAAGTCCGGTTGCCGCTTCGCTGATCTTTACCTGGGCCTTGGCTGCCGAATACTGGGCTTTGATGAGTTCTTTCCTGGTGCGGAAGGCTTCTACCTTAGCCCGCAATCTCGCTTCGACGGCAGTCAGCTTTTCTTGCTCCTGCTCCAATCCCCTAATCTGCTCCTCCAGGCCTTCGACCTGGGCGGCCAAGGCCTGCTTGCGCTCCAGGGCGGCAGTGGCCAGGTCCTCCCTTCCCAGGCGTAAGGCCTCCTTGGCCTGCTCCTCCAGACGCCCCATATTTTCCTTGAGGCGCACCACCTGCAGCTCGAGGCGTTTCTTCGAGGCCACCACGTCGGCCAGGTTGCGCTTCACCTTTTGGAGGAGCTCCAGCTGGCGCTGGTAGGAATATTCCAGGGTTTCGTGGGGGTCTTCGGCTGCATCCAGGAACTTGTTGAGCTTGGCCTTGAAAATGGTGGACATGCGCGATAGAATACCCATGCGATCTCTTACCCTCCTCGTTAGCAGTTGTATTATTTTAGACCGGGATATTCCACAAAGGGTACCAGCGGCTCAGATCTTTTTCCAGGGGTAACTCCGTTTCCAGCAGAGCAAAGACGCGCATTTCCCCCGCCGTATCCCGCTCCTTTCTAAGAGGGTCGAGGGGTATAAAGGGGTAAAAGGAGCCCCTCTTGTAATTAAAAATCAGATAAAGGGGAGCGGCAGCCCCTTCCCTTTTTTCCAGGCGAAAAACGGCGGCCAGTAGCCGGTCACCGTATCCCTCCTCCACCAGGGTCTGTCCCGCCATGTGGGTCATGGCCACCAGGTCCTCCCAATCCTGATCCTGAAAAACAAACCAGAGGTAACCGTACTCGTCTCGCTCTAACTGCACCCTCCCGCCCAGCTCCTGGGATGCCAGACCCATCAGGTCCCGGATTTCCCGGGCGGCGGAGGAAAAAGCACTGTCCTCCGCGGGCCGCAGTACTAGACCGGCTCTCCCCGCCGGCACCCAGCCCGATGCGGTTTCCAAAGTAAAACGCGCGGTACTCAGGGCGAAGAGGGGCTCGGTCCGGGCCGCGGGCACACGGCTACGGCCCAACAGGAAGTCCCAGAAACCCACGTTAGCGCCCCTCCATTTCCCTTTCCAGCCGCCGCAGGTACTCCAGCCTGCGCTCCAGGGAGGGATGGGTGGAGAAAAGCTCCATAAGGCTTCCCCCCCTCAGGGCGGGGACGATGAAAAAAGCGTTGAGGGCTTCCGCCTGGCGCAGGTCCCGGGTGGGAATGCGCTGCATCACGCCGCTGATCTTGACCAGGGCGGAGGCCAGTTGGCCGGGGGCTCCCGTCAGCAAAGCGGAACCCCGGTCGGCCGCGAATTCCCGGTAACGGGAAAGGGCGTTGATGAGGAAGTAGCTGATAATCCACACCAGCAGGGATACCAGGTACACTACCGCGGCCGCCCCGCGTCCCTCGCGCCCTCCCCGGCCTCCATAGCCCCATCCCCAGTAATAGAAATGATGGAGCAAATAGGAAGCCACGGTGGCAAAAAAGCTGGCCAGGGTCATGACGGCGACATCCCGGTGGCGGATGTGGCTGAGTTCGTGGGCCAGAACGGCCTCCACCTCCGGAGGATCCAACCTCTCCAGCAACCCCGTCGTTACGGCCACCACCGCATGGGCCGGACTGCGGCCGGTGGCAAAGGCGTTGGGCACCGGAGTGCGCACCACGGCCACCCGCGGCTTGGGGACATCGGCAAGGATGGCCAGCCTTTCAACTAAAGCGTGGAGTTCGGGGGCCTCTTTGGGGCTCACCTCCCGGGCACCCATGGACCATAATACCATACGGTCGGAAAAATAGTACTGGGCTAACAGCATGACGCCCACCACTACCACCATGCCGGTATAGCCCAAACCTGCCTGCCAGAGGACCAAAGCGAAAAAGAGGTACAGGGCTGCCAGGAGGAACATGGTTAAGAACATGCGGGCCTGCAGGTTTCTGTCGCTCTTTATTGGGCGGCGCAAGAACCCTCCCCCTTCGTCTTCAGAGTTTCCTGTGGTTGTTTGCTTTTCGTCGGCCTACTAGGGGATTACCTTTACCTACATGATAAGTAGCTCCCTTCCAGGGTGTCAAGGAGTTTTCCCACTAGCGTATCCCCCGTTTTTGCAGGGCAGACCTGCTTAGGCTTGGAAGCGAGTAACTAAGCTTTCACAGCAGCCCAGGCTTTAAGCATAACGAAAGGCTTAAAGCTTGGCCCGAGGGCCAGGTAGCCTTGCGGCCGGCAACTGAGGCAAGAGGCTTAAATTCTGCCGGGAAGCCTGCCTTAAGCCTTTAAGCCAAGCAAAAGTCCCACCCGCGAAGGAAACCATAAGCGAGCGGAAGCCAAGCAGGCGTAGAATCAAACTGGGGAGGCACCGGGATTTCCCACACCGGCAGATGGCCTCTCGTCCTATTCTACGCCCGCCCTGGTAAAAACATACACGCGGCAGTTATGGCCAGGGTGGTGGAATATAAATATTTCTTGGGATTACGAGTAGGCAAGGAGGCATGGAAAATGCTACAGCCCCCACCCCTCAAGCCGGGAGACTGCGTAGGCATAGCGGCGCCGGCCGGGCCTCTGCAGCAGGAAGGTTACCTTAGCAGGGGTATGGAAAGGCTGCGATCGTGGGGGTTCCGGGTGGTGTTAGGCCGGCCGCGCCAAGGGTGCGAAGGGTACCTGGCCGGCCGGGATGAGGATCGCCTGGCCGAACTGGAAGCCATGTTCGCATCGCCGGAAATAAAAGCCATCATCTGCCTACGGGGAGGTTACGGCAGCCTGCGCCTTTTGTCCGATCTCGACTACGGTCTTATACGATCCCATCCCAAGATCTTCCTCGGGTACAGCGATATTACCGCCCTGCACCTGGCCATGGTCCAGAAGGCCGGCCTGGTAACCTTCCACGGGCCCATGATTTACCCGGAATTGGGCGGCCACCTGACGCCTTTTACCCGGGATTCCCTGTTGGGCATGCTGACGGGTGCGCCTGCATCTCTTACCGTCCGCCCCCTTCCCGGAAAGGCCTTGGCCGTCAGCCACGGCCGGGCCGGCGGCCGCCTGATCGGCGGCAACCTTTCCCTCCTGGTGGCTACCCTAGGTACTCCCTTTGAGATAGACACCCGGGGGGCCGTCCTCTTCTGGGAAGAAGTGGATGAGCCCCCCTACCGCGTGGACCGCATGCTGACCCAGCTTCTCCTGGCCGGAAAACTCTCGGCCGCCGCCGCTATAGCCGTGGGGGAATGCGTGGGATGCGGGGACCTAGAGGAACTCTTAAGGGACCGCCTGGCTCCCCTGGGGATTCCCTGCCTTTACGGCCTTCCCTGCGGCCACGGGGCCGACATGGCCACCCTGCCCCTGGGTGTTTACGCCACCCTGGACGCCGACCGGGGTTATCTCCGGATAGAAGAGAACCCCTGGGCGCCCTTTTAACCCACATTCCGCACCTTTGGATACAATTATCAATGTTTTCTTAGGGCCCTAAAAAATACCTCTACCCGCCACCGCGGGGTGGGAAA
>LDZR01000667.1_pt1 | contig 14087 bp, 12 predicted proteins | sample 615371 | NCBI WGS metagenome assembly LDZR01 (sample SAMN03408294, study PRJNA278302) | terrestrial metagenome | isolation source: oil reservoir sample K2 | place: USA: Alaska, North Slope, Kuparuk formation | collected 2013
TGTGGATTGTTTTCCACGCTTTCGATAGTTGGAACAAATTGATAAACTTCACTCCAGGCTTGAGATAGATTTGTGAGAATATTCATAACTTCTTTTCTCATTATAGAAAGTTCTATGTCTGAAGGTGTACGTTTCACATTGGGTATGCCAGGCCCACCGAGAATCAAGTCTAAAATCGTGTAGAAGATCTCCAGATTCATTTCTAAAATAGCGCTCCCAACAAATTCAGGCGCACTGAAAACAGTAATGAATGATGGAGCAGGAAGAGATCTTATAAACTCCTCATATGATATCTGATCTATGCTAGCAAGATTTATGTTTGTGAACGTTCTAACCCTTCCTGAAAGGTATGTAGAAATGGATCTTGCGAAATTTTCATGAATCATATCGAAGACCCTTATATGCTCTTTTGAAAATTTACTCGGCCTTCGGAAATCATACAGTTTGACTTTCTTGGTTTCTTCTTTTTTGATTTCATCTACTGTGACTTCTCCAGAGCTTATTGCCTGTAATAATTTATCTATTTCATCCTGACTGAGAACATCGGACACATCATCACCCCTCATTCAACGGAGCTGATGGCCTTTATATATAAATATACTCCTATCACGCCGAGCCTTTCTCTATCTCCCGTAAAACCTGTAATTTCATTCACCATGGCCCTTATTTGTTTCTTCAAAAGTTCGATACCAGCAGCTGTATTCAATTCAGATTTGTCTTTGCTTAGAAAAATTAGCATCAAACCATCCATTATTTCATCATTTTTGCTTCCTATGGCAGCTCTGCAGGCATCACTCGCAACAGTGAAACTCAGAGAATCGATCACTGCAACCTCTTTTCCGCCTTTCAGCATGAATGTTTGGTAAGTCCCGGATTGTATCAGAACCGCCTTGATTTCCACAGGAGTTGCGGTAGTTGTTTCCTGGCGCTGACTGGTCAAATTTGTACCAAGCATCATTATGGTGACAATGGTCACACCAACAGCCACCACGGCAGGGATAAGTATCATCATTAACAAGCCACCAAAGCCTTTTTTCTTTTTTTCTTCGTCAGCCATTGTATCACCTACTTTGCTTTTTCCCTTTTTATAAGTATATCAATCCTTCTGTACTGATTTCTGAGCTGTGCCAGGCGTGCCAGATATTCGCTATCAAGTTTTTCTGTGGTTTGATTGTAAAGATCTCGATTTATCTGCCCTTGTTGAAGCTTATCGGTTGCAAGTTGTTTTTCACTGTCTATGTATGTTCGCAACGCCTGTATTTCTCTTTTTATTGGCCAATCTCCCATCCCTATCGGGTAAAATCTTTGGGAATCGTAAAAATATTCCGGATCAAATCTACCAGCCCTGATATCTGCAAGCCTTTCCACAGATCTTCTTTTTTTTAGCTCCTCTGTAAAGAACTGTACAACGCTTGAGGCTCTTGCGGAGCTCAAATGCCAGTTTGAAACATATATTGAATCTTGAGACAGCGGCTGATCATCTGCGTATCCATATATCTGAAGCACATTTGTTGTATGTTCTATCACAATAGACCCTATTTTTCCAAGTAATTCTTTCGCCTCTGGTGTTAATTTAGCACTTGCAGGATAAAAAAACGCCATGTCCTGCATAATTATAACAGTACCCTCATCTTTTTCCTGAATCGTTATTTTTCCTTTATACTCTTCGGCAATTCTTATTAATTCTTGATACACCCCTCTTTGCGAAGTTATCAAAGGTTCTTCTGAAAGACTCTTTCCACCAGTTAAAACACTTGGAGGCATTCCTGTCAGAGCGGATCTTATTCCCACAACCACTTGCTGGAATTTGCCAGGGCTTATGGTTGACATTGAAAATAGCAGGACGAAAAAAGTCAAAAGCAATGTCACCATGTCCCCATATGTTGTAAGCCAGCTGCCCTTAGGTGCTTCAGGTTGCTTTTTTCTTCTTGGCATTACGCAGTTGCCTCCTGTATGGCTGCTTCGTAAACAACTTTTTCCTGATTTGTAAGGAATGATTTGAGCTTTTCTTCCAGAACTCTTGGGTTTTCTCCTGCTTGAATTGAAAGGACCCCTTCCAGTATCATTTGTTTCTGCCTGAGAATTTTTGCTGCCCTTTTACCTATTTTTTCACCCATGGGTAAGAAAACAGCGTTTGACAGTATAGAACCATAAAAAGTAGTTATGAGCGCCACAGACATACCAGGCCCAAGTGTCTCAGGATTGTTCAGGGTCTTCAACATTGCTATTAAACCTATAAGAGTTCCTATCATACCATATGCAGGAGCATAGGCCCCCGCTGAATCCATCAGAGCTTTCTCGCCAGCCAGATCTTCTTCTATCAAATCCATTTCTGTCTCCATCATATTTTTGAGCAAATCAGGATCTGTTCCATCTATGACTAGTTGGAGCGCCTTTTTCATGAATGGGTCTTCTATTTCGTTCAGATTTTCTTCCAAGGAAAGCAATCCTTCGCGCCTTGCCTTTTCAGAGAAAGATACAAGGGTCCTGACCAATCCAACATTGTCAATCTTTGGTTCTTTGAAAGTGGACATCATCACCTGGATTATTTTGAAACTCTTTTCCTTTGGGTGAGAAGCGATTGTGGAAGCTATTGCGCCTCCTATGGTTATGAAAAGTGATGGCAGGTTATAATAAACTCCAAGTGAAGATTTGTTTGCGATTATACCAAATACAATCATACCAAAAGCCATAAATATGCCAAGAATTGTTGAAATATCCATTAAACCACCTGCCTATTGCTTAGGTAAATATTTTAAAACATCGGGCATAGGATACGCTTTTCTTTTGTATTCTATCACCTTTTCGACAACCTCTTCGATCTTTTCCAAAACGATATATTTTCTCCCGTTGAACAGAGTAATTGTTGTGTCTGGAAGCGCTTCTATTGATTCAATCATTTCAGCATTCAAAACAAATTGTTTTCCTCGCAGATGTGTGAGCCAGATCATTTAATATCACCTTATCTTCTCAATGCAACAAGCTCACCAAGAATGGTATCAGCTGTTGTTATAACCCTCGCGTTGGCCTGAAAACCACGTTGGGCTATGATCATTCTCGTAAATTCTTCTGCAAGATCAACGTTTGACATTTCAAGAGCTCCTGGTATAAGTGTGCCTCTTCCACCGCTGCCCGCGGTCCCAATCTGTGCAAGCCCGCTATTTGAACTGGTTATGTATAACGAATCGCCGATCTCTGTTAGACCAGCTGGATTATTGAAAACTGCCAGAGCCACCTGACCAAGAATATCTGTCAAACCGTTGCTGAAGGTGCCTATGATTTCACCATTTTCATTTATTGCAAAAGACTGCAATGTTCCAAGTGCATTTCCATTTTGATAGGTAAAGGCGGCAGAATTACTTCCAGAAAATTGTGTCATGGACGAAAAGTCAATTGCCGCAGTAACATTACTATCACCACGATGAGATGCAGAAAAGCTGATCGTTCGAAGTTCAGTGTTACCGACTGTAAGTTGGCTTCCGTCCCATGTAACTCCGTACATGCCGCTGATCCTTCCAGATTCATTGAAGTTGATAATTCCGCCAACATAGTTGTTTGTTCCGTCACTACTCTGGCCGTTTGCATCAATATATGTTATTGGTTCACCACTTGCTGTATAAGCTTTCCATATCCATGCGTTTTTCATATTACCAAATTCACCTATTCTTGTGAATTCCACATAAACTGAATAGGCATTTCCAAGTGAATCATACATTTGAACCGCTGTTACATATTTCGGGCTTTCATAGGAAAGCACGTTGTAATTTGATGGATTATCTGACTCATAAAACCTTGCTTCTCCAGCCGTTGGGATTGAAATATTTGCACCGGTAGCAACAGTGAATTCATCGCTGGCTGTTGTTTCATCATAGAAAATAACAGTATAATTTTGACCGTTGACAATATCGGAATCGCTTATTGTGAAATTTCCGCCACTTATCGGTACAGCATCACTGAAAATCACATTGCCATTGCTATCGAGAACAACTGCGTGATAATCTCCATCAGCTGGGATAGTGCCTGATACATCTGTCTGTGTTAGCTGACCATCTGTGGTAGCTGTAGCACTCAGGTTTTGATATACTCCAGCTTCATCAACATTGCCATATTGATTCATAACTATGTAGCCCACGGATACGACAGCGTTATTTTCGTCGTAAGCCGTCCATGTATAACTTTGCTTGGTTGAAAATGGATCAGTCTGCCTTACAAAATCATCGTCGGTTTTTGAAAAGACAAACCTCACAGAATGTTCGTTTCCATCTTCATCAGTAACTGTCATCGAAAACGGTGTTGGCCCAACAGAAGAATTGAGATTTCCTTCCATTGTCGCACTGGTTGTTGCGTTTGCGGGCATGGTCATTCCTGCACTTATTACTATGTCACCTATTGGTTGGTTTGTGTCAACATATCTCGTACCGGTAGCTGGATCCTGTATAGCTCTCCAACCCTGCACTTTGTAGCCTGTTGAGCTCTGAATCAGCGTTCCATTCGTATCAACAGAGAGTGCGCCAGCTCGCGTGTAATAGTACTGGCTACCATCACTGAGTACGAAGAATCCGTCTCCCTGAATTGCGAGATCTGTTTTGTTACCGGTGTTTTCGAATGAACCTTGGGTCATTATTTTATCAATAGTCGCGAGCTGTGAACCGAGACCGATTTGTATTGGGTTTGTGCCGCCAATGTTGTTTTGTGGACTCCGGGCTGCTTTCATGGTTTGGAGGAGCGCCGTTTGGAAAGTTACCCTTGAACCTTTAAATCCCACGGTGTTCACATTGGCTATGTTGTTGCCAACTACGTCGATAGCGTATTGAAAATTTCTCATGCCAGCGACACCGCTGAACATAGAGCGCATCATGATTTATCCCTCCTCTGATATCTCGATTATTGAAGCAAGTGGATACTCTTTACCTGAGATGTAGACATAAATTTCATTGCCCTTGAACTTTACTGATTCGATCTTTCCGCCTTCGATTCCGCCAATTTCTGTTTCACTCCCGTCTGAATTGAGCTTTGAAACAACGTAGGTATAAGTACCATCTTCTACCTGTAGACCACTGCTATCCCTTGCGTCCCATACGTACGCATGGGCTCCTGCGTCAAGAGTACTTGAGGTAGCTTCTCTTATTAAATTTCCGTCTGAATCATAAATTCTCACTATAACCGGCGCTGCTTCATCAAGTTCAAAAACTATGCTTTCGGAAACACCGTCACTGACAGTGATCTGATTTGCTTGAACAGTAGCGTATTTTCCTATTAGCGAGGCAGATTGAGCTTGAAGTGCACCTTCTTGCAGCGTAAGGAATTCTTGAATTGAGTTAGTCATGTTTGTTATCTGTTCGAGAGTCGAAAATTGTGTGAGCTGGGCTATAAAGTCTTTGTTGTCCATTGGTTCAAGAGGGTCTTGATTTTTCAGCTGTGTTATCAAAAGTAACAGGAAAGCATCTTTGTCAAGAGTATTGCTTGGTGTTCTTTCAGAACTCGTGTAAGTTGAGTAAGAATAATCAATTGAGTTGATCATCTTCTTTCACCTCCTGTTCCTGTTGTCTTTTTTGTCTGCGTTCATGATTTTGATTTTCTTTTTGTTCCTGATGATTACTTAGTTGATCTTCTTCTGTCTTATGAGGAGTTTTGATATCTATCTGCTCGACTTTAAAACCGAGAGTGCTCAATCGTGAGGCGAGTTCTTTGGAATTTTTTTCGAGTAATTCTTTTGCCTCGTTTGTCTGGACTTTCAAGGTTATGATCAATCTATCCTGTTGCTTTATTAGCTCGATTTCGACTTTTCCGAGATTTGGTGGTGATAGATCAACTGTTGCCTTTTCCACAATGTTGTTCTGCATTTCTTTAACTGTCTCAACAATTGTTTGAATGTTAGAACTTCTTTCTTGTTGTTCGATTCTTGTCACGACTGAATCAGCTGTCTTCTGAATTTCATTATGTGTTTGCGTTATTTGTTCACCTTCGTATGTTTTACGTGCAAGCTTTTCATTCAAAAGTTCTTTAACTTGTTCGACCTGTTTGAATTTCTCGATTTGAGGTTGTTCAGATATAACTGGCGTATCGTTTTTTAAATTTTTTGCTATCTCGAGCTTGAAGTTTTCTATTTTTATTGGTTGAGATGTTTTCAGCTGACTCGGAATTTCTCTTTTAATCTGTCTAAATTGGGTGAATTCACTTGTGCTGTTTTGGATCTGAACAACCGCGTTTTTAATGATCAGTTGTATTTGTTTGAAAGTCATGGCAGGTTGGGATTGACTTGATTTAAGGACACTTTTTTCTGATATCAGATTTTCAGCTATTATCCCACTTTGCTGAGAAATTTTTTGTTCCGGAAGATCTTCTGTTTTCTTCAATTGTGTTGAAATTTCTGTCTTTCCCTGCAAAATAAGCTGTTCAATTAAATTTCTCGAATCTACTGTTTTTTGCTGTTCCTCTGAACGGGGTATTTGTACAGTTTTTTTAGTAGTTTTGCTTATAGAAAGAACGTCTGGATCGGTTTTCAATTTTTGAACTGTTTCGGCTTCTGGTTCATTAGTTTGAAAAACAGGTTTTTCAGCTTTTCTGGTGCTTACCACTGGTTGCTTTGACACAATGATATTCTGTGAGTCAGACCCAATATTTGCCCTTTGATGATTTGATGATTGAGATGTCTGGCTGGGCTTTTGAAATTGGAAGATGTCCTTGCTCTGCGTTTTTTCCGCTTGTACATTTTGTTTGTTTGTGTTGCTTTGAAGATTGGTTTTGATCGTAATGGTAAGGTCATTTTCCGATTTCTCTGATGTTGCAACAGTTTTCTGATGGCTATTTTTCACTCCAAGACTCTCTGTTTGAGGGATATTTATATTTGCATGAACGGTTTTTTGAGAATTATCCTGTTGAATGTTCAAAGATGTGCTTTTGCTTTGGGTCTGAATCTGTAAATTACTTATTTTATGAGAATTTACCTTTTGATTAGCTGTATTTTTTTGTCCATTGTTATGAACAATTTGTTTTAATTGCTGATCTTCCTGATGTGATTTGTTTTCTACGCCTTCTTTGAAAATCGATCTTTTTGGAATGTTTTGAACCTTACTTTGAACCTGCTCGGTGAGATTTTTTGAAGAAAGTTCCTCGTTTTGTTTTTCAACAGAAATTTTTGGGCTTGGTTCAGGGCTTATCTGTTTGCTGGATAATGCATTCTGGTTTTGTTTTACATCATTGCTTTGCTTTTCAGTGATGGTTTTCTGATTGGTGCTCTGTTTGTTTTTCGTAGTACTATCTATATCAATTTTAGAATTCAGGTCAGTTTTTATCTGTGAAAGTTTTACTATTCCGTTTTTTTCGGTTACAGGATTTTTTATTAGCTTTTCATCGTTCTGAGTTTCCTGCTTTGTTTTGACCGCGGTATTTGTCTGATGGGATATTTTGACAAATCCCTGCATTGCAGATAATTGTTGCACTTTTGTTTTAACAAGTTCTAATATCATTGCGAATGAGCTTGAATTCGAAGATTTAGTCTTCACAGATTTTTGTTCTGAAAACTCGCCACTCGAGACAGGTTGTGTGGTTATAAACTCACCCCCTTGAGTACAAGCTTTTGAAACAATCCGGGTTTCTCATCTTTTAATCTTTTCAGAATTTCTTTCGATCTTTCGCTTTCCAGGGAAGTGAGTATTATCATCACAGAGTTTTCGTCCAGAGATAATGAATCGATCATCTGAAGAATTTGTTCATCAGTAAATTGCTTTATGAAGTCAAATGAAAGGTCCTTGATTATTTTTGCGTCTATCATGAGAGACAGTTCATTTACAAGTTGCTTTTGCTTTTCCTCAATCTGTCTTTCTCTCTCATTCAAGGAGCTGATTATTTCTTCTACAGACGCGATTTTATTCATCACCTGAGCAGCTTTCTCTGGGTTTATTTTTCCAAGTTCGGTTAAAACGTCTGCTCTCAGGTCAGGTGAAAGATTTGAAAGGGCTGCGGCTATTGAATCAACTGTATACGCGTTGCTCGCAAGGACAGGTGCTATTCCAGTTGGATCGGCACTGGAAATAGTCTCGGTTATTTTTTTAATATCTTCTGTGCTTTGCAATTTTCCTGTGTTAGCTTCAAGTTGAAGCATTTTTTCTTCCCATTCTTTTCTCATCTGTAGAACTATTTTTCTTTCTGCTTCAACAAGTTTCAGCTGTTCTTCTGCCTGGGATTTTGCGCTTTTTGCCTCTTCAAGTATTTGTTGAGCTCTTGTGGAAGCAGCTCTTGATATTTCTTCAAAATATTCTGACGGAGAGAGTATCTGAAGTGGCTCGTATTTAACATACCTGTCCACGTACGGTATTTTTGATAAGAGAAACGATATATAACTTTTCCAGTCCTCAACAGGATTAGCAGAAAGCCCTTTTATTCTGCTGTACTCAAAGACGAAATACCCATATATAAGTATCGTAAGGCTCACAAAAAGAGCTACGATAATGATTTTAAGAAAGGCTTTCAGTCTGCCTTTCTTTTTTTGTTTTTCTGCCAATTATTACCCTCCTGAAGAATTTTTCTGCATGATGAGCGAGTACTCCTAAAAAAATGTATAATATATTTACTCAAATGGGGTTGAGTTACTCAAAGGGGGTTGAGTTATGTATTTTTCGCTAACGCCAAAAAGCTCTAAGGAAAATCTGTATGATCGTGAAGAAGAGTTGTCCAAACTCAGTGAATATTCGAAAACAGGAAGAATTATTCTCATAACTGGTATAAGGAGAATAGGTAAAACATCTGTGTTGAAAGTATTCCTTGAGCAAATGAAAGATCAGGGGCATTCGACAGTGTTTATAGATTGCAGAGTATATGAAAAAATCAACAGATTTGACAGAATTTCCTTTGAAAGGAAAATCATATCCGAATTTGAGGATATTATCCAGAAGAATAGATCGATCTTCAAAGTGATCACAAAGATAAATGTGGGTGGTGTTGAGCTGAATTTTGAAAAACTCCAAAAAGATCGTAATCTAACAGGTTATCTTGAATTGATCAACAAGGTTATGAAAAAGAAAAATTCAAGATTGCTCATTGCTTTCGACGAAGCCCAGGTGTTGAGGTTCTACGGCAGAGGCGGAAAAGAGCTGTTGAACCTCATGGCGTACATATACGATAATCTTGAAAACATAGTCATTGTATTAACAGGTTCTGAAATTGGTGTATTGCATGATTTTTTGAATTTGGAAGATGCGAATTCACCACTTTTCGGAAGATACGTCCATGAATTGTTGCTTGAGAGATTCCAGAGGGCTGAATCGGTTGAATTTCTCGTTGAAGGGTTCAAGCAAATTGGTATAGAACCATCTATTGGAGAGATTGAAAAGGCAGTTGATTTACTGGATGGTATCATTGGCTACCTTTCCATATACGGTTATATAGTCTCCACGACCAAAGACTGGGGAAACGCCCTGCAGGAAACAGAAAAATCTGCCATAAAAATAGTCAAAAAAGAGCTTGAGTTACTCAGGCTGAGGTCTGAAAATTACATATCTGTTCTGAAGGCAGTTGGTTTTGGAGCTGAAACCTTCAGTCAGGTGAAAAATTTTGTTGAAGCACGTTTTGGTTCTATAACAGATCAGACATTAAGCAACAATCTCAATTTGCTTCAGAAAATGGGTTTTTTGGAGGTTAATTACAAAAACGGGAAAAAGATCTACAGCATAAGTGATCCGATGATTCACAGGGCAATTTCAGATTAACAGGGCAGCACATCTGTGCTGCCCTATCTCAATTTTCCCATTGTAGATGTGGATAACCATCGTTGATCGTAGAATTGATAGCCCAGATCTCATCGAAGTCCCAGCCTGTGTATGTGGACTGAGTTTTCATTTGGGCTGTACTTTTGTATTGAGCAGTTGAATGATCATCTTCAGCGTTAGAAATATCTGAATCGTAAAAACAGCCTGGTGTATTGACCTGGATAGATTCGGTTGAAAAATAAACGTTATAGACAAAGGCATAGCGAGAGCTTGAGTTTTCAAGTGAAACTGCTGAATAGCAGTTCTGGACAGTTGGATGAACAGCAGAGTCCATTACGATAAACCCACTCGCTGAACCTGATTCAGAGTAAATGATACCTTTTGCATAGCTGTTTTTGACAGAAACATTGTTAGCATCACCGATAATACTGATAAAGCCAGAGGCATCATCTTTTGTATTGATCTCAAATTTTGCAAAACATTCTTCAAACGACGATTCCAAACCAGTATGACCAAAACCAGCAACTTCGATAAATTTATCAGTTGCGCTGATAGAACCTTCAAAAGAGCATCTCAGAAAACTTTCTCCACGTCCTGAAATCTCCGCGGCAAATCCTCCAACTGTTGTAACCTGATAATTCACTTCAATATCCATTTTGACAGTACAGTTTGTAAACGAGTAGCTTTGTGAAGAACCTTTTATAAAACCAGCAAAACCTCCCGCATAACCAGACATTTGTGATGGGTTTCTTCTTGCATACATTTGACCAGATACTGAACAGTTTTCGAAAGAATCGAAACTTCCCGGTCCTTCTTCATGCCATTCGATATAACCTGCAAAACCACCTGTGTATGTACTTGTTGCGTTGATCGTACCGTTAAAAGAACAGTTCTTAAAACCATTTATGGATGAATAACCTGCAAAGCCACCCGCTGCGAGTGTATTAGAATTGTTTAGATCTTTAAGTTCAATATTGTCCGCCGAACAATTTTCAAACCACGTAGCATTAGCATCTGCGACAAATCCACCCAAATAATAACCACCCTCAGGAGATTCTACTGTTATATTTTGTATCTCACAATTTGTAATCGTTGAACCACTGGTGTAACCAGCAAAACCTCCAATATTAGTAGATTTTGATATAGACGAATCTTGAATAACTATTTTGTCAATCAAGCTATCATTTATGCTCCCTGCGAATATGCCTGAACAAGATGCATTCCAGTCAACTGTTGCATTTTTAAAGACAATATTTGTTATAGTTGCTTGGGATATAACACCGAAAAAGCCTGAATAGTTATCTACTTCACTCAATACGACCATATTTTGAATCTCAAATCCCATACCATCGTAACTACCTGTAAATGGACCAGGGCTGACTGGAAAATCATGACCGACTGGTTCCCAGTTTGCAACAATTGGGTCTAATTTGCTTTTAAGATCATTCAAATCGATGTTTTTGATCTGCTTGAAATGTTTGTCAAGGTTATTTCTGATATTGTTCAATTGTTGGGCTGTCACAATGATGTATGGATCGTTCTGTGTTCCAGTCCCTCCTCCAAAATCTTCAGTTTCAGAATAGGCTGTGAAACCTACTGTCGAAGCACCTGACACCTGCTTTGTTGGAGAGACCATACCCGAAATCACTATGTAATAACCGCTTAGTTGGGCAGATACTGTTACATTACCACTCAAACCTTTGATAGACCAGTTCCCGTTTAAATCTGTCGTTGCCTGCTTTGTACCTGCTGTGACAGTAACTCCAGACAAAGCTGTGTCGTTCCACAGTTTTACCGTACCTTGAATGTCATACGTTGTTGGGACAATTGGTGCGGCACAGTTGAACAGTAAAAGAGTCGTCGACAAAACCAAGGCAAAAAGCCATTTTCTCATAAAATGACCTTCTCTGTAAAGGCTTTGGGGAATTTAAGAAACAGGTAGAAATTGAACGGAGGAAAATCTGAAAGAGGAAGGAAAATATTCCGCAATCAGCGACCGTTCAACTTTCAATCACTATCTTTTCTCACCCCCTGCCAAGTTGAAAAGATTATACACTGTTTTGAGACCGAATCTATATTCTAAAAAACACCTGTCAAAACAAATATAGAAGTTGTATGATACTCTCGGCATATGATGGAAATCTTGCAGCGAAAGCCGAATATAAATCCACAATGTTTTTTGTCATGATAATGTGTCAAAATTGTGGTATGAGGTGATCAGAAGGTTGTTGCATCGAAGTTTTTTTCAACAGACTGTCTGAGTTGGGTAAGAGCAAAGATTGTGTCATTCGAATACTGGAGAAGTTGCCTGAAAGGGTGGTGGGATGATAGCCGTCTTAGATCTTGGCTCGAATTCTTTTATTGCTCTTGTTTACGATAGAGGCAAGATACTCTTGGAGAAGGTCTATGAAGTTGGCCTCAAGTCAATTAAAGACGATGAGCAGGCTTTTTGTGTTGCAAAGCAATCAGTTGAGAAGATTCAAAGTGAAATCAGCGGTATAGAAACATACGCTTTTGGTACTGCGGTTTTTCGCCAGAGACCAGAACTTTTCCACAGGCTGTTAAAGCATTTTGAAATAAAAGGAAAAATTCTTTCAGAAAAAGAAGAAGCTTATTTGACATATTTGTGTATCGATCCAAAACAAAGTATGGATGTCACAGTCTTTGATCTGGGAGGAGGCAGTCTGGAGGTTGTTAAAAAAGATTGGTTTGTGAGCCTTGAGATAGGCACACATGTTTTGAATTCTATCTTTGATCTCTCTTTACCCAGGGCAAAGGATTTTGACAAGACCGTTGATTATGTTTTAAAACAGCTTCCTGGTTTTGAAAACCCTGTTGGCATTGGAGGATCCTTTGTTGCAATCGCCGCGTTAAAGGTTCAAAAATGGGATCTAAAATCACTCGATGGTTTTATACTCACGCCTGAGGATATTTACAAAATTTCAGAAAAGCTCAGGAAGATGAATCTTCAGCAAATAGTAGACATGAAGATAATACCACCCGGAAGAGAAAAAACCATTATCGCAGGTTGCGCGGTTGCAACCGCAATAGCGACAAAGGGCAATATAAAAGTTTCAACGAAGGGTTTCAGATATACCTTGGCAAGGATGATAGAGGAAGGAAAATGGCCTGCTTCTGGCGTGCCCGGGGAGATTTGAACTCCCGGCCTCCAGATCCGCAGTCTGGCGCTCTATCCAGCTGAGCTACGGGCACAACCTGGCGGAGAGGGAGGGATTCGAACCCTCGGTTGGGTAAATCCCAACACTTGCTTAGCAGGCAAGCGCCTTCGACCACTCGGCCACCTCTCCAGACTAATTTTCATTATAATACAACTCGCTCAAAATTCAAGCTTTTTTCCAAATAATTCTCTGAAAATTTCTATTCAACCACAACAATCGATTTTTTTACATACGGTATGAACCTTAGGTGATGGTATTGTTGAAATTTCACATTTGAAGCATCATTTTCAATTCTTGTGCAGAATACAGTAAACTGGAGATTGAACTCCATTTTTTGTATGGCAATTGTGTTTAACTCCTTTGGATTTTCGTAAAATCTGATTCTATTTAAAAGTTCTTGAAAACCATTTCTATTCTGACTTCATTTCTTTCAACATCATCATTGTGATAGGCTGTGATATCAAGACCATCAAACTCAAAACCTTGTTTTTTGTAAAATTCAATGGCATTGGCATTATTGGTCTGTGTCTCAAGAACTATTGCGCGACAGTGTTTTTGTTTTGCTATTTGCTTGGCTTTGTCTAAGAGTATTTTTCCTATACCTCTTTTACGATACTGTTCAAGAACAAGTAATTCATATACTCTAAGTCTGTTGTTCCAACTCTCAATGCCAACGGTCATCCAGCCGACAATTTCACCGTCAATTTTCACACCAAATATCCGAGCTCCATCGCCGCTTTCTTCATCCATCCATTTTTGCCAGAGCGGCTCTTCGTAATCTTTAACGATGGGTTTATCGGTCGTTTGAAGTTTCAATTCTATCATCCATCCTGTTTGTGTTCTTCTGATATCCACTTTGTAATATCTATCACTCGACCACTTGAAATGAAGTTTGAAATCCTTCCAGCGGTTTTTATCAAGTTCAAAAACTTCCATGTTCGGGCTCCTTCAACTCACAGACAGAGTATTTTTTCCAGGATATTGCATGAATCTTTCACATACTTTGGACAGATTGTTTTGAAAACATTCTCTGCCCTTGCCTTCTGCAGACCTTCGCTGGTACTTATATCACAGCCAAGAAGATCTTTACACATTATTGATCCGTCCAATAACTTGAATTGTTCAACAAATTCTCTTGCAAGAAGATATGTTTGCTCTTTGTCTTCTCCACCGGTTTTTAAACCTATTATCATGAAAGCAC
>LDZR01000851.1_pt1 | contig 14059 bp, 13 predicted proteins | sample 615371 | NCBI WGS metagenome assembly LDZR01 (sample SAMN03408294, study PRJNA278302) | terrestrial metagenome | isolation source: oil reservoir sample K2 | place: USA: Alaska, North Slope, Kuparuk formation | collected 2013
AGTTACAACCGCGCCAAAAGGTGAAAAAAGGGGTGTTTCTGGTGGTTTTGCGCCACCCCTTACAACACCAGAAGAAGTCTCGGAAGTCTTACAAGGAGATACAATTGAAGTAGATATTGGTTATGGATTGATACCTTTAGCTGATCCAGATCAAGGTGGAGACCTATTAGATAGGATAACCGTTGTTCGAAAACAATTAGCCTATGAATTGGGTATGGTTATCTCTCCCATTAGAATAAGAGACAGCGTTCTATTGAGTTCGAACGAATACATCATCAAATTGAGAGGTGTTGAAGTTGGTAGATTTGAATTGATCCCCGATAGACTTCTTGCCATAAACTCAGGTATGGCTTCTGAAGAATTACCAGGTATAAAAACAAAAGAACCTGCCTTCGGTTTGGGAGCCTTCTGGATAGACGAGAGTTTAAAAGAGGAAGCTATAGAAAAAGGCTACACAACTGTTGATGCACCGAGTGTTTTCGCCACCCATCTTTCTGAAATCATTAAAAAATATGCTCACGAAATTATTGGTACCAAAGAAATAGAAATATTAATAGATGGATTGAGAGTTAATTATGCCAATCTTGTGGATACACTTATTCCAACAATGCTCAAAATGCATGAACTGAAAAAAGTTTTAAGTGAACTATTGTATGAAAGAGTTTCAATAAGGAATCTCTCCTCTATTTTTGAGAGTTTGATCGAAGCAGTTGATAAATATGGAAACAATATTGAGAACTTAGTAGAGTATGTTAGAAGGTCAATGGGGAGGCAAATAGCGGAAAATTTAAAATCTGACGATGGAGATCTTCACGTTACTGCCTTGGATCCGTCCATAGAGAAAAAATTGTCTGAATCGATAAGGGAATCTGATTCGGGAAGGGTTATAATAATTGAACCAGAATATTCAAATATTTTGGTACAAAGAATATCGAAATCTCTGGAAAATATGATGATGAAAGGGTTTAATCCTATATTAATCTGTTCTAAAAACATAAGATATCCGTTTGCCAGATTTATATTAAAATTTATTCAAAACATCAGTATCATTGCATACGAAGAGATACCTTCGGATACTTCTCTCAACGTGAACGAAATAGTGAAAATAGAAGGTGAGAGATCCAATGCAAATTAAAAAACTTACCGTAAAAACAATTTCTGAAGCGATGGAAAAGATAAGGAGAGAATTTGGGGAAGACGCTTATATTTTAGACACAAAAAAAGTTAAAAAAGGGGGTTTTTTTGGAATCGGTGGAGAAAGATATCTTGAAGTTACCGTTTTGAGTGAAGAGAATGGAAATTCTCAACGCAATCCTCAAAAATCAAAAAAATACCCAAAGGAAGCTGATAATACCTATTCGTTAAACGATCTAATAAAAAGGAATACATCCGAATTTTATAGAAAAAAAGAAAAAGAACAAAATATATCAAAACCATCGTATTTAAACATTGATAAAGAACCCAGTGACAAACGTTCGAAAGATGATTTAACAGAGTTTATAAAAACAAGTAGGGAAATATCCTCTAAGATAGACAAAAGCGCAGAAGCATTTTACCATCAATACAATGAAAAGGAACCTTCTGAAAGTAACATAAAAGATAGTTTGAAATTAGAAGAGTTGATGAATATGGTTGAAAAGTTGAATAAAAAAATGGAAGCAAACAATTTCTACCTTCAAGATATAAAGGAAAAGTTGTACGAAAAATCGTATTCAAGGACTTTCATCGAATCCTTTTTAAACCAATTGAGCGATTTAAAAGTCGAAGAAAATTGGAAAAATCAAGAAATTATAAGGACAAGATTTGAAAAAAAGCTTTATCAAAGCTTAGAAATTTTAAATTTTAGTGATATAAAAGGAAAAGTTATGTTTATAGGTCCCACAGGTGTGGGAAAAACAACAACTTTGGCCAAAATTGCAGCTAGCTTAAAAAAAATGAATAAAAAAATTGCTTTAATTACAATAGACACTTATAGAATAGCTGCAACAGATCAGCTAAAAACTTATGCAGACATACTAGGTGTTTCGCTTCACATTTGTTATACCCCCTCTGATCTCAAAATTGCTTTGGAATCACTTCTGAATTTTGATGTAATTCTAATAGACACTGCAGGGAGAAGCCATAAGAACAATTTACAGATGGGTGAACTCAAAGTGTTCAAAGATGTAGTTGAACCTGATTACAATATAATGTTAATATCTTCTAACACCAATTGTGAAGATATGATGCATATTTATGATAATTTTTCTTTTCTAAAACCCAACACGTTAATTTTTACAAAGATGGATGAAACATCATCGTTTGGGCAATTATTTTCTTTCCTAGAATATTCGAGATTACCTTTGTTGGGGATAACAAACGGTCAAAGGGTTCCTGAAGATTTGAAGTTTCCTTCTAAAGAATGGCTGACTCGTGCAGCAGTGGAGGAGGTATTTAAATGAACCGTATATATCGAGATCAAGCATCTGGCTTAAGGGAAGAATATTTAAGCACACAGACAAAGATTATAACAGTTGTAAGTGGAAAAGGTGGAGTCGGTAAGTCGGTATTATCAGTGAATATCGCTGCTGATTTAGCCACACATGGAAAAAGAATACTTTTATTTGATTCGGATGCCGGATTTGCAAACGCTTCTATTCTGATGGGAAATACTGTTAAAAACACTTTGAGTGAGTATATGAGAGGAAACGTCGCCTTCGATGAGTGCGTTCAAGATACAGAGTATGGTGTTAAGATAATAAGCAGCGGTTTTGATTTTACAGATTGGAAGATCTTTCAAAATAATTTTAATGACTCGATAATGGATGAATTTTTAAATTTGTTGAAAGAAGTGGATTTTTTTATTATAGATGTAGGTGCCGGGTATTCTGAAAAACTCAATAACTTTTATCTAAATTCCGATACTATATTTCTAATAACCGTCCCAGAACCAACAGCGGTAGTTAACGCCTACAGCTTGATGAAAGCTTTATCTATTTTGAATGTAAATGGAGAAATAGAGATAATTCTTAACATGATCAAAAATAAAAACGAAGTAGAGATGGTTAAATCCGTCTTAAGTAGAACTACAAAAAGGTTTTTAAACAGAGAAATAAATAACTTTTATGAAATTTCTTACGATGAAAATGTTCATTTAAGTGTGAAGAGACAGATACCTTTAATTTCATTGAAAGAAAACAGTAAATTTTCGAAAGATATAAAAAAGATAACCTCCGATATACTGAATATCAAAACCTCTTCCCACACCAATTTTACACAGAGATTGAAAGAAATGTTCGGGAAAGGCTTTTGATATTCGGGGTGAAAGGTTATTAAATCCTTTATCTTTTGTTGATTTGTGCAAAAAAGTTTTTTAAACAAACATAGATTTTGAGGTTCTTAAGGGGTTTGCCCCTTAACGCCCGGGGCAAAGGGGCGCTAAAGAATAGATGGAAAAGGAGTTTAAGATGTCTGATTTTGTAGAAAAAGTTAGTTCAAAGAATGTTTTATACACTAATATGCCTTTGGATTTAGAAATTCAAGAAAAAGGAATTCAAGGGATTTATAAAAGTATCTTATACGAATATGACCTCAACACTAATCTAGCTAAAATTGGAATGCCGATTTTTAAAGGGGCGTATCTGAAAATTTTTCAAGGTACAAATCTAAAAATGCGAGCATACTCTTCTAGGGCCGTTTATTTATTCAAAAGCAAAGTTTACGGTAGTGGAAAAGAAGGGAATATAAGATACCTTATGATAAACATTCCTGAAACAATCGTTAGGGTACAAAGAAGGCAACACGCCAGAATTCCTGTTTCTGAAGAGGGCACCTTTTATCTCAAAGAGGAACAAGAAAATAGTAAAAACCAAGAGAACGTTCAACCCACCCAATACAGGTTTATAACTAAAGATTTCAGTGCTGGAGGATTGGCTATTGTTACCTCTAAAGAGTTGAAAGTCGGTCAAAGAATAATATTAAAGCTATCTTTAAAAAATGAGATCAGACTCGAAGACATGGAATCACAGGTTGTTAGGTTAATTGATAAAACTACAGGTGGAGAATACATTTATGGAATTAAGTTTTTAAACTTAACGAGAGATAAAGAAGAAGAGCTGGTAAGGTTCGTTTTCAAATTAGAGCGAGAGTCATATAAAAAGGTTTGATACAATCTGTGTCGGTTTTCGATTAAAAAGGGGGAAGTTTAATGTCGATCTATGATGAAATCAACGAACAAAAATTGGACGCATTAAAAGAATTAGGAAACATAGGTGCAGGGAATGCAGCGACAGCTATTTCAACGATGTTAAACAAAAAAATTGATATCACCGTTCCTTCCGCTGAAATTATACCGATTTCAGAATTATGGGAGGAGTTTAGTGATCCTGAAGAAATAACAGCCGGGGCTATGGTAGAAATTGGTGGAGAACTCCATGGGGCTATTTTGTTTCTGCTAGGAACCCAAGAAACAAAACAAATCTTGGAACTGCTAATGCTCCCCAGGCCAGAATATTTAACGGAAATTGATGAAATGACCTCTTCAGCCATTGGGGAAGTTGGCAATATTATGTGTAGTTCTTATATATCTGCCATTTCCAATTTCACTGGTTTGAACATACATTCCTTGCCACCAAAAATTACCGTGGATATGTTGACAGCCATAGTTTCCGAATCTTCTCTTATGGTTACTGAAGGTAGCGATTTTGTAATCCTAATTAGAACAGATATAAACATCGAAGAGTATGAAAGAAACGTAAAAGGCTTCTTAATATATTTATCAGACGAAAATAATATTATAAAATTATTAAAAGCCATAGGAATGGGGACGAATAATGAGTGAGAGTAAGAAAAGAATAATAGGAATTGGTGAATACATTGTAGATAAAAATCCTGCTATTTTAGTCACATTAGGATTAGGCTCCTGCGTGGCGGTTTGCCTACGAGATAAGAACAACCTCATTGGAGGTTTGGTCCACATAATGCTTCCTGAAAGCAGAAGCAAAAAAAATGATCAGAAGATCGGTAAATATGCAGACACAGGTATAAAAGCGATAATAGATGGAATTGTAGATTTAGGTGGAAACGTTAAATACCTTGAAGCTAAGATAGCAGGAGGAGCAGCTATGTTCAAAAATTCTAATAATTCTTTGAATGTAGGAAGTAAGAATGTTGAGGCGGTTAAAAAAATTTTAAAAGAAAACAACATAAAAATAATCGCTGAAGATACTGGAGGTAACAGAGCCAGAAGTGTGGAATTTAACATTGCAAATGGGGAACTAAAGGTTAAAAAGGTTGGCGGAGGAGAAAAGGTAGAAATCACAGTAATTTAAGGTGGCAAATAAATGAAGTACAAAATTAATGAAGAACAATTGGTAATGGAATTTTTACCTAAAATAAAGATCATAGCTTTGAATTTAAAAACCACTTTACCTAAAAATATAGAGGTAGAGGATTTGATTCAAGAGGGGATCATAGGATTACTTCAATCATACAAAAGATACAACCCAGATAAAGGTACTACTTTTTACACCTACGCTCTAAAAAGAATCAAAGGTTCGATGTATGATTATCTGCGCAGAATAGATTGGCTTCCAAAAGAGATAAGAAGTTTAGTAAAAAAGTACGAAGATTTAATTTATGAATGTAAAGATAATGAATGCCTAGACGATAATTCAGTAGCAGAGAAACTTCATATTAATAAGCATGATGTTGACAAAATAAAATTCTCTGTGAGTAAAAGGCAGATTCTTCAGTTGGATGAATATTTTTTAAACAACGAAGAAGAGAACGGGTTTGAAGCTACACAAGAAGAAAACGACCCTGAAATACTGGCTTATAAAGATATCTTCCAAGATAAATTAAAAGAAAGTATCGAGAAATTGGAAGAAAGAGAAAAGCTGATACTCTCCCTTTATTACAACGATGGGTTGACCTTTAAAGAAATAGGAAGTGTTTTAGAAATAAGCGAATCACGGGTTTCCCAGTTGCATTCAGTGATATTGATTAAACTAAAAAAAATGATTCAAGGAAGTGAATAAATATGGCTTCACTTCATGAATTACAAATATTGGTAACCAAATCTATAGATGTAGCCAACAATGTTCAGGCAATATCTCATTCTTATGATGCAGCCAAAAATATGTTGTTAGTTAAACAAGCGAGTGAATATTCTCAAAACCTACAAAAAAGGATAAAAAGTAAAGACCAAGTTGAAAAGAAAAATGTTGATAATAAGTCATCCACGGGGGTTTTCTCTCAGAGGAATATAAGTAATGAAAAAAAAGATATCGCAAAGAAGCATGTAGTGGATGAATACAGAGGTAAACTTTTAGATTTGAGGTTATAAGTATCTATAATTTCTGCGGTGAGCGAGGCGATGGTGCCCTAAAGAAGATTAAAAGCAGTTTAAATGAAAAATTCTAAAGGTAAAAGGTAGTAACCATTTTAAATGTAAATTATGGAAGGAGAAATATATGTTAGGTTATTTTTCAATATATAAATCAGAAGATGAGCTTTATTCAGGCGGATTATTGATTCTCAATGAAAACGGAATACCTCTTTCGTTTAAATATACTGAACCAATAAAACCTTCCAAAATCCAAAAAATAATTTATGGATCAAACCTAAAAAATTATTTAGCCTTTCAAATACTAAGTAATGATGAATTATACTCCCCTCACGATGTGGACTTAATACTAACTGACGACAGTGATCTGATAAATTATATCGATATTGACAAGATAATAATGTACATAATGGAAGTAAGCAGTGATAAAGGCTTTGAAATTAAAGAAAAAGAGGGTATAATTCCTATAAATCAAAATACGAGTTTAAGATTTTATTCTTCGAAACTGTTGGATTCCAATACATTGAAGAAACTAAAATCTTATATAGAAATTTTTGATATTTTCGAACCATTTACTCGATTAAAAGAGGCTTTGGTGTATATATGTACTTCAAAAGAAAAATAACTATCAATCAAGCTAACCTTTCTTTGGATACCCGTATAAATTCAGTACCTTTCCAGAGTATAAAGTACCATCTTCTACCCTCAAAAACTCAAAACTCAAAAATAAAGACCGTTGATATCAACAATTTGGTAAAGATAAAAGAACTCCCTTGGGCAGGGGAGGAAATTACCTTTGTTGAAGAAATTGATCATCTTTTGCCAAAAAAAATAATAAATTTTGATTTTAGTAAGATAAGCATAATTAAAAATTCTTCTTTATTTGGTATAAATATAAAGGATAGTGAAATGAAGATAGGAGTTAGTTTAACAAACGTACCAATGCTAATAGATACAACCTTAAATACGACAAAAATGATAGAATTTAAAATTAGAGAAAGCACACCACAAAAAATAGTAATTAAACCAATTAGAAAAGTTTTAAAAAGGCCTGTTTCGAAGGAATACATCCTACAGTTGGGACAGGAGATTGTATCATCAAAAAAATTGCAAAAGATAAAGCTATCTTTCTTAGGCTTTTATGTTAAAGTTCCTATAGCAGAAGGGATGAATTACTATTGGAAAGGCGAGAAATTGATATGTTTTCTCAAAAATAATGAAACAGATATTACTGACTATCTTGATTGTGCAGTTTTCTTTGATTCAGAAAGCAATAAGAAGTATTTGAAGTTTATCAGGAGGTAACGTTGAATTGATTAGAAAAGAACTTGTGAATTTTCTGAACTCGCTAAAAAAAGTCAAAAAACAAAAAATTTTAGTATTACCGGATGGATATCTTCCTGATATCGATGAGGGTGAAGAGTTTTTCATTTATCCGGATTTTGACATATTTCCATTTGAAAATTTGGATATCTCTCCGAACATAAAGGCAAATAGGATGAAAACCTTATATGCCTTATTAATGAAGATGGACGCGACCGTTTTAACTACCTTCTCATCTTTAATAAAGTACACCTTACCCAAAAAAGAATTCGTAATCAAAAAGATCAAAGTTGGAGACACATTCGATCTTGAATATAATGTTCCTTATCATTTAGGATACAACCTTACTGAAGAAGTAACTAGTCCTGGAGAATATTCTAAAAGAGGTTTTGTAAGAGATTTTTTCATTCCAATTTACGAACAACCCGTAAGAGTTGAATTATGGGATGATGTAATAGAAAGAATATCTTTTTTCGATACATACTCTCAAAGATCGATTGAAAATTTAAAAGAAATAGAGATAATTCCTGGTTCTGAAATTATGAAATTTGACCATAACTTAGAAATTTATGAGGAGAGGTTAAAAAAATATACCAATGAAACAAGTGAAGAAGAGGTTCTAACTCTTGATCAATTTAACACTCTCCCAGGAATCTTTTACAAAGATAAAAATACAATATTAAGTTATCTAAATGAAGACAGAGATATTTATTTAATAAACAAAGAAGAAATCATAAACTCTTACAGAGAAAAAGAAAAAGAAAACTATGAAATGTGTGACAATGAACAAAAGCGAAAAATATATAAAATGTTTTCGGGACATAACCTTGAAATTTTGAACAAGATAAAATACGACGAAGTAAAACTTACCCTAGAAAAGATTTATTTTATCAAACCTAAAAAGGAAGACAAAAGGTTGGAATATATACCCCTTCTTGATTGGGAAGATCTAAATGAAGGGGACTTGGTTGTACACGAAGATTATGGAATAGGAATATATCATGGCGTTAACAAAGTTGAGACCACTTTAGGTTTGAGAGAGTTTGTTACATTAGAATATTCTGATAATTCAAGGGTCTATGTCCCCGTAGGTAGATTGGACAAACTATCTAAATACATCGGAGACCCTGAATCTGTTAAAATATCTTCTTTGAACAGCAAAAGCTGGAAAAATACGAAGCAAAAGGTAAAAGAAGAAATTAAACAAAAAATCGAAGAGCTCCAAAAAATCTATGCTTTAAGAGAAAATCAGCGGGGGATACAACTATTTGGGGATTCTGAATTGGAAGAAAAATTCAAGGAAACCTTTCCTTACGTTGAGACACCTGATCAAGAAAAGAGCATCAACGATGTTATGAGAGATTTAGAAAGTGCAAAACCGATGGATAGATTGTTGTCAGGTGATTCTGGATTTGGTAAAACCGAAGTTGCTATGAGAGCGGCTTTCAGAACGGTTGTTTCGAATTATCAAGTTCTGCTATTAGCTCCAACAACTATACTTGCCAAACAACATTACGAAAATTTCAAACAAAGAATGGACCCTTTTGGAATTAAGATAGCTTTAGTTACGCGTCATAAAACTCAAAAAGAAAAGAAAGAACTATTTGAAAGCATAAAAAAGGGCCAAATAGACATAGTAATTGGAACGCATGCCTTATTATCAGATTTACTACAAGTAAAAAACCTTGGGTTGGTTATAGTCGACGAAGAACAAAGATTTGGGGTACTTCAAAAAGAGAAATTCAAAAAATTAAGTGAAGGTGTAAACTTCCTTATGATGAGTGCCACTCCCATACCTAGAACCTTATACATGTCTATCAGTGGGTTAAGAGACATATCTTCGATATCGACCCCTCCAGTAGGTAGATTACCCATTCAAACATTTATAGGGAAATATTCAGATAAACTAATACGTACGGCTGTTTTGAGAGAAAAATCTAGAGGCGGGCAAACGATCTATATCCACAACAGAGTGCAAGAACTGGATGAACTATACAAAAAATTGCAAAGCCTCGTTCCTGAAGTTAAGATAACAATGGTACATGGTGGGACACCAAAAACGGAGTTTATAAATTCTATAAACAATTTGTATGAAGGAAATATCGATCTACTTCTATCAACGACAATAATAGAAAATGGGATAGATATACCAAATGTTAATACCCTTATCCTAGACGATCCAGAAAGATATGGGATCTCTCAGTTATATCAAATTAAGGGAAGAGTCGGAAGATCTAACAGAAGAGCTTTCGTCTATTTTCTATTTAAAAAAGAAGTTACCCCTCAAACTAAAAAAAGACTGGAAGCGATCAAACAATATAACGAGCCAGGAAGTGGATTAAAACTTGCTCTGAGAGATTTAGAAATTCGTGGATATGGTGATATATTAGGAATAGAGCAAAAAGGTCATATAAATGCCATAGGTTATCATCTCTACCATGAAATGTTGAATAAAATTTTATTTGAATATGGAATTAAAAAGGAAGAAGAGATTCAAAGACCTCAAACCTATACAGAAATAAAAGGCATAAAAGGGTCCATAGTTATTCCTGAGTCTTATATCCCTAATTCTATTGAAAGAATGCGAATATATAGAAGGATATCTGTAGCTAAAACAGTTGATGATGTTGAGGATATAAGATCCGAAATACGCGACAAATACGGTAAACTTCCTGAAGAGGTAGAAAGATTATTTCAATATGCACTGATAAAAGTTAAAGCCAATATGGAAGGTATTAAAGAGATAGAAATAGGAGATACATACATATCTTTTAAATTCGAAAAAAATGTAAATCCCGTCATTGAAAAATACGACAAATACTCAAGAAAGATTACCTTTTATCCAGAAACGAAAGAACTAATAAGTTATGGCCCCAAAGACCATATGAAATATATGAAAAAGGTTTTTTCCTAAGAGGTGAAGAAGGTGTTGAATGATACAATAGTTGCCATTTCATCCCCGATTGGTACAGGAGCAATAGGGGTGGTAAGAGTTTCAGGCAATCACGTTAAAAACATAATAGATCAAGCATTAAAAAGAAAAAAATATACCCCTAAGAAGATGTACTATGGTTGGCTTTACGATAAAGAAGGAGGAAAAGTTGACGAAATTACCTGGGTTTACCATTCACAACCTCATTCTTACACAGGAGAGGATATGCTTGAAATATTTTGTCATGGTGGTAAACTTATAACTTATGCTGTACTGAATACAATTATAAAATATGGTGTAAGGCAAGCTTTACCTGGGGAATTTACAAAACGTGCTGTTTTAAACGGTAAGATGGATCTCATAAAAGCAGAAGCTGTAAACAATGTAATTACTGCGGAGACTGAAATATCTTTAAAAGCGTCCTTTAACCAGCTTAAAAATGCCCTTTCCCAAAAAATCAATGACATAAAAAACAGTTTGCTAAATATTTCTTCCCAGATCGAGGTAGAAATGGATTATCCTGATGATATAGAATTTAAAGATCACAATTTGAAGAACAAATTAGATGATATTGTGAATCGTATGGATCAAATACTAAAAGGTGCTGACAATGGTATTATAGCTGTTGAGGGTGTCAGAACGGTTATAGTAGGAAAACCAAACTCTGGTAAAAGTACCCTGTTGAACGCTCTTCTGAGAAAAGATAGAGCGATTGTAACTGATATTCCAGGAACAACAAGGGACACCATTGAAGAAAATCTGAACATAAACGGTATATACTTAAAACTCATAGACACAGCAGGAATACGAAACACAGAAGACACGTTGGAAAGGGTTGGAATAGAAAGGACCATAAATTCCATAAAGAATTCTCATCTAATCTTGTTCGTCTTGGATGGCACAACGCCTTTTACACAGGAAGACCAACTAATTTATACTAAATTAAATGAATTGGAAAATAAAACTGTTATAATTGTATTGAATAAATCGGATTCTCCTAATTTTAAAGAGAGTAATTATCATCCTTTGAAACAAAAAAATCCCAAAGATTTTGTTATAGTTTCTGCAAAGAACGGAGAGATTAAAACTTTGGAAGATAAGATATATGAAAAGTTTTTTGAGAAGGTCAATATAGAAGAACCAACTCTAACTAATCAGAGGCAAAAGATGACCTTAGAATCATCTAAAGAGTACGTTTTAAACGCCATAAATTCACTCGAGAAAGGCTTTTCTAACGATGTAATTATGTACGACATAAGAAAAGGACTTGAAAAGATCTACGAACTATCTGGTGAAAGCTATACTGAAGAATTACTCGATAAAATCTTTTCCACATTCTGCGTTGGAAAGTAGGAGGTAAAATATATGTATCGGTTAGTTTCAATTTTTTTTGGCCTAATCCCCTTAATACAATTTTTCATAAAAGGATGGTACTTTTTTGGGATATCTTCTATAGTTTTAATTATTTCATATTTTATACTTAAAAAGAGGGGATCAAATCCATTTGTCATAGAAGGGGCGCTCTTAATAGCATCACAACTTTTTATGAATATAATCGGACTATCGAATATACCGATATTCTTATATATCTCTTTGGCAACAATTTTGATTTTCGTTGCCTCGAGAGATGAAAAGATAGTTGACGATTTGAAAGATTATATAAAAGTAACCGGCCATTCTAAAGAAAATTGGGATTTTGAAATATGTTATTTTGGAATGGGAGAGATTAGAAATATTGACCAATTAACTAATTTATCCACTGCTGCATTTGGATTTTCAGACAAAGGTATAGCTTTCAACACTAAGTTAGGAAGGGAATATTACACGAGATTCATTGATTATAACGAAATAGATGACTTTGGAATGTTCAAATTGCAAAAGAAACAAGCGTTGTACTACCCTAAAATCAGAGATATGTTCATCTGGCCAAGTAATATGAGCACAATGCATAAACCATATATAAATACCTATGGATTATACATTTTAGTGGGGGATGAATCCTTGACTTTTTACGAATCACCGAGCATCATACTTAAAATATCTGAGCACTTGGAAGAAGTGAGGAGATAACAGATGAAAATTTTAAAGATGTCATGGTATGAGATAAAGAAAGTGTTAAGAAATAGGGGAGTATTAATCTTAAGTGTTATAATACCTGTTATTTTAGCTTATTTTGGTTCTTCATTCTATCCTGCGAATATAACCCAAGATTTTCAATTAGCTTTATACAACGAAGATAGAAGCCTTTTAGGGAATATCAGTTTCATTTTGATAAAACAATTTTTGAATTTTGAGAGCACCATCGAAATTAAAAATGATGAACAATTAAATCAACTAATTAAAGAAGCAAGTTATGATTCAATACTGATTATTCCAAAGGGTTTTACACAAGATCTGATCAATCGTAGTCAAACGGTTTTGTATATAATACCAAATCCTCACAAAATTCAGAACAGTATGATGATATATACCGGTTTTAAAGCTGTTTTTGATGAGCTTGCGGGGATACCGGAGATAAAAGTTGGCTCCACTACTGAGTTCTTACTTCAAGGAGGCATTGGAATCGATGAAACGAGGCCCAAGCCAGAGATAAAAATGCTTATACCAAGCGCCTCGGACGGATCTTTGGTTGTTTCTCCAACCACAAATTTAGGGATTAATGATATGTTTGCTCCTATCGTAGCGGTAGTTGTGATTCTCTTATTATCAATGATAGGAATAGCGTCTTCTATCGGTCAAGCTAGAGAGGTTGGATTACTGGATCTATATATATCAAACGGATTAAAAACCTGGGAATTCATTTTATCAAAAATTATATCGTATATAGTAATAGGTTTCGTTGCTGGGATGTTCTCGTGGTCTATGTTCAGAATGTTTGGTGTTCAATCCCAAGCTAATCCCTGGAATTTGATCTTACTCGTTTTAATATCTGTATTTTCTTTCACCTCTTTTGGCTTGTTTTTATCTTCTTTTTTAAAAACGGCTCGAGCTGCTTCTTTCCTTGTGACGGCAATGATAGGAGGAATGTTGGTATTTGGCGGGGTTTTGATCCCGATACCTACGGGAAGTATTCTTGAAAAGATAGCGAACCTATTTCCTGTTAAATACTCTTTAGATGGCTGGAGAAAAATAACGGTATTAGGGTATGGACTAAGTGATGTAAGTTTTGAAATTCTAATACTATTAGGTTTTGGGGTAATTTTCTTTCTGGCATCATTGATGCTAATTCAAGCTACGCAAGAAACATAAGGGGGTTATTCTAATGGATCTTATAGCTTTTGTAACGGATTGGGGGCACTCTTCGTATTATGTCTCAGTGTGTAAGTCCGTCATAAAAAAAATAAATAAAAATGCAGATATAATTGATATTACACATAGTGCCGGACATTTTAATATAAAGAAATATGCATCTCTAATTTTCAGAGCCTCTCGGGATTTCGAAGAAGGGACCGTCTTTTTGTGTGTTGTTGATCCAACCG
>LDZR01000852.1_pt1 | contig 14033 bp, 13 predicted proteins | sample 615371 | NCBI WGS metagenome assembly LDZR01 (sample SAMN03408294, study PRJNA278302) | terrestrial metagenome | isolation source: oil reservoir sample K2 | place: USA: Alaska, North Slope, Kuparuk formation | collected 2013
AGACTTTCTGATGCATTTTCTACTTTGTTTGATGCTTGCATTATTGAGCCCATGGATTTTCTTAATTCTTTACTCATTTCTGATAGAGCATTAGCCATCTGCCCTATTTCGTCTTTGCTTTTGCTTTCAAAGTTTACCGTTAGGTCTCCTTCTGAAAGCTTTTCAACAGCATTTGTTAATCGTTCAATTCTGTTTCCGAATTGTTTTCTAAACAAGTAAGAAACAGCAATAATGATAATGATTAGAATTAACAATATAAATAAAACGTTTCTTATAATTTCATTCAAGCCTAAATCTAATTCAAAATTTACTTGTTTCGGGGTTAATGAAGGTAGTTCAAAAGATGTTTGTAAAGGAATATTGATTGATGTCTCTAATGTTTGGAATTCTTTTGCAATTTGAAGGTATATGCCATCGAATTCATCTGTTTGAAAATAAAAACTTCTCAAAGGTTTATTGATTATTTCTTCACTGATAAATTGTTCATTTAATTTACTTTCATTTAAAGAAACTTCCTCTTCAGGTAGACTTGAATAAAGAACGTTGAAATCTTTATCGAACAAAGTTATGTATGCGTCTAAAAGTTTCGATATTTCCAACAATTTTTGATTATCAAATTCTTCTAAGACCACTAGAAACCCATTTACCGTGTTTGTAGCGAGGGGATCGACTACTGGAAAAATTCCGATAAAATAAGGTGTAGAATTGAATGACTTAGTTTCTATAACCGGGGTCATATAACCAATGTCTAGGATTGTTTTAAATTGGTTATTTAAAAAGTCTTCGATATTCAAATCTTTTGTATATTCATATCCTTTTAAATAGGTTTCAGCCTTTTTTTGTACTTTATACGGCGTATTTCTTGAGGTAATTTCCAAACCACTTCCACGGGAATCAGGAGTGTTTATAATCCAAAGTTGCAGCCCGTTGTATTGCTGGGATGTTACGTAAGGTTCAAGTAAACTGTATCTTTCAATTAAAGAAATAGATTTTGAAGCGGTTTTCTCTTGAATACCTGGAATAGCAGCTATCATTTTTCCTGATTTCTCAAGTGAATTTTTTTCAGTATCTATAAAATTAATGAAAACGTGACTTAAGGTTTCTAAAGAATTATCAAAAGAATCTGTATAATTTTTTTCTAACTGTTCGGAAAATTGTGCCTCAATGATTTCTATTTGATTGGTTAAATAATCGTTGTATTGGTTTAGTTGTTCTTGAATTAAAGAGTTATATTTATTAATTTGATCTAAATAATCCTGATTTAAAGACTCAATCAAGGCAGATACTTGTGCCTCGTTTTGTTCAGAACTTTTTTGAATAGCATTGGTAATGTATATTACAAAAAACACACTTGGGATCAGAGCGAAAAGAATCAACATAATTCCTATCTTGTTACCGAATTTGTTAAACCAATGAACTTTAGATAAGACCAATTTTTTCATGTGGATTCCCCCTTCGTGGAAGCGTTTTCTTCAAAATTATACCATATCAAAAGAAAATAGTAAACTAAACTGATAAAAAAGAATTTTATTGCTTATTTAATACAATGTTTTGATAAATGAAAAAATTATAAGTTATAATTAACTAAGTATAGAAAATTTTGGAATGGCTAAACTTTAAAAATACGATTTTGAATGTAAAAGGATTATAAGGAAATTGTATGTTTTGAAGAAAGTTTTAGAGTTTCTGAAGACAGTATACTTAAAATCACGAGGAGGAATAAGCATATGAAATTAGAAGATAAGATGTTGAATGCCCTTAACGAACAAATAAACAAAGAAATTTTTTCCGCGTACCTCTATTATTCGATGGCAGCATATTTTGATTCAATCAATTTAGAAGGATTTGCTAATTGGATGAAAGCACAAGCAAAAGAAGAGCTTACTCATGCCCATAAGTTGTATGACTATATTTACGACAAAGATGGTGTAGTAGAATTAGGTAGTATCGAAAAGCCGAAGAAAGGATGGGGAAGCCCCTTAGAAGCTTTTAATGATGCATATGAACATGAACTTTCAGTTACACAATCTATCGACAAGTTGGTTGATTTAGCCATAGAATTAAACGATCATGCAACTCAAAGTTTTCTACAATGGTTTGTAAACGAACAAATAGAAGAAGAAGCTAATACAAAGAAGATTGTAGATACATTGAAAATGATTGGTGAAAACAAAACAGCTTTGTTCATGTTCAATAGTCAACTTGGTAGTAGGCAATGAAATAATTTAATAAAATATAGACTGTTACAAATAAAAGGGAGTTTACTCCCTTTTATTTGATAGGTTTTTTAAGCTTTCCAGTACATCTAAAACATGATCTTTTACTTTTACATTTTCCCATACTTTTTTAATTGTTCCATTTGGATCTATCAGAATTGTTGATCTAACAACTCCCCAATTTTCTTTACCGTAATTCTTCTTAAGTTGCCAGACGCCGAATTTTTCAAGAACGGGATGTTCGGGATCACTTAGTAAAATCACTTTTAAATTATGTTTTTCTTTAAAGTTTGAATGTTTTTCTATAGTATCGGGACTTATTCCCACTATTTGGCAATTGTATTTTTTGAAATCCTCTAAGTAGTTTGAAAAATCAACTGCTTCTTTAGTACAACCAGGAGTGTTATCCCGTGGATAGAAATAGAGTACAAGCCATTTTCCGATAAAATCCCTGCTATTAATCTGATGACCGTCAGAATCTTTAAGCGAAAACTCTGGTATTTTATCGCCTATTCCAAAATTAAGATATTTCATTTTAAGCATCCTCCTTTTTTAAAAGGCGAACCCACCACATTTGTTTCTAATTTAAAAATAATAATTTCAGTATAAAAAAATTTGAGTTCTAAATGTCCGAAATTTGTAAAAATTTTAATGTCTTAAGAAACTCAGAGATTTTCCTCAAACCATTGTTTTAAGGGCAAAAATAAAATCAGCCTTTTTGTCTATACGAAGAGAGATACTTATTCCTCAATTTTATAGCTTCTTCTTCTGACAGAATAGAAATATTACCAATTTTTAGGGCTTCAATATAAATTTGAGCTGTTTTTTCAGCAACTATTGAAGCTGTCAATGCTTCTGTCTCGTTTGCTCCCACAGTGACTAAACCATGATTTTTTAATATTACTGCGTTATTTGTTCCTAGAGCTTTTACTGCATTGTTAGCTAACTCCCATGACCCTGGTTCTCCATATCTTGCTACATTAATTTTTTCACCACAGATCATTATACCATCTTCAATTAAGGGTGGAATATAGTCCCTAACAATCGATACTATGGATGAATATATAGGATGCGTATGTAAAACGCAATTCACGTCGCTTCTGTTTTTGTAAATAGCTATATGAAGTTTGTACTCCGAAGAAGGTACTCTGAATCCTTCAAGAACTCTACCCTCAAAATCTATTATTGTAACATCTTCATCGACCATTTTTTCATATGGGTACCCTGATGGAGTTATATAGATTTTGTTTTCGTCTTTTAATGAAACATTTCCCCAGGTTCCTTTCACTAATCCCTCTTGTGATATTTTTTTGCATAATTCCACTACTTTGTTTTTAATATTCATTATTTAATAACTTTCTTGAGAAAGTTTTAGACCCCCTTTTTATAAGTTTTTCAACTGTCTCTGGAAACTTTGAAACCTACTTTTAACAATGCTTCTAGAATCCAAAAATTTTTAAAATACCCCCATCATTCTAAGTTACATACAATCTGCTTTAGCTTCCCTTTAAGTTTTTTATTTCCTGTTTGTGGAATGAATGGATAAGTTTATTTAGAAAGCCATGACATACATTACTAATAAATGAGTTACCCACAATGCTAAAGCTATGGATATTTGTATTTTAATAACTCGATACTTATCTTTCATTTCCAAAAGAGCCGCAGGAACGATATTAAAATTAGCTGCCATAGGTGTCATTAAAGTTCCGCAATAACCTGCAGACATAGCCAGAACAGCTATTGTTGCTGGATCTGCCCCGTGGATTTGGATTACAATTGGTATCCCTATTCCAGCAGTGATAACTGCAAATGCAGCAAAAGCGTTTCCCATAATTATCGTAAATAGAGCCATTCCAAATGCATAAGCAAAAAGTGCCCAAAATAGATTCTGAACTGGGAATATAATTTCTATCCAACTAGCGATTATTTCCCCAACTCCTGATTGATTGAACAAGGCTCCCAATGCTCCTAAATAAGGTGGAAGAACCAGGGCCCAACCAATTGCATCGCTAGTTGATCGTCCAGAGTCTAATATATGATCAAATGTTTCTCTTGGAATATACAATCTATTTAATATTAATGCAATAACACTTCCAAATCCTAAACCAATTAAAGGATTCCATCCAACCACAGCGAATAAAATCGCAACACCTGAAATAGTTAGAATGGGAATTAATAATTTGTTCCCAAGTTGTTTTCTTCTTTTTTCTTTAAATTCTTTTGAGGTATTGAAGTATGTACCTTTTCCTATCTTTCCTATACCTGCATCAATTGCGATTACGACAACCAAAATACCAGAAATGACGGGGGGTAACCATTTCCCAAAAATAAATAAAATAGCTAATATTATCCAAAAAATCATAGTTCCCACCTTTTGTTGGTGTTTTTCATCTTTCCAAGTTAGATATGCGTAATATAGTAAAATCAATCCAATTACAATATAGAAAATTTCTAATGTATTTGTGGAAGAGAAGAATTCTTTCATTATTTGCTCACCCCTTTGAATCGTCTATCTAGGATCATAAAGTAAATAAATCCATAGATAGCCGCAACTATAGCCATAGGAATGGCAGCTTTTGCTAAACTAGTTAAATTTAACTCAAAGCCCATTTCACCCATAACTCCTTGAATTAACAGTAGTCCAGCTGAGGCAGGAAAAACGTTTTGAGCAAAGAAATTTCCTATATTTTCTGAGGCAGCTGTCATGGCTTTGATTTGTTCTTCATCATCCTCATTAATTTCAGCCTCTCCTATAGATCCTCTTGCCATCGGATAAATTAAAGGTCTTACGAATGCTGCATGTCCTCCTATTCTTATGCCTATTGCCACAAAAACCTCTCGTATAAGTTGGTAGATATAAGCTATTCTTCCAGGAGTAGCTGCTCTTAATTTAGATATTAAATGCCCCATTTGTTCCATAAGACCATGTCTTTCGGTGATCCCGATAGCAGGTAACATAATTAAAAATAGAATCATAGTTCTATTAGCAATAAAAGATGAACCAATTACCTCAAGAATCTGCACTACACTTAATCCACCTAATAGTCCAGAAACAAAACCACCTAAAAGAACAGATATAAGAGGATTAATGTTGAATTTACTTCCCAAAGCTAAACCTAAAACAACGATTAAAACTCCTAAAATAGGCAACCAAGCCATCTCTAGACCCCCTTTTTAAAATATAAAAGTTATAATTTTATAGTTTTTTGAATTGCTATCTTCACTGCTTTTACCTGTAAGTCTAACGGCAGGCAAGGTATATTTTGACCATTTGGGAGAAATTTTTCAATGACTTGTTCTGGTAGATAAGGAACGTGGATAAAACCTGTCTTAATAGGAAATCCAAATTTTTCAGAGTGATACAAACTTAAATACATAACTTCGTTGCAGACATATAATCCAGCAGTATTAGAAACAACAGAAGGGATTCCCTCTTTCCTTAATTCGTTGACTATTTCTTTTATAGGTAGTTTAGATAGGTAAGCTGTTTCCCCATCTTTTCTTAATTGTTCGTCTTTTGGTTGATAATTTTCATTATCGGGGATTCTAGCGTCCATCAGATTTATAGCTACTCTTTCCAAGCTTATACTGCTCCTACCACCCGCTAATCCTAAGTGAATTGAGATATCAGGTTTGTGTTTTGCCATTAGTTCTGTCAAAATTTCATCAGCTTTTTTGAACACAACAGGTAGGACCGTTGTAACTATTGAAACTCCTTCAAACTTTTCATTTGTTAGGGAGTCGATAATTTTTTCTGTTGGATTTATTTTATCCCCCCCAAAAGGTTCAAAACCAGTAACTAATACTTTCATAAAATATGACCTCCTTTTTAAATTTTACGTATACTGTCTTTTGGAACTCTAAAACATCGATTAGCGGCCCTTCACCCTGCTCCCCACCCCACAGTAAGCCCACATGACATTTGGATAAAGGAATTTCCACTCCTTTCATATGCAAAAAGCGGACAAGAGTCCGCCCATTATTCGTATTAATTATATCATTTTTTCTTTTGAAAAGAAATAAAAGCCTCTTTCCAGATATCATGTTCTTTTGGCTTAAAACATTGAAATTCGAAAGATCTTTTTATTAAGTCCCTTGCTTCCTCAAAGTTTTTTACAAGTTCCAAGGCGTATAACTGAGAGACTAAGTTTCCTACGGCTGTTCCTTCAATAGGGCCAGTTAAAACAGTTAGTCCTGTTGCATCCGCAATGAATTGACAAAGTAATTCATTTCTGGTTCCTCCACCTACCACATGGATCCTTTTAAACTCGATTTCCAATATCTTTGATAGTTTTTCTTTAACTTCATTTACTTTGAAGGCAATCCCTTCCAACGCCGTTCTTATGACTTGAGATGTTTCATTTAAAACGGTATCGTTATCTTTTATAGATTGTTGAATTATTGCCTGTATCATGTCTTGAGGGTTTTGTAAAGAAGGATCATCTACATTGATATAAGAAGAAAATGGTTTTGCGTTCTGTGCCATTTCTGTAATTTTTTGATAAGTATCGCTATTATCCGGCAAGTTGAGACTTTTTATAATACCTTGGATTAACCACATTCCTGTTACGTTTGCCAATATTCTAAAAGATCCATCCAAGCAACCCTCTGCGGCTAAATTGTTTTCCATGAGTTCTTCGTTGTAGGGGACCTCATTAACAATGGCACCAGTCAAGCACCATGTTCCTAAGCTAATGAACATGGTATCTGAGGGGTCTGAAGCAATTGCGGCATATGCGGACCCTGTGTCGTGACTGGCTGGAAGAATTACATCTATGTTTGAATTGTTATTTAAAACATCTATTTTTATTTTACCGATTTTTGTACCGGCAGGTACTATTTCAGGTAATATATCAGGAATGTCAAACTTTTTCATTATTTCATCGTCCCATTTTCTTTTTCTATGGTTATAAATTTGAGTAGTTGTAGCCATTGTGAAGTCAATAGCTTTTTTACCGGTTAAAAAGTAATTTAATAATGATGGGATCATCAAAAGATCTTTTGATATTTTGACAAAATCTGGGGCGTATTTTTGGTAGGCTAATATTTGGTACAACGTATTGAACGGTTGAAACTGTGTTGGAGAATGTTCATATATCCATTTCTTGCCAGCTTTTTCTATTGCCTCTTGCATTGTATTCGTTTTAAACATATTTCTATAATGAATTGGATTGTTTATTAAATAACCATTTTCGTTTAAAAGTCCGAAGTCCACTCCCCAACTGTCTATTCCTAAGGATAGTATCTTTTGATCATTTTTTTGGGCTATTTGAATGCTATCAATTATATGATTATATAAATTCAAAATGTTCCAATAAGATATTCCATTTATTTCAACCGGGGAATTTGAAAAACGGTTTACTTCACTCAATATAAGTTTGTCATTCTGTATGTTACCAGCCATTACTTTTCCACCTGACGCCCCGAGATCGATAGCTAAGTGTAGATATTTCAAGATTATCACCTTTTCTTTATAAGTATTTTTTTAGAGCAACTTCCCTTTTTATTTGATGCGATTTTGCTTCTTTAATTGCATGCATTTTTAACGGATTAAATTCTAATTCGCTTCTTATAATTGTTCCACATTACTAATCGATCTATACTTTGTTAAACATGGCTCTTTTTCTATTTTTTATTTTTTCTTTTATCTCAGTTAACTCCATCATTGCTCCTCCTTGTTTCTTCTGAAAAATTCTTTGAATGCAGCTATTTTCTCGTCTGGTATTTCATTCACGTTAGAATAGAGTTTAGAAATGAATGAAACTTGAGCAAGGAATTCTAAAGTTTCCAGTTTTACATATGCTTCATTCATGTCCTTTCCCGCAACGGTAACACCATGGTTTTGGAGAACGAATACACGAGATCCTTTTTCTAAACCTTCGTTAAAGGCATCTGCAAATTCCTGGGTTCCAGGCATTTTATAGGGGATATAGGTTATTGGATCCAATACTAAAGAAGATTCAGGAAGAGCATTTATTGGTAATTTCTCAAAGGTGATCGCGAAAGAGGTAGCATATACTGGGTGAGCATGAATAATTGCGTTTACATCATTTGTTTTTTCGTATATTTTAATATGCATTTTTCTTTCTGAAGAAGGTTCTTTGAGCCCGTCAATTTTATTTCCGTTTTTATCTACTGTGATGATATCTTTCTCTGTTAGAAAGTGTTTTATAGTCGATGTTGGAGTAATATATATTTTGTCTCCATATTTTATACTCATATTTCCGCCTGTTCCATCTGTCAGTTTTCTGTCCCATACTAATTTTGCAAATTCTGCAACTTCTTTTTTTAATTGCTCCTCTAGCATGTTGTAGCCTCCTGTTTTTTATTGTTTGAATTGATAATCCTAAATTTAATATTATATTTTTGTAAAATATGATCATCATGTGATAATATTATGATATAATTTCAACATAGTATATCAGTAATTAGGCGAAATACAAAACTAACATAATCAAAGAATTTTCGAGTTATTCGGAAATAATTCATTATAATCGACCATAATCGGATTTTTTGCATGATTTTAAACTTTTTAATTTTTTCTTTAAAACATATTTATATAAAACATCGATGGAGAGTGATTTTAATGACAAAAGTTATGAGGCAGGATAGAATTTTAGAAATTTTAGAGAGAGAAAAATCTGCTAATATAGAAGATTTGGCTCGAGAGTTGGATGTATCTATGGTAACTTTAAGAAGGGATATTTCAGAGCTTTATAAAAAAGGGCTAATTGAGAAATTCTACGGAGGTATAAGAAAAAAGAGAAATAATTTATCTGAAGCTCAATTTTTTGAGAGAATGAAGCTTAATCAGGATAAAAAAGAAAAGATTGCTGAGTTAGCCTTAAAATTTATAACTCGAGATTCAACTTTGTTTTTAGATGCAAGTAGTACTTGCTATATTTTAGCTCAAAAAATAGCTCAAAAAAAAGAGTTTTTGAACATTGTAACTAATAATCTCTACACTGCATTGGCACTCTGTGAAAATCCTACTCACAACGTTGTAGTTGCAGGTGGAACATTAGATAACAAAAATGGTGTAACTGTTGGGGTAATTCCCGAGAATATGATGAAAGAAATCCGTGTAGAAAAAGCCTTTTTTTCTTGTAGTGCCTTTTCTTTTGAAGAAGGCACATTTGAAAATCTTCCACAAAGTGCAAGTATAAAAAAGATAGTGGCAGAAAATTGTAATGAAATATATATGCTTGTTGATAGTTCTAAGTTTGGCAAAAAATCTATAATGAAAACATTTGAAATAGAAGAAATAGATAAATTTATCACGGATACTTTTAACGAGGATTTATACAAAATCTTTTCAGATAAGTTTGTTTATTAAGTAAAGGGGGCATAGCCCCCTAAAATAAGTTATTTTTTGCTGTAGTGCTTCCTCATTTCTTCGTTACCTGGCAAAGCAAGAATTTCATCTATAACTTTTACTACCTGGTCGTAAGATTCGGTACGTGGATCTCTGATCAAAAATTCTTCAAGTACTCTTCTATCTCCAGTTAGGAATGCTTCTAATGCCCATTCCATTCTCATAATTCTTGGGTATAGGTACATCTTTGTTATCCTTTCTGGAAGTGGTGGGTCTATTTTATAACGATGGATTCCATCTTTGTCTGCATACACAGGGATCTCGACGGCTACGTCGTCTGGAATTCCAGGTATAGTACCGTTATTCGGTAAATTGAGAACAAGGTCTGCTTTTTCATTGTTTAATAAGGCATTTGCCAACAATATATGTTGTTCGCCGCTTTTTCGCTCAGGGTCTAGCAAGTTGTATATTTCTTTTGTGAATTCTTCTTTTACATCGTTTTTTGTTTGAGAAATTATCTCGTTGAATGATTCTTTTGAAAGTAGCTTGGCGTTTTTATTTTCTTGGAAATATTTGGCAACTTTTTGCATTGCTAATGCAATCTCTGCTTGTCTGTCTTGATACCATTTCCATCCTAATTCTGAATCAACGCCTCCCCATGGCTCTCCAAACCATTTTTTCTTTGTTTCAAGGTTGTGATGGTATTTCCAGCTTCCATTTCTGACAGTATCTCCAATGGGCATTTTTCCATAGAATTCATACATATCTTTTGTAACGGGAGAAAGTTGATCGTCAAATGGATTGGTGGGTTTGAAGTTTTTAACCTCTTTTTCTAATAATTCATCAATTAATGGGTAGACATCTTTTCCTTCATACATGAATTTTGTTAACCATATTCCATGGTTTACCCCAGCTACTTGCCATTCGACTTTTTCCGTATCTAATCCTAATTTTTCAATTATTTGGTCTACTCCATGATGGCCATGACATATTCCAACCATATTTATTGGAACCGTTCTTGTTATTAAATTTGTTAGTTCAAAGACAGGGTTTGCTGCCTGCAAAAGCCATGCCTTCGGAGATATCCTTTCAATAGCTTTTGCAACATCATGCATGAACTTTAATTGGTTGAAATTGCTTATTGTGTAATAATCTGAAACCATGTTGAATTCTTGTGAGTCTATTCCTCTGTAATATCCGTATTTTTCTGAAATTTTTCTTACCTGTTCAAAGTAACTGTGCCCTCCAACAAGGGCAGTATTTACAACAAAACTTGAGTCTTTTATTGCGTCTTCAACATTTGTTGTAGTTTCAAATCTCAAATCTGCTCCAAATTCTTCTGCAAATTTCTTAGCAAGCATGTGTACTGCGTTCAATCTGTCTTTATCTATATCCATTAAGGATACTAGACTTCCTGATAATCCCTTTGTTTTACAAAGATCGCTAACCAATCTTAAAGAAAATGCTGCGCTTCCTGCTCCAATGATTCCTACCTTGATAGCTGTCATTTACATCTTTCCTCCTCTGTAAGTTCTTTGATTAAGTGGATTTTCTTATCACCAATCTAGGTGGTAGAAAAATTTGATCCAAATTATTATCGTTGTGCGAATTGGTTTTTTCTATTTTTTTGACTAATATATCAACACTTCTTCTACCGATTTCTCGGGTGGGCTGTGCAACGCTGGTTAATGGTGGATTTGTTAAATTACAAATTATGGTGTTATCAAAACCTACCACCGCTATATCATCAGGAACTTTCATTTTATTTTTTATCAACATATTGATCATTTTTGTTGCTATAATATCGTTTATAGTATAGATTGCTGTTATATTGTTATCTATTATTTTTTTTAATAACTTTTTTTCACTGTTTTTTTTGAGATCAGTTATCTCCTCAGGATCCATTAAATAATTATCTTCGTTAAAATTCAAATTGTTAGCTATGATTTCTTCATAAAATCCTTTTAATTTTTTATCTTTTAAATATCCAATATATCCGATGTTTATGTGTCCCTTATTTATTAGATATTTAGCAACGATTTTTCCCGCTAAATAATGATCAACTGTCACATAATCAAAACCGTCTAAATCTTGGGCACATATAACAGTAGGTATGATCGATTTGATTTTAATTATATGTTCAACATGAGATAAATCTGTTGGATTTATGATTAACCCGTCGACTCTTCTACTTAAAAGCATTTCTATTTGTTCTTTTTCTCTTTGAAGACTACCATAAGTGATTGACAGTACAATGTTGTAATTATAGTAATTTGCTTCTTCTTCTAATGATTCTAGTATTTCTGGGAAATAAGGGTTCGTTAATTCAGGTAGTACTATTCCAATAAGAAAGCTTTTGTTTTTGACAAGGCTTCGAGCCATTCTATTGGGTTGATAATTGTATTTTCTGATGTATTCTAAAACTTTTCTTTTGATTTCAGGGTTGACGTTAGGATTATTATTTATCACCCTTGAAACAGTCGATTGAGAAACTCCAGCCATTTTGGCAATTTCTTTCATTGTTTTCATTTGAATTTTCCTCATTCCCTTTAAAATTATGAATTCGATTTATCTAATAATTTACATAATTACTTTAAACACTTTGTGAATACGTATTCTTATTTTATCAGAATTATGCTTTAATGTCAAATCCGATTAGAGATAACTAGAGGCGATTAAAGAGATTTAGAATTGATTATACTGTAAAAGCTTTGTTTTTCAGCCAATTCAATAAATCTGAATTGGTTAAAGAGGTTTTGAGGAGGGAATAAAATGTAGTGATGAAGGGTTTATAAAAGAAAAGGGATTTTTCCAAAAAAGTACGGGTTACTTGGTTACGTGAGATATCAGATCAACAAATTTTCTTTCTTTTTCTTCATTCCAAATAAATTCTTTTTGGTGTTTTTCAACGTTTTTTATGATGTTTTCGTAATTTTTGTATGCGTTAGTAATCTTTTCAACACTTTCTTCCAAGTTAGCTGGATCTATAACTACTCCTAAGCCTAAATTTTCTACCTGTTTGGTCATTGAAACAAAAGACTTTTTTACAATAACGGGGGTGCCTGCAGCTAAGGAGTCGTAAAACTTGTGAGGCAAGGCGAAAATGTCATTTTTATAATCTCTGTTTTTGACGGTGTTGTAAGAAATTAGAGAAAACAAGGCCTTAGCTAGTTCATTCATCATTTCATCGTAAGGTAAAAATTCTGTAGATTCATGAGCAATGTCTATAAACTCTTTTGAATCCATTCCTATAACCTTGAATTTAAAACCCTTTTCGATTAAAGATTTTAAGATTTTTTTCTCATCTTCTATCTTTCTTGTTACTTTACCAACTAAGACAATTTCTTTTCTCTTTTTTTGAATATCGGGTTTTATAATAAAATTTGCGTAATTGGGTATAATATACGTTTTTTCTATATCTATGTTCGTTTTGTTAACAACATCATTTCTTGTTTCTTCTGAAACGAATATTGCCAGATCCGAGAGTTCTAACTGCTTTTTAAAGAATCTCCAGACGGTTTTCACTTTTAAATTTCCAATAATTCCTTCTAAATCTGCTAAAAAATTTTCGGGATGGTATTCGTGAATATCATAAACGACTTTTTTATTTCTTTTTTTTGCTATTTTAAAGGGCTCCAAAGGTCTGCTTGCTAAAAAATGATGCATGTATAAGATGTCGTAATTTTCTTCGACTACCAAATCACATATTTTTTTATCGAGTGCCCTTCTATTTATAAGTTTTTTTAAGGGATTGCCTTTTGTCCCTTTTGTGTATTTTATGGGTACGTATTTTATATTTCCATCTATATATTCTTTTTCATCTTTATTGGTCCAGTATTGGTAAATAATCTCATGAACCTTTGAAAGAGTTTTAACTGTTCTATATACTCTTTTGTCAAATTTTGGGTGCATGTAACCAATGATTAGTATTTTCATAAGTTTTCACCTTCAAAATATAATGACTCTGTCGTTATTATCTACCGATTTATTATATCATAAGAAACAACTGCTTTCTACATGAAGCTTAAGGGTGATAGAGAAATAAAAGACAGCTTTATTTGTTATAATTAGAATTATGAAATTTATGAATAGAAAGATATTTCCTCACTGGGGAGGTTTTTGTATGATCAATACTTTGTTTAAATCTTTTTTGTTTTTGCTTTCGTATCTGCCCCTTTTTATTATCTTTGCTATTAATAATTTTGGGAACTTTTTGTTCTTATTTTTTAGTATTTTTTCGATTTTTGTTTTTGTTGTATCCTCAGTTCTTTTTCTTTCTGCCAAGAAGAATTCCGAGGAAAAATGCATTCCATTTGAGAAAGTAGAATCAGAAAATGTGAGGTTGTTGGATTATATTTTTGTTTATATCTTGCCTTTTATAAGTTTTGGTGGCATAAAAGAATTAATTTCTTTTCTGGAGGAGTTTACCGGCAATCCTTTTGATTATGATCGTTTAAAAGAAGTTCTGCATCTCTCCAATGAAGCATGCCGCCTGTGGAACG
>LDZR01001853.1_pt1 | contig 13983 bp, 11 predicted proteins | sample 615371 | NCBI WGS metagenome assembly LDZR01 (sample SAMN03408294, study PRJNA278302) | terrestrial metagenome | isolation source: oil reservoir sample K2 | place: USA: Alaska, North Slope, Kuparuk formation | collected 2013
ATTTTTGTCGAGCAGATAAATGCTAAAGCGGAGGAATATTTAGAAGATGTCTTTATTGAGCTCATAGGAGAAGAGTATGTGATAAACGAAGAGCTGGTAACTGTATGGGAAGAAGTGGAGAGGAGAAATCGGCATGAAAATTAAAAGGAGAGATTCAGCAGATATTTTAAGTGCATTGGCAGGCGGGGTGGTTCCTAAAAGAGGTCTCCAGTATATAATGGTGGGCCGGGAAGCGGAAATGAAACAAATAAGAGAAGAGTTAAGAGACATAAAAGAAAATGGAAACTCTATGATCAAGTTTTTTATCGGCGCCTATGGAACTGGAAAAAGTTTCATGCAAAATTTTGTTAGGCAAGCAGGTTTAGAAGAAGGATTTGTAGTTACCAATGCGGATTTTACTCCTTATAGAAGATTGTATGGAAGCAATAATCAAGCTCTGGCCTTGTACAATGAATTGATAAAAAATCTATCAACCAAGTCCGCACCCCAAGGGAACGCCCTGCCAATTATTTTAGATCAGTGGATAATGGGTTTGCAAAAGAAAGTAATGGAAGACCTAGATTATGAAGATAAAGCTGCTTTGGAGGACAGTGTATTTGTTCAAGCAGTAGAGAAAGAAATTGTTAAAGCTGTTTCTCATTTAGATGAGTTAACGGGTGGTTACGATTTTGCAAAAGTTTTAAGTATTTACTATAAAAGTTTTGTAAAACAAGATAAGGAAAAACAGCGTCAAGTTTTGAGGTGGCTCAGAGGAGAATATTTGACCAAAACCGATGCAATGCGGGACTTAGGAATTAGAGAGATTATTGATGATAGCAATTATTATGCTTACTTAAAAGTGCTGTGTAAATTTGTGAGGCAAGCAGGGGATTCAGGCTTGATTATCAATTTAGATGAAGCAGTCAATCTATATAAGATTACTCATAGAGAAGCCAGGGAAAAAAATTATGACTATATCCTAATGATCTACAATGACATTTTGCAAGGTTCAGTTGAGGGTTTGTATATAACGTTTAGCGGTACCCCTGAGTTTTTAGAGGATGAGCGTCGTGGGCTTTACAGCTACCAGGCATTGAAGCGACGTTTGAAGCCAGCGGTGGAAAAGGAAGAATATCAAGATTTAAGGCAGGCAGTAATGAAATTAACTCCCCTTACGCCTGAAGAAACTTTGATCTTATTGATGAATATACGGGATATCCACGCAGCCCATTATGGTTATGAAATAAATGTGACGGACGAAGAAATTCGAAAGTATCTACTGTGGACATACAAACGACCAGGTGCTGAAAAGCACATTATTTTAGGAGATGTGATCAGGCAGTTTATCAGTTTTTTGAATATTAAAATGGAACATCCTGCTCTGAATTTTGAAGAATTGTATATAGAAGAAGAGACTAGAGAAAGCAACTCCTCGGAGAAAGTTATCGATATCCATGAACGTTTTAAAAGGACTCGGCTTTCATAACCTGGGGGTAAATAGATATGAGCCAAATATTTTATAAGCTATCAGATAAAGTGCAAAAGAAAATATGGGACATGGGATGGAGGTATTTTACCCCTATCCAAGAAAAAGCAATCCCTGTGATTATCGATACAGAAAAAGATGTGGTTTTGTCGTCGGGTACAGCTTCTGGAAAAACTGAGGCTGCATTTTTGCCCATCATCAGCAAAATCGAAAAGACAGCTCCTAGCGTTTTGAAGGTTCTTTACGTTTCTCCTCTAAAGGCTTTGATTAATAATCAATTTGAGCGACTTCAAAAATTATGTGAAGAGATGAATATTCCTGTGCATAGGTGGCATGGTGATGTGAGCCAACACAGTAAGAAAAAATTAATTGATAATCCTGCTGGCATATTACAGATTACTCTCGAATCCATTGAAAGCTTGTTCATAAACAGAACCCGCTCTTTGAAGCAATTATTTCAGGACCTCGAATTTATTGTAATTGACGAACTCCACGCTTTTATTGATACAGAAAGAGGAGTTCAGCTCCGATCTCTCTTATCTCGTATTGAGCAATACACCAAAAAGCCAGCCAGGATTATCGGGTTGTCAGCAACAATCGATAATTTTTCTCTGATTAAAAAGTGGGTTAATTGCAACAATCCAGATAATGTGGAAATCATTGAAGTAAAGGGATTTGAGAGGGACATCTATTACAGTTTAATGCATTTTGAAAAAACTAAAACAGGAAATTATCCTCTGGAATTATACGAAGATATTCTAGAACTGACCCGGAACTATACTTCTTTGATTTTTTTTAATAGTCGGGCAGCAGTAGAAGAGGCTACAGTAATTTTAAATCGTTTAGCTCAAAGGGAGGGGTTAGGGGAGAGGTATTATGCCCATCATTCTTCAATAGCTAAGGCAGAACGGGAATTTGTGGAGAAGCTGATGGCAGAGTCCACTGAGATTAAAAGCGTTATAGCTACAAGCTCCTTAGAACTAGGGATCGATATAGGGGAAATTGATCTGGTAATACAGGTGGATAGTACATTTACGGTTTCTTCTTTAAAGCAGAGATTGGGCAGATCAGGAAGAAAGCAAGGGGAAGGTCAATATTTACAGATGTATACCACAGACAAATATGGATTGCTGCAATCTATTGCAGTGATGGATCTCTTGTTGCAAGGTTGGACTGAACCCAGCAAAGGCTATCCGTACCCATATGATATTTTATTTCATCAAATTATTTCTATATGTCACCAGCTGAACGGTATCCCTCTTGAGGAACTTGTTTCATTGATAAGTGAAAACGCTGCCTTTCATGAATTGCCGGAATCAGATATCCGTATATTAATTGAGCACATGATTGAGAAGGAATATTTAGAAATATTGGCCGATACACAGGAATTAATTGTAGGACTAGAGGGGGAACGATTGCTAAGACAGAAAGATTTTTACTCCGTCTTCATGACCCCAGAGGTCTATGAAGTTTTTTACGGAACTAAAAATATAGGAGAAATCGAAAAAACTTTTCTTTTAAACGAAGGAGACAATATCATTCTTGCTGGGCGGTTGTGGAAAATAGAAGAAATAGATTTTCATAAAAATAAAGTATATGTAAAAAAAGCGGTGGATGGAAAGCCTCCTAGATATTCAGGTGGACCAGGACCATTGCACCCCCGTATTCCTGAACGCATGCACGAAATATTGTGTTCAGACTGTAAGTTTGATTTTATTGATGAGAGGGCCCAGACTGTTTTAGAAGAATTAAGGACACCTTATAGATATTTCAATGTTAAGCCAGACGAAAGGATTATCTGGAAAACGAAAGAGGGCTTACTATTTGAAACCTTTACTGGCACAAATATTTTTAGAACTTTGATATGGATGTTGCGCTATTATGGAGTTGACGTGGTGAAAACAGACGGAATCGGACGCATGGAGATTCCCGTTAATGATGAATTGATTGATATTTTACAGGATATTAAGAGAAGGAAGTGGTCTTTAGAAAGTTTATTGCCCTATACTAAAGAACAGGAATTTTTTATCTCTAAGTATAGCCCTTTCCTCCCTCCCAAATTGCAAATAAAAATGCACGGGGCTCATAATGTGGATATCGAAGGGGTATTGAATTTTTTAAATAAATTCCGTATTAGGATAATAAGTTTGGAATAAATGACAGTTTGAAAAGAATTTCTTTGTTTTGTAAAACTTTTTTCTGTACAGAGTGCCCAGTAGGAGAAGAATGTTTGGCGTTTCGGCTAAAAAACATTTTGGAAAGCTGGCCGGCTGGGTTCAGAGAGCTTCTTATGTTTTAGATAAAATTTACTGCCGAAAGAAAAGATGTGCAGAATACGGGATAAGGGAAATTTGCTGTGAAAAGGAGTAATGGGGTGAAATTATGAGAATTCTCCATACGGCAGACCTTCATTTAAAGGGATATGAAGACGAAAGATGGGAAGCTTTAGAAGAATTAATAGAAGTGGGGAGAAAAGAGAAAATCAATCTCTTGGTGATAAGTGGTGACCTTTTTGATACCGAGGTAGAGGTAGAAAAATTAAGGCCCCATTTGAGAAGTATTTTTTCTGACAATGATTTTAAAATTCTTATAATCCCTGGAAATCACGATAAAGGAGCTTACACTAAAGGTATGTATTGGGGCGAAGACGTGACGGTTTTGACCCATCTCTATGAACCTTTTGAATTAGAAACAGTCAGAGTGTGGGGTATGCCTTTTGAAAATATAGAAGGTAGAGAAATGGTGCAAAAAATTCGAACCTTGGAAGACAGGCTGATTCCAGACAAGACCAATATTTTACTTTATCATGGAGAATTGGTGGCTAGCTACTTTGCCCGGGAGGATTTTGGTGAAGAAGGAGAAGGCAGGTATATGCCGGTGAAACTTTCTTATTTTGAAGGTTTAAACCTACAGTATATACTGGGGGGACATTTTCATTCTCGTTATAACGTGTGGGAAGTAGAAAAAGGCAAGTATTTTGTTTATCCTGGCTCTCCAGTTTCTATAACTAAAAAGGAAACAGGTCAGCGCAAGGCAAATATTTTTGAAATAGGAGAGCCTCCCCAGGAATACCTTCTCGATACTCTACACTTTGAGGAAGTTACTTTAAAACTAGACCCTTTTGATCCTCGTCATCCTTTAGACATATTAGAGAACTATCTCAAAAATCTCCACCCCAAAGCCCAAGTACTTTTAACCGTATCTGGGTACCTTCATGGGGAAAAGTTGGGGATGGGGGAGGAAGAATTAGTGGAAAAGGTGAGAAAATTAGCTTCAGGAAAAATTGCAGGGGAAAACTACCAATTTAGAGATATAAGCAGAATATGGGAAGACGACCTTTTTAAAAAGTTTTTAGAAACCCTAGAGAAGGAGGGCGTTGAAGAAGAGGAAAAAAAGCATTTGTCTGACTTAGTCCTCCAAGCCATAATGGAGGTGAGAAGGTGAGAATAAAAGAATTTTTAATTACTCGCTATGGCCCTCTAGGTTACAAAACTAAATTTGTGCTGGGGAATTTTACTCTGTTTGTAGGGAAAAATGAGAGCGGAAAAACCTTGACCATAGAGGCACTTATAAAACTTTTATTGGGAAAAAACGTGAAAGACTTTGAAAATATAGATAGAGTAGAGGAAAATCCAGAGGGGTATGTAGTTTTGGAGACAGAGCAAGGAATGGAGGTCAAGCTCCCCGACAAAGGTACTCTGATCCAAGTGACAGGATTGAGTCCCACAGATTGCCGCAATATTTTCATAATAAGAAATAGCGACCTTTCCCTTGATAAAGAGGGGGCTTTTTATACTGAGGTGACTGACAAGTTGATGGGCCTCCGATCAGAAGAAATCAATAAAATAAAAGAGAAATTGAGGGAGATAGGCAGGATAACTCCTACTGGTATTTTTCGCAATGTAGGGGAGGAAAAATTAAAAGAGAGAATAGAGAAAGGACAAAGGCTTATAGAAGATATAGATAAATTACATAAAAAGATAAAAGAAGAAGGGCTTGAAGATTCTGAGCTGGAATATGTAAAGATAGCCGAAGAAATTGAAAAGCTAAAAAGTGAATTAGAGGAACTGGAAGAGGCCCGAAAAAGGGAAATATACGAAAAAGCCGAAAATGCTCTAAAAGAAATAAATGAGTACTCAAAAAGGCTTAAAGTCCTCGAGAGGTTCAACGAAGCTGAATGGCAAAAATGGAGAGACCATGAAAGGGATATAGAGCAATATCATAGGGAAAAGGAGGGGGCTTTAGAGGAACTACAAAAAACAGAAGAAGAGCTTCAAAAACATGAGAACAGATACGCAGTGCTAAAAGAGGAATTTGAGATTTTGGAGGGGAGAAAGAAAAAGCTAGAGGAGAATATTAAGCCAGAGCTGATAAATTACGAAAAACAGAAGACAGAGTTTCGAGCGTGGGAAACCAAAAACAGCTTTTGGCAACCTCTGGCTTACGCTTCTTCAATTCTTTTAGCCTTTTCTCTCTTGGGGTTATTTTTTAAATATTCCTCCTGGATGATCTTTTTGACACTTGTATTTTTGTTATCTGCCGTAGTTTCTTGGGCTTATAGCTTTCAATTTTGGCGCAAAAAGGGGCATCTAGAAAGTTTATTTGAAAAGATCCGACTGGCTCTGGCAGAGCTGGAGTTGGAGGGAGAGACCCTAGAAAAAGCTTTGGCTCATATCCAAAGATTTGAGGAGACATATCTTCAAAAAAACAAGGATAAAGAAGATATGGAAAGACAAAAAGAGAGATTAGAGAATAAAATTGAGCAATTAAGGGGAAGAATAGAAAATCTAGAGGAAAAGATTAGAAGTGTACAAAATGTCATTGCTAGGATAAAAGAAAATTCAGGAGAGGAGACCCTAGAGGGTTATAAGAAAAAAATAGAAGAGAAGAAGGATTTAGAAACAAAAATAAAGGGAGCGGAACGGGAGTTAAGAAGCCTTTTAGGAGGAGAAGCTATTTCCTACTGGGAACAAGCCATAGAAGAGCTATCGTCTTACAAGGATAAGGCTCTGGGAAGAAAATATGACGAAAAAGAGGTAGACCATTTAAGGAGAAAACGGCAACAGTTAGAAGAAAAATTAGAAACCCTAGAAAAGCAGAGGGAAGATATAAAGAGAGTGATGACGGAGATAGAGAAAAGGGCTGGAGAAATTTTGCGTTCAGAAAAATATTTGTACTGTCATACCCTGGCCGATTTAGAAAAAATCAAGGAAGAGTTGCAAAAATTTATACAAGAAAATGAAACCCGGAAAAACAGGGTTTTAACTGCCATTAAAATTTGGGAAAAAATAGATAGGGAAGAAAAGGGAAAGGTAGCCACCTTATTTGGTGAAGATAGCTTGGTATCTAAATATTTTGCTGTAGCCACTGAACATCGCTACAGAGGAGTAGTTTACCACCAAGAAAGAGGTACGGTAGAGGTGGTGCGAGAGGATGGAGCCCGACTTTCTCCCGAAAAATTGTCAGGCGGAGCCTATGACCAATTGTACTTCGCTATAAGACTGGCCCTAGGCAAAAAGCTTTTGGCTTCTTCTGGAGGTTTCTTTATCTTGGACGACCCTTTTATAAAAGCTGATCCCTACAGATTAAAAAAACAACTTCAAATGGTGAAAGAAATGGTCTATGAGGAGGGATGGCAGATAATTTACTTCACGGCCAAGGGAGAGGTTGAAGAAGCCCTTAGGGAAGAGAAAGAAAAAGGAGAAATCACTTACTTTAAAATAGAGGACTTCTCACATGAGGAAGAATAAAGTTCCAAAGCTCAATAAGTTTTAAAAGACGTCGATGAATTAAAGGAATAAATCTTCTTTTCCCCAAAAACTTTTAGTTTCAATTTTAGGGCCTATTTATACGGAGCCTCGGAAAGGAGATATAATGCATAGTTATCTTGACAATAAAAAGGCATTGAAAGTGCTTGGAAGGACTTGGAAGGACGCTGGAGTATAGTTTAGAAGATGGGTTAAGGGAGACAATTAAGTGTTATAGGGTGAGATATGTATAGGATGAGGTTGCTGTGATGAAAGAGAAGTGAAAAGATGATGCAAATGATAACAGGCGTTATTATGGCGGGCGGCAAGGGCGAAAGATTTTGGAATATTAAAGACAGCGATAGAAAAAGCAAAAGCAGGGGATAACCTTGTGACAATAGGTATAAAGCCTACACGTCCTGAGACAGGATATGGTTATATAAAATTTAGGAAGATGACGAAAGAGATAATAAATGGGAATCCCGTACATAAGGTAGAGAAATTTGCAGAAAAACCTGGTTATGATGTAGCAGTGAGATATGTAGAAAGCGGAGATTATCTTTGGAATAGTGGCATGTTTATATGGAAGACATCCTCAGTATTAAGAGCTATAGAAAAATACATGCCTGAGTTACATAAAGCGTTGGAGAACATAAGGAAAGCTCTTCATTTAGGGGATATAGAAAGAGTATTATACAAAGAATATTCAAACCTTGAAAGTATATCAATAGATTACGGCGTAATGGAAAAAGCCAAAAATGTCTATGTCGTGCCAGGAGATTTTGGTTGGGATGATGTAGGAAGCTGGACGTCTATAGAGAGATTATACGAAAAAGATAAAAATGGGAATGTAATAAGAGGCAATGTAGTAGCTATAGATACAAAGAAATGTATCATAACAGGTGGTGAAAAACTCATTGCAACCTTAGGTATAGAAGATGTAATTATAGTTGACACTGATGATGCTCTTTTAATCTGTTCAAAGGATAAGGTGCAGAATGTGAAGGAGATATTGAAAGAGTTGAAAGAGAGAAAGAGGGAATATTTGTGAGGAGTTAAAGTAATTTTAGTAAACAGGGTTATTTCTGTTTTTATTTTTGTCGAGATATGTCGAAATTTTCATAATATTTGTGTTGTTTTTTGGGAAATAAAATGATAAAATGAAAATGCAGAAAATTTATTTTTGCTTTTTCTGTGAATATTGTTTTGTTAATTTCAGTTTGTAGGAGTAAGAGTAAAATCGAGATTCAATTTGAAAAGATAATATTTGAGAGGAGGGTTATCTATAAAATGGCTAAAAAATCAAATATCTTGCAAAAAGTAATAGAAGACATAACAAAAGAAGAGAAAAATAAAATTAATCTTTTTGTGGAATATATAATGACTTTATATGACGATAATTATGGATTGAATGGCAATACAAATTATCTAGCGAATAAATATGATGATATTCTTAAATTTTATGAAGAAAGGATCGGGAATGAAAATGAGGATTAAGCAGGTTAAAATTAATGGTATTAGAGGTTTTTACTATTTAGAAGATAGTCCTCATATTATAGAATTGGACGGAAAGCATCTTTTTTTATATGGAGAAAATGGAACAGGGAAAGTCTAGCTTTCTGGATGCAATTGAGTGGTGTTTGACTGGAGAAGTGGAAGAATCGAAAACAAGGAGGGTAGATAAACGTGAATTTCTTATAAATAAATTTTGTGATAAAAAAGATGCTCCTTTTGTTGAAATTATATATGTTCATAATGGTCAAGAGGAAAGTTTTTGTAGAAAAGTAAATAGCAAAACTAAATTTGTATTTGAAGATTTAGCGGGTGACCATTTCATAGATACCAAACGTATAGAAAATTTTGTTATTGATACAAAGCAATCTTTATGGGATCGATTTTCAACCCTATTAGGATTTGAGGACCTGATTGAGTTTGATAGGCGTTTACGAAAATTAAAAAATACTGCCGAAAAGAAATATCAGGAAATTACAGAAAAACTCAGACAGCAAGAAAAGGAATTAGAAGGATTAGAAAATAGAATGGCAGAGCTTAGGGGAAAATTCAAGGATAGTGTAGAGGAAGATTTGGAAATCAAGCTAAATGAGGAGGAAAATCGGAGTAGGAGTGAAAGGTTTAAAAAACTTCAGGAATTTATTATTAATCTTGATGGAATTATTAAGGAATTAGAAGAAAAGATGAATTTAGATGAAAAACTAAAAGAATATAAAAGCAAACTCGCAAATGCTCAAGAAATGATAACAGAAGTAGAGATTTCCGAGGTTGTGAATACGGCTTATGAATATTTTAAAAAAACTGAGGAAGTAACTACCTGCCCTGTATGTGGTCAACCTATTGAATATTATGATGTGTTAAGAAGACTTGAAAATTTAAAAGAAAATTTAAGTAAAATAATTAATTTGAAGAGTGAAATTCGAAAAATAAACAATAGCATCGAGCAAAAACAGCAATCCCTTTTAGAAACTGCGGAGAAAGTAAAGAATTTATATTTCCATCTCTATAAAAAAGAATTAAACATTGAAATTAGCAAGGAAGAATTTGACAGGAATTTAATTTCGGATTTAGAGACCATAAAAGAAGATGCAAGAAGGGAAAGTGATGCTATAAATGAAATATTGAGATTGAGTCAAGAATGGGGCCGATATAAAGAAATTAAGCAAAATAGCGAAAAGTCAAAAATTTCTAAAGAGACTTTAGAAACGAGAATGAAAGTGGTCAAAAAAATCTATGATGATATATGTGACTTTTATGAAATTTATAGAAGGAAATATGCTGAAAGAATTGCCAAGGAATTAGAAAACATCAGTAAGAATGAGGTAACTTTAATTTACAACAAAATTAACCAGTCAGAAAATGAGGTAGTAGACACTTTTATTATAGAACCAGATATTGGTAATATTGAAGAACCAAAGATTAGTTTTCGTGCGGTTATAAAAGGAACTCAAAAAGTGGTAGATGCTCTTAGTATTTTGAGTACAGGACATTTAAGATGTCTTGGATTTGCATTGTTGGTAGCAAGGATAAAGTCAAATCCTAATAGTTTAAATTTTATTGCAATTGATGACCCTATTTATTCTATTGATCATGAGCATAGATATAATTTAATTACCTATTTAAGGGAATTAGGCAGTCAATACCAGCTTATTATTACAACGTCTGACAGAGTGTTTTATGATATTATAAAGCATCAATTTAATGGGAATAGTTTTAAACCGTACAATACTTCTTTTGGGAGCATTAGTAACTGCCAAAATACAGAGGTTGTTTTAAGTATAGATATTAAGCCTTGTTATAGAAGTTATATTGAAAAAGCTGAAGAATATTCATACATAAATGAAATACGTGCAGCTTCTTTGTATGCAAGATTAGCTTTAGAAACTGTATTATTTTCGTTGGCGGAAAAAGTAAATCTTAAGATTCCTTACAAGAGAATTCATAAAATAACTATTAAGGATTTAATGGGGGCAAAATTAAAAGAGGAGCTAAAAAATTATTTTCAAGACAGAAGTAATGAAATAGAGATGGAATTTCAAAAACTATCTCATCATAGGTATTTCAAGTCACTATTAAACGGATTTCCTCTAGACGAAGAAGTTCATTATCCTCACGAAGAACGAAGTAGCTATACAGTAAAAGAAGTGAAAGAGGTTATTGAGACTATAAAAAATTTCGCACAATTTGTAGAGAGTTTGGCTTAAAATTAAAAGATTTATTCGGTACTTTACAATTTTTCTAAAATTTTTATTCATGAGAGTACATTTGGAAATTAATTCAAAGCAAGATTGTAGAAATTTCTTAGAAGGAGAGACAATGATGCAGTTGAATATGTGGGGTAAACCTTTTATTAAAAAAGGGGGAGAATAATGTTTGCGCGTTTTATAGAGCAGGATAAAGAAATAAAAGAACTTTTTTATCAAAAAATCAAAGAAAAAGAGGAAAGAGAGAAACAAAAGCATTTGGACAAGATTAGTGAAGGATTCCTTGGTTGGCTTTTAGAACCTATTGCAGATGTTGCTTATACGTGGAGGCGTATTTCCGAAAAAGAACAGGGAAGTAGTGGTGAAAATTCAGTAGGATGGGCATTGCATTTGTGGCTTCCAAGTAGTGCAGTTGTTATAAATGACCTTGTTTTAGAAGTAGAGCCTGACGAGTTTATACAAATTGACCATCTTGTGTTAAATACGAACGGAATTTTTGTATTAGAGACAAAGTCATGGGACGGGGCTTTTTTAGGGACAAAAGATAAATGGCGTATGAAACAAGGTAATAAGTGGGTTGAAGTTCAAAGCCCTACCAAACAAAATGAGAGGCATGTTAAATTGTTTAAAAAATGGTTAGAAGAAAATTTGCCTGATTTACATGAAAGAATTAAAGATCATATACATCCAATTGTAATATTTAAACGGGCTAAATGGGTAAAAGCCAAAGATTGCAGCATGTCCGTTGTTATTGGAGGAATGGAAGCTGTTGGAGAAATTAGAAAAATAAAAGGAGAAAATATATCTGAAGAGGATATTAATTTGATTATTGAAGCTGTAAAAAATGCTAAACCGTTAGATCATGATGAATGGAAGAAGAAGCATAGTAAAGAAAAAGAAAGAAATAGAGAAAGATACCAAGTTACAACAGGTAAAACTTCAAATGGTAAAATGTATGTAAGGATTTTGGGAACAAAGGAAGTGAATGCCCTGTTTCTTGTGAAATTGCACGAATACTCTTGCCTTTTACTCTGAGTTCATGTATCATGAGGATAGACCCACTCCCTAGAATTTTTATCTCCCTCCGATAAGTGAGAGTTATTGCTGTTGTTACTTTTTGCTTTATTTGGAAAAGGCCATAACATTGACTAACCAAAATAGTGAAATTATTCAAGGGTTAAAAATCTTGCAGATTTTGAAAGGAATAGATGACATATGAATATTTATGATAAGATTAATGCTGTAATTAATTGTGACGATTTATTAACTTGGGGAGAACTACTAATTGATTTTGCAGAGTCGGCTCTGAAGGAAAAAAATAGGGCGAAAATTGTAAAATTTTTCTATCAACAATTGCAATATTTTGGGCTTTTGGATTATGTATTTGATAGTATAATTAACAAAAACGACTCGCAATATCTTATATATGAAGGTATAGATGCAGTTAGGAAATATGTTGCATTGACAATACCAAAACAAGATACTCCTGTTAAAACATTGAAATCTATAAAGACATATGGAAATCAGATATTATCAGACTTTAAAAAACCAGTCGGTAAAAGAATAACTAAAGAAAAGATTGAAGAAATAATGCATTATTTGGATGAAAAATTTAGTTTTTCAAAAAAAGTGTTTGCTGATAGAAAGCCCATGTTTATTTTGCTAAATTATAGTCATAGAAAATATAATAGTGAATGCTTGGTGATGCCCTATGGTAAGGAAATTATTCAACACTTTTTCCTTTACAATATGAAATCTAATTTAGAAGATACACCCGCACCGGAAGCTGTATTTTTTCATGAATTAGGACATGCACTTCATGCTAGATATACCGAAAATGTTAAAGTTGTGCCTGAAGAAATAATACTTTTTTTAAAAGAGCTTTGTATGCCAAAGATTGATTTATTAGAACCAGAACAACAAAGAGAGGTGTTTGCTGATATATTAAGTATTGGAATGATGTATGACAATCCATTTTCTGAATATGACCCATTTGTAAAAATACGTGAAGACGACAAGAAAGTATTTAGAATGCTCGTAGAAAAAATACTTGATTCAATATAATACCTAACTAAAATGAATTGACAAAAATTAGATTAAATTAATTAATTGAATAGTTAATGAGGCAGGGAGGAAAGTCTTCTGTACCAAGCAAAAAAACTATTGAGAACTTTGCAATAGATTTATTTACAGAGGAATAGGGTTGTCATACAACATGAGGGGAGTGTTTAATGTAGTATGGATGAAAACTACAATGTCAAATACGAAATAAAAAAGGATTGGTGGTTAATTGTCATTATCATATTAATATGGATTTTTACATTTGCCATTTTTGGACGTTTACCGGCTAAAATTCCAATACATTGGAACATTTCGGGTCAAGTAGACAGTTTTGGCCCAAAACATGATATATTTATTTTGCCTTCTATCATTACAATAATATATTTTGTAATGTTATGTGTACCTATTATTGATCCTAAAAGAGCCAATTATGGCAAATTTGCTGGAGCTTATAGAATGATAAGAGCAGTTGTAGTAATTATTTTGTCAGCAGTATATTTTGCTTCTGCATATTCTGTATTAGGTTATAGAATTGATGTAAATAGAATGGGCAATCTTATTATTCCTTTTATGTTGATTGGTTTTGGGAGTGTTATGGGTAAACTTCGCCATAATTATTTTGTAGGTATAAGAACTCCCTGGACGTTAGCAGATGAAGAGGTATGGAATAATACACATCAGCTAGCTGAAAAACTATGGCTCATTGCAGGTATTATTGGCTTATTTGCTTCCTTTTTCAGAGGTACATGGGTTACTGTTTTTATGTTTGTGCTGCTAATTACTGCTGTTATAGTACCCATTGTATATTCTTATATAATTTTTAAAAACAAAGAAAAGTAGAGGATGGATGAGATTGCATTAAAGTTTTTTATGATATGGTTATGAGGGTAAGGGGACACAGGGACTTGTCTGAGAAAATTGAGATAAATAGAATTTTTATGTAGATTGGTGTGATAGGCTATGTTAATACAATGTACAAAAAAGTTGTTGGATG
>LDZR01001270.1_pt1 | contig 13976 bp, 10 predicted proteins | sample 615371 | NCBI WGS metagenome assembly LDZR01 (sample SAMN03408294, study PRJNA278302) | terrestrial metagenome | isolation source: oil reservoir sample K2 | place: USA: Alaska, North Slope, Kuparuk formation | collected 2013
CATCCTCGCAATGGAAAGCTTCGAAAGAGCAAGGATAAGTTGAGATATCAACAGCAAAAACGAAGGCAGGGGGTTTCCCTGCCTTTTTGCTGGTATAATGAAATCGATGAGTTCATCAAGAGGTGGCACCTATGAAGATTGGACTTATTCTGGAAGGAACGTATCCTTATGTAACTGGTGGGGTTTCAAGTTGGGTTCACACGCTAATAATCAATCTTCCAGAGTTCGATTTTGAAATATACTACCTGAAACCCGACAACAAAGTTCGGAGTGTCAAATATGAAGTCCCATCTAACGTGATAGCAATTCACGAGTTAAATATATTCGGAGACTTCCAGCCGAAAATCTCTGGAAAAGTTGATTTTGATCCTCTAGAAAGGATAATATCTGAGATTTCTTCAGGAAAGGCGATCGAATCGATAATTCCATTTGCCATTGAATTCATCGAAAAAAACACAGGAAAAAGCATCAGAAAGATGCTTAAAACAAGAAGATTCTGGAGCATCATGGTGAAAATATACGAAAATTTCTTTTCTGAAAGAGGCTTTACCGAGTACTACTGGATGATAATGAACCTTTTTCTCCCTGTTATCAATGCCCTCCAATTCACCCCGGACAGATGCGATATTTACCATGTGCCAAGCACAGGTTATGCTTCTCTTGTTGGAATAAATGGGAAAGTGATTCATGGTTCTCCACTTCTGATAACGGAGCACGGCATATACCACAAGGAGAGAGAAAGGGAAATCCTTCTTTCTTCATGGGTTCCCGACAGTTACAAACCAATGTGGGTGCAACTCTTTAGAATTATGAGCATGATCGCTTATGAAATGTCGGATCTTCTGACCACACTTTCTAGAAAGAATCAGGCTTATCAGTTAAAACTCGGAGCAGATCCAGAAAAAATGATCGTGATACCGAATGCTATAGATGTTGATGCTTACTCACTCCCAAAAGAGCCACACGAGGGTTTCATAATAGGATTCGTGGGGCGTGTCTCCAGAATAAAGGATCTGAAGACTGCAATCAGGGCCATCAGCCTTGTTAAAGAGATGATCGGCCAGCGAGAAAAACTGAAGTTTCTTGTCATAGGACCTGCAGACGAAGAAGATTATCTCACAGAGTGCAAAAGAATGGTTGAAGTTTTGAAACTGGAAGACACCGTAGAGTTTCTGGGACCTCAGAATGTAAAAGAGTACTATCCAAAAATGGATCTACTTCTTCTAAGCAGTGTGTCGGAGGGTCAGCCTCTTGTAATTCTTGAAGCCATGGCGTCTGGGCTACCAATTGTTGCCACAGACGTAGGTTCGTGTAAGGAGATGCTGTACGACAGGGATGGGCAATGTGGTATTGTCGTTCCGCCGAAAGATCATTTCTCCATGGCAAAAGCCATAGTGAGGATTTACGAAGATAATGAACTGCGAGAGATGTTCTCAAAAAACACCCGTAGAGTGGTTCAAAAATACAGGCTCGACCGCATGATCGAAAGTTACAGAAAAATCTATCTTTCGCTCATTGAGAAAAGAGTTCCTTCAATTTCCTGACTCCCTCAATATCCTTCCGCTTCAAAAGTTCGATCATAAGCATTTTATATATCAAAGGAGACTTCGTCTTTTCCAGACCTTCCCATAAAACTGTCGGATCTTTATCCACCCTGTATTTCATCACGAAATACTTCTCATCCTTCTCCATTCTTCCGATTCGAGCCAGGATCGATTTTTTGTAGTATTTTTCAACTCCTCCTGTCAAAAAATCCGATTCGAGATAATCCCAGACTCTCCCGTAAAAAATTCTGGTTTCTTCAAAAGGAACTCCGGAGAGAAATTTTTCCACGTCTTCAAAAGAGCGTTCCACCTTTCCCGTACTTTCTGTTGCGTAGAGTACAACATCCGAATCGGAATCCTTCATCAACCTCTTGGAAACTTTCATGAACGTCTCCAGAGAGACCTCACCTCTTTCAACGTCTTCTGAAACTCTCAAAATCGTTTCGCGCCTGGTGGTTGCGTTTTCGAAGAATACACTTTCTTTCAGAGATTTTCTCGAAATCTTTCTGAGCACTTCCATTTCAGTTGTTTTTTCCATACCTTCAAACGGTGTTTTTTTCCTTTTAAGGGATACTATAAGGCCCAGAGGATAGGTCAGAGCAGCTATAAGTACCTGCGAAAGATCTCTGTTCACCAGAAAATTTATAACCAGATTCAAAAGAAAAATGACGAGCAGGAAGTCGTTTTTTCCGTTGATCCATAAACCAACGTTCAGAAGTCCTATAGAGAAGTTAATGAGATTCACAACTGACAAATTTGATCTCATCTATCTCACCTTCCAGACGCTTTTTAACTATGCCAAACCCGATTTCATCACATAGGGGAAGAAGTATCTTAAGAGAGACGTTGTCTTCATCCTCAAAGATTTTCACAGCCAGGTCGCTCTTTCTGAGAGCACTCAGGAGTTTTCTGAGGCTTCTTTTATTCAGTATCAAACAGGACTCTGTGAACGGAATACCGTATTGTATCTCGAGGGTTTTGTATTTTCTTTTTTCGTTCTCGTAGAACTCCGGTGGAAAGGTACCGTCATCCAGTCTGTACTTATCGTATCTGTGGAAGTCCAGCTTTCTCATCACCAGGTATATCCAATCTGCAAGAGACACAAGATACTCCTCTACCGTTTCAATCTCGAGCGTTTCTGCTTCCTCTACCGTTATCACTCCAAGTATCTCTTCATCAGTACCTATCTTCACAGCCAGCCACGGTTCATTCTGAGAAGAGACACTCTCTATAACATCAACAATACTACAAACTCCCTCTTTCAAAGCGTTTTCTACAACAACGGACTCTCCTTTCTTGAGTGAAAATCCAAGGTCTGGCTTTTCCGTTCCTGCTACAAATCTCAAAAAACCATCCTTGTATTCATAGATGAAAATCCTTTTCAAATCAAAGAACTCCGAAATCGTTTCAACGAATTTCTGGGAAAACTCCGCAAAATCATCCGTTGGAATTTCTCTCAGTTTCACAAGAAGCGAACTGATCCCTGCCCCTTCATAGAACATTTTGAGTTCCAGTGAGTTCAACTTCTTTCGTAGATCTTGAACAGTTTTACTTAACTCAGTCACATCGTTCTCCCTGTTTTTGAGATCTAAGGACAGACGTTCTATTTCTTTCACCCTTTTCTCGTTCATCAATGCAAGAACGGTGGATACACCGACAATTATGGAATTTGCCAGTGCAAAATCTTCAGGAAAGGCAAAACTCTGATCCCTCAACGTAATTGAAAGGATTACAGAAAAAGCGTAGGCCAACACATTGAACACGTGTACAACCAAATCGTACCTTACACTGAAGAAAAGAAGAGGAATCCAGTAAAAATTGAGAAAACTCTTCTCAAAGACATTCGTTTCGTATACGTAGTCAAAGAAGAAAACCACGGAATACGCGACAAGAACCTCCAGGAACCAGAGTTTTCTTCTTTTCCTCACTTTCTCAACTCCCCAAGTTTTTTAACCTCCACTTTGCTCTTCTCCAAACCCAGTGGTTGTTTCACATACTCTTCGTGAAGAAAATCTTTCGACCTGAACCGCAGAAGAAGATAAACAAATCCTGATGAAAAGGAAACGAAAAAACTGAGTCCAGGGAATTTTTCGATCGTCAAAACGGAAAGCAGGGTGTTTAACGTCAGCACCAGAGCAGAACTTTCAAAAGCAACCCAGTAATACTCCATATGAAGGACCAGAACAAGAAGCGACAGAAAAGATATATTCATACTCACACCCATACTGAGCCAGAAGAATATACCAACGAAATTCTCCGATAAATTGAACCACCCTCTGATAGGATGTGCCAGAAAGAAAGACGAAACAAGCGCTGCAAGATTCAGGGAAAGCATGCTGAAAAAGGCTTGTCTCAGAGAGATGGAAAGCTTTGCCATATTCTCTTTTATGGTTTTCAGAGGGGAGTTGTTCACAATGGACAACATGAGATTCTTATAGTCTCTTCTGAACACTGTTTCCATAGCAACGTTGAACACAGCAAGACTCGGTATAAAGAACAGAGCAGCAATAAACTTCGGTATATCGTACTCTGAAAACAAGAAAAACCCCGGAGATATCTCCTGGCCTTTTGCTTTCCAGATGATGAAGTTGTCGATCCAGATCGACAGGTAATAAAAATAGCCAACAAAGATCAACTGCGGATATTTTCCTGTCAGGGTCAGAAAACCAAATCCCATTCTTGTGGAATTTCTTAAGTAACTCAATACAAGATAGTTGAGCGCAAAGATGATCAAACCAATTCCCACGTCCAGCACCAGAAGGAGCTTTTCTGAAAAATCCGTCTGCCAGTATCTGGCAAGAAACACCGAAACTGAAAATCCAAGTATGAAAGAAAGCACGATCAAAGAACTCCTCTCAGTAACGGATGCAAACTGCATCTGTATCCACACAAGTGAAAAGCCAATCAACGCATAACAGGCAAGCACTTTCTGAACGGTGGAATACTGATCGTTCAAGATGAAGAACATCCATCCAACGACAAAAGACACCACAAAAACAAGAAGAACTGCTCCGATGTAACTTTCGTAGATTCTTCTGAAGTCCTTTCTGTAAATGCTGTCTGCCAGGAAACGGGATATCAGAAAAGACATTCCGCCTGAAATTATCATGGAGAATATGAGAGAGTAAGTCAAAACACCAAGGAAAAATGGGGAGGGAGAAAACCATCTGGAAACCCAGACTATGTAAAATAAGACAACCAGCCACGGGGCAAAGTATATGAACGTGGAATAAAAGAACGCTAGAGCGTCTGCAAAAAGGGTGTTCTTTGAAAAGAGCAAATCAAAACTCTTACCCGCCATTCAACAATACCTCCATTTTCCTTTCTTTCATCTCTATTACACACAAGCCATTTCTTTCATAGATCAACTCTCCACCTTGAATGGAAAAATCCTGATCACTCTTGAGGAAGAAATAGCGCGGGAGTTTTGCACGCGAATTCAATATCACATTTATTTTATCTTTATGATAAACGATTGTCGGTTTATTTTCAAAGTAATCTTTGAAGGTATCGTACAGTTCCTCAGGTGTCATATTTCTCAACCATGGGTAATTTCTTTTTATTACACGGAAAAATTCCCTCAGTTGTCCAAGCATGTACTCCCAGTTTCGGCTCTCCGGATTCCTGTTGGAACTGATCACATCGTCAGGATGGGTGAAATAATGGAAAGTTCCCATGTTCAAGAGAGTGGACATGGTTTCAACAAGAAGTCTCTGAACAGGATAGTGCCCACTTGTGGTCCTCGGCAAAATCAATACATCCTCGAAGATTTCGTACTCACTTGTTTCGGTTTCTGCCAAATAAGAAGTCCCAACGATCTTTATCGAAGGAAAGATCTCTTTCAAAATCTCTATACTTGCCTTATCAATTTCGTTGTTGGGAGCCACAAAAAAGAAAGGAACATACGATTTTGAAAGTTCATTCAGGAAAGTCTTCAAAGCTTTGTAAGAGATCTTCAATTCATCGGGATTCCAGTTTTTTTGTAGAGGAGGAAGATGGTTGTATCCATGCAAGCCCACATTCACATCCTTTGCTTCCAGAAGCGTCTTTAAAAAATCAAGAGTGACCCTGCTCTGCAAAAACTCAAGAAAACCAACGTACTCAGGTTTGTTGTTGTAACTTGTTATCAGCGCGGTAAACGGCCTCATAGAATACTCTTTGCACAGCTTTTTCATATCTTCCCACCAGATCTTGTAATAGAATATTTCATCCGTCGTACCCGTTATATCGTGCTTGATACCATAAGACGGAAGGGGAAAATCATCAAAGAAGATGGAAAAAACATTTACAATGGGAGAGACTATCAAACCAGATGAGACAAGAAATTCATTAAACAGAATTCCTCTGGACCACTTTTCGAGAAGATCGGGAGGAAAGTACACAAGAGTTCCCTTACCTCTTTTCACCATCCAGGAAACAGGTGTTCCGTCTACCGTCATGAAAACCTCTGCATCTTGAGGAGCAGGTCTGTAACTAACATAGTGATATCCCACGTTGATGTTTTCTGGGATGTAAAGATGCTTTTTCTCAAGTACAAGATTTCCAGTTATTGAATGTGTCCCCTTTCCAAGAAAAATAACACTTCCTCCGTTTTCAATGTAATTCTTCACGTCCTCTCTTTCCAGAAGAGTATCTTCGGTTATCACCACGCCCTTATAGTAAGAAAGAGGATACCTGGGCGATGTGTCCACTTCGAAAAGAGCATTCTCGAACGTCTTTTTTACATGAGTGTTCTCCTTCAAAAGAAGAATCCGGTTTGTTTTGTTGAAAAGAAGAATGTCTCTTACGATCTTTCCCAAATCTATCACGGCATTGCCTCTTTCGTCGAAAGCATGCTCAAAAATTGCCATTCCTCCACGTTCTCCATAAAAAATCACCGGGTAATTACCTCTGCTCGTCACGGCGTACATCAGAACTTTTACAGTCGGCGAAAAAATCGAAAATCCATCGAAAGATTTCCTCACGGGGAGTGTCACTCTTTTCAGGAGATATTCCTGATCGACTTTCAGATCTAGAACATCCTCCTGACGCCAGTTATACTCATAGCGAACACCGATAAGATTCAACAAAGCATTTATATCAGAAAGGCCAGGACTGTCTCCCGATGGATCTTCAAAGGCTCCAAGGTTGTTTATTACAAATATTTTTCCTCCGTTGAGAACGTATTCCGATAGTTTTTTCAGATAGATCTTTGCGTTTCTCATCTTCGAGGAATAATAACAGGTCACAACAAGATCGTACTCTGAAAGATCAGGCAGTTCTTTTTCCACATCAACCAGATCGTAATCTTCGTACAGGTTTTTCAGGACAGGGATAATATAAGATGAAAGCACATCAGTTCCATATCCATCCTCAGAACCTTTGTAAAGAAGGAGAGTCCTAGAAAGGGTCAGATAGGAGATCAAAAATAACATCACTAGGAACATCTTTTTCACATGAATCACCCCGGAGGTGGTTTCTACGAAAAGAAATTTGCTCATTTCTATAATAGCATTGATCATAGCTTCGTGTGGCATGACCTTTCAAGATGAATGGGAGATACCTTTCAAAAACTGGCTCTATCAACTCCAGAATGCTGATCCCTCTGAAATTGCTTCCTCTGGTTTTGAACTCGCCGTCATAGATTATTCCAGAGACGGAAGTGAAAAGGGTGAATACTCCCAGGAGGAAATAAAAATCATGCTGGACGCAGGAGTTGTTCCTGTTGCGTACCTGAACATAGGACAAGCGGAAGATTATCGTTTTTACTGGAAAAATGATTGGTATGAAAATCCCCCTGAGTGGCTTGGAGAAGAAGATAAAATGTGGCCAGGAAATTACTTCGTGAAATACTGGTATCCGGAATGGAAGGATATAATCTTTTCTTACATCGATAGGATCCTTTCACAGGGATTCAAAGGTGTGTATCTGGATAGAGTCGATTCCTTCGAATACTGGTCGTCAACGGGACAGATCTCAAAAGAAGAGGCAGCCAGGCGGATGATAGATTTGATTGAAGATATAGCAGAATACATCAGAAAAGAAAATCCTGACATCCTGATAATCCCACAGAACGGCGAAAACATCCTTGAGTTCGACGATGGGCGAATACTCTCGATCGTTTCTGGCTGGGGTGTTGAAAATCTCTTTTACTTAAAAACCACACCACTTCCAGATGAAGAAACTGAGAGTAGAGTATATTACCTGAATATGTTGAGGTGGCACGGAAAATTTGTTCTCTCTGTTGACTACGTGGACGACGGTAGTGATTCTTTAGAAAATCTGGAGCGCATTCTGGATTATTACAAAAAATGTGAAGAAAAGGTTTACATTCCCTACGCAGCCAAATCTGATTTGCAACTCGATGAGGTAAATATAATAGAGGGAATACAACCTGCGGAATAGTTTTCGGAGGGATGAAAACAAATATGAGGATAGGTATTATTGCTGAAGGTACTTACCCTTACATTACAGGAGGTGTTTCAAGTTGGATCCAAACACTTATCTCCAATCTTCCAGAATTTGAGTTTGAAATCTATCACTTACGACCAGATTCAAAAAAGAGAGAAGTCAGGTACAAAATACCAAAAAACGTGGTTCGTGTACACGAGGTAAACATTTTTGGGGATTTCGATCCCGATATCTCTGAAAAGGCCGATCTTTCAATGCTCGACACCATAACAGATGTAATTGTAAAAAACCGAAGCTTGGAAGAACTGGTTTCTATACTAGAGAATTTTATAGAAAAAAATGCCGGAAAGTCTTTTTCCAAAATATTCTCTAGTAAAGAATTCTGGAACCTTGTAGTTAAAACATACAGAAACTTTTTCAGTCATAGAGGATTCACTGAATACTATTGGGTCATCAGAAATTTGATTCTCCCCATCGTAAATTCTTTGAATTTTGTTCCTGAAAAGTGTGATATATTTCACGTTCCAAGTACAGGCTACGCCTCTCTTGTGGGGGTTGTGGGAAAGTTTCTTTACAATGTCCCACTAATAATAACAGAACACGGGATTTATCATAGAGAAAGAGAAAGGGAAATAATCATCTCTAAGTGGCTTCCCGAAGACTACAAAACCATGTGGATTAATTTGTTCAGAGCAATTAGTATGATAGCGTATAATACCTGTGACTCATTAACCACTCTTTTTAAAAAAAATCAACTCTTTCAGCTGGAACTTGGTGCTGATCCGAAAAAAATGGTGATAATACCTAACGGAGTTGATGTAGACAAATTTGATATGCCCAAAGAAAAACACGAAGGATTTATAATAGGTTTTGTCGGAAGAGTTACCCGAATAAAAGACGTAAAAACAGCTATAAGGTCCATAAGAGTAGTGAAAGATGTCTTAAGAAATAAAAAGATAAAATTTTTGATAATCGGCCCAACAGATGAGGAACAGGATTATTATGAAGAATGCAAAAAACTATCGAAGAACCTTTTTTTGGAAGATGTGGTCGAATTCCTAGGACGACAAAATGTAAGGGAATACTATCCTAAACTGGACCTTCTTCTCCTAAGTAGCGTATCAGAAGGACAACCTCTCGTAATACTGGAGGCTATGGCAGCAGGTGTTCCTATTGTAGCAACTGACGTAGGTGCATGTAAAGAAATGGTTTATGATGAGGAAGGACAATGTGGAATTATTGTACCTCCTAAAAATCACATTATGATGGCAAAAGCTATTTTAAAATTGTACGAAGACGCAGAGCTGAGAAAAGTGTTTTCTCAAAATGCGAAAAAAATCGTTCGCAAGAAATACAGGCTTGATCTTATGATAAAGAGGTATAGAGATCTTTATCTTCATCTGGTAAGGGGCCAAACAGCATTAAAAACCTGAGTTTTTGATAATCTTTTTTCTTTAATAATTCCTTCAAAAGTTTTTTATACAACACCTGGGATTTTGTTTTTAAAAATCCCTCTATGAGTATGAATACATCTCCTTTAATCTCATAAAGCAGAGCAAAGTATTCTGGTTGTGAGGGTGGTATTTTCTTCAATCCCTCAAGCAACATGTTCCTATAAAAAATTCCGACTTCTCCATCTAAAAAACCTGATTCTATATAATCTAAAACATTTTTAATGTTCTTTTCATTTAAGTTCTTAATAATCTCATCTAAGGATTCTTCAACCAACCCAAAGTATTCTTCTATTTTTCCAATCGCTTCTGATGCGTACAATCCAACATCTGGATGTGGGTCGAGCACCATTTTACGGAAAACAGAAAGAGCCTTATCCGAAGATATTTTTCCATCTTTAACATCTTCTACGATTTGAAGTATTAGTTTCTTTTTTTCATCTGGAGTTCCAAACAAAATAGTTCCTCTTAAAGGAAGTATTTCCAGCCTTTTTTCCTTTAGAACTGGAAAGTCTTCTTCAATTTCTTGATCATAAATTCGAAAATCGATCTCTTTTTTCTTCGAAAAAATGATTAATCCAAAGGGATATGTAACGAGTGCTATCATAGATTGTGATAGATCTTTGTTTAAAGCAAAATGTACGACAATGTTTATCACTATGACTAAATCGAACATACTGTTTTCTCCATTTAACCACATCAAAAAGTTGATTAAAGCGATTGAAAAATTGATTAAATTAACAACCTGAAAACTCAATCGTTTTTGAAACATGTTTTAATCTCTCCATAATCGATATTTGTCCTATTTCATCACAAAAAGGCAAAAGTATTTTCAAAGAAATTCTATTGCCATCATCTTTAATTTTTGCTATGATATCATCAGATCTGATAACTTTCAGAACGCTTTTCAATTCATCATTATGTATTGAAATACAGATCTCTGAGAATGGAAGACCATATTTTTCAAAGAAGTCTGCCAAACGTTGCTTAATTTTATTATAAAAGTCAACAGTGTATGTTCCATCTGGTAGCTTGTATTTTTTCATTTCCTCCTCAATTCCTTCCAGTTTCGTAGCAAGCCATACCGAAAGAATCTTCAAGTTTTTCTCTATGCTATTCAAAAGAATGGGTTCTTCAAGTTCTTCTACGATGATAACTCCTATGATTTTTTCCTCTCCAACTCTGACAGCCAACAAAGGTTCTCTTTCAAGGTGAGAAACCTGATTGAAAACTTCAAATATTGAACAACTTCCTTTTTCCAGAGCTTTTTTTATCACCAGCGATTGATTCTCCGAAGCAGAAAATCCAATTGAGGGATTACCTATACTGGCAATTACTCTTAAAAAACCATTTCTATATAAGTAAAAGCCTGCTTTTTTAATCTCCAAGAAAGTTGTTACTTTTTCCAGAAAAATATATGCAAATTCCCTTAAATCTTCGACATAAACCCACGATAAATCTAGCATCAAAGTGCTTATTCCTTCATTTTCATAAATTAATTTTGCTTTTAACTTATCTATAACATCTTCTAGATAATTAATATATTTTTTAGATGACTCCAATTTCTCTTCTGATCTCTTTAATTCCTCTTTTAAAAGCTTTATTTCGATGATGCGATTTTGATGGAATAAAGAGGAAATAAAAGCTGAAAGTATTATGCAATATTGTAAAAGTATTTCTCCAAGATTATACTCTCTTTTCGAAATGAAAAGCACAAAGAGAGAATACATTAAAATATTTAAAAGTTGAGCAGCAATATTATGTTGTATCGAAAAAATTATTAATGGTATGATATATAATTGTTCAATATATTTATGTTCAACAATCAAAGTAACAGAGTACACGACTAAGTAAACGATCAATACTTCGATCAAAGAATATGTGTTTGTTTTTTTGCTTTCAAGGTTTCCAAGATATTCTTTCAGCTTTTTCCAAGCCATGAGGTTGAGAGGAGTAAATTTTGAATATCAAATCTTTTGTGTTCATTTTTCTTAAAAGAAATGCAGACCCACTAAGAAACGCTAATAGAAAACCTAACCCCGGTACTGTCGTACCACAAATTATCGTTGAAATCGAATTTACAGAGAAGGAAATAGAGACCCCTATAAGAGCTTCTCTATAGTAACTGAAATACAAATAAATCGATAGCATAGACAAAAAGATAACATTGAAGGCATGTCCAACGGTTCCTATTCTAAAAACTGTTATTGAAAATTCAGAAAACCATTTGTTCAAAAATCGGCTTATTGATATATTTAAGATAGTTATTATAATAACCATAGATGTTGTTTTGAGAAGAATATATTTTATGGATAATTGTATCTCCCTCAAATGCGTCTCTATTTGTTCAAGAGTTTTGTTGTTTTTTATAGCTGAGAAAAACGAGAGATACTTTTTCAGAAAACTAGTTTCAATGCTCAGACTGAATAAAATAATAGCCGGTACAAAAGAAATGCCTGCTATAAAAAATGGAAAATCGTAGTCAGGAGATACGATGATATTTGGAGCCACCTCTACTCCTTTCTTGAACCACATGAATATGTTATCAATCCAATAGGAAAGGTAATAAAAGAATGCCAATAAGGGTAATTCAGGATATTTTCGCGCGTAACGAAAAAAATCAAACCTAGGATGAGTAGAACTTCTTAAATATCTGGTGATAATCCCATTTGCTATAAAAGTCAGAAAATTCATCACAGATGTAATTATTATAATCAAATATTTCTCTTCAAAAGTTTTTCCAAATGTTCTAAAGAACATTATCAAAAACAAGAAAGCAGACAATACAGGCAAAACGAACAAGTGTGTTTTTTCAATGCTCCCAACGAACAATAAAACAAGTCGCAAAACCGAGAAACTAACAAATAACCAAATAGCAAGTGTTTTGTACTGATACGCCCTGAAAATTGTGATACCAATTACAAAAGATAGTAGGGTTACAAGAAATATTGATCCTGAATAGTTTTCATAAATTCTCTGAGAATCTTTTAAATACAAAAAGTCTGATATCAATCTTGTCAAAATCAGCACAAATCCACCTAGAAGCATGGTCGAAACAATGAATGAATATGATAGAATCCCAAGTGTAGAAGGTGAAACAGGAACACCAAATTTCGATGCTAAAATTATGAGAACCAAAGGAATAAACCACAAGGAATTATTCTCAAAAAACGAAACAAGGAAAACCAGTGAAGCACCTAAAAATGTATCTCGGAAGAACGGAAACTTGAAATAAATTCCAGCCATTCCCGATTACCCCTGTAGTTTTTGTATATTTTAGCATAACGAGTGAATGTTCTCAACAATTTTTAATTGCTCCTGCTCAAGAAATCCATACGTTTTTCAACGCATAAATATCCACTTTGAGAAGATAAGATTCGATGTCAAGCACGTTGTAGATCCCTTCAGGATGTACTCTGAAAGAAAGCGCGACGGAATCGTTGAAAAACATCTCCACAGAGCACGCGTCGATGAAGAGACGTACTTTATCGGTTTCTCCTCGCTGGACTTTCACTTCTTTTGTTACTCCTTTCGAGATGCCAGAACGTGTCGTGTCCACTACGAGGGTGTCTTTCTCTACGAACACTTTGATCACTTCACCAAGTTCACTTTGAAGGGCCAGAGAAAGGTTTCCCTGGAAACTGCAGCACACCTCATAGCAGTTTTTGTTCGTGTTTATTCTGTACGTTCCAGAATGTTCTTTTTCCAGGATCTTTCCCGTTCTGAGTGTCTTCAGTTCCTCAATGGGCTTCACTTTCAACTCACCGTCTTCCACGTACAGTTCTCTGGGGAGGCTCATGACACCGTTCCATCTTTCTTTCTCCGTTGGATACAGATCTGTTCTGTGCCAGTTTTGAAGCCATCCGATAACTATCACTCTGTCTGTTCCATAGAACGTCTGGGCGGCATAGAAGTCCGTTCCGTGGTCCAGAAGGCCTTTCTTTTCAACGCTTAGTTTTCCTTCCTTCAACTTTCCAAGAGCAAACAGAACACTGTTTGTACTCGTTACAGAGTAGATGAGAACGTCTTTTCCACCGATACTGACAAGATCGGGACACTCTATCTCCTTTGTACTTTCATCTTCAAAGAGCACACCCTCGTAGTCCCAGTGTACAAGATCTTCGGATGTGTAGAGAAGAACCATTCCGATTCTTTTGTCTTTTCCAGATCCAAGAACCATTCTCCATTTGTTTCCAATCCTGTTCACTTTTGGGTCCCGGAAGGCGTGTATACCTTCTTCTGGTGGCTTCGATATCACAGGGTTGTTTTCGTACTCTACAAAATTCCACCCATCTTCACTCGTTGCTATGCACTGGACTTCTTTTTCGCCTTCGTTGTGTTCTGGATCTCGAAAATAGGTGTACACGAGTACCATCTTTCCATCCTTTTCGACCGCACTGCCGGAGAAGACTCCGTGTGTTTCATCCTTCGGATAGAGTGCAACAGGAAGATGCCTCCAGTGCACAAGATCGTCGCTCACAGCATGCCCCCAGCAGATGTTCCCCCATTCAGGTTTTCTGGGGTTGTACTGATAGAACATATGGTATTTTCCTTTCCAGAAAATCAAACCGTTCGGGTCGTTCATCCAGCC
>LDZR01000029.1_pt1 | contig 13872 bp, 18 predicted proteins | sample 615371 | NCBI WGS metagenome assembly LDZR01 (sample SAMN03408294, study PRJNA278302) | terrestrial metagenome | isolation source: oil reservoir sample K2 | place: USA: Alaska, North Slope, Kuparuk formation | collected 2013
TTTGTAGGTGAACCTCCCATTAGTGCACGGTTATATCCAGTAGCATCAACCAAAAGCTGTGATATTGGTGCTGAAGGCAACTCGTAGGTAACCTTAACGTTTTCTCGCATGTCATTAATGAATCTTGGTTTATCAAATGTAACAACATCACGTATCTTTATCTCTACACCATTTACAACAACACGTTCTGGTCTTGCAAGTACGTAGTCTTCCGCATTAAGTCCAATTTTACTGACAAGCGTTTTTACACCACTGTAGTTAGCCCAACCAAAGGCACATGGTGAAGGACACTTTGTTTTATTTGACTTTTCGTAAAGAATGTAGTTTATATCCTCATGTCCATCAAGCAGGTTAGCTAAGTAACTTCCAGCCACGCCTGCACCAAATATTTCCAACAACATATTATTTCCTCCTAGGGAAATTTTTATATTCCTCAAAGTAATCACTAAAGCATTCCTCGAGTCTCTTCTTATTATTCTGGTCAGCCATTCTATACAACAATGATAGTTGTTGAACGAAACTACCTCCATAGATTTCCATTTTCCTTAATGTATCCTCGTCAACACTCATATCATATCACCTCATAATATATTGAATCAATTCATTGGTCTTAATCTGAACTTTCTGAGATAATTTCTGTATGGTTCTGACTCTACGATTTCGTGTTTTTCTATCTCTGTTACCTTATTTATTCCTTCCAGGTAGTTCTTTGCTAATTCAGGAACCATGTTATATAGTGCACACCTTCTTGGTAGGTTTGGCCTAAGTATTCTGATTCCCTTAATCAGGCATTCCTTATTTTCCTCATCGAACCATATACACCTTGTACACCTCATACTAACTCCTTTAGGTTATTAACCAATTTTGCCAAGAACTTCTTGACATCATCTATCGATTCAAGGTTATCTACTTCTGATTCTATCTCTTCCAACATCTCCTTTATCTTTTTGCGTTTTTTCAGATCATCCAGTAATCCCATCTCCAACCACCTCCAATATTTCGTCCTTCATGTGCTGCCACATTTTCTGGAAGAAACTAAATGCTCTGGTTGTACCAGTAGAGCCAAGTATTTCAATTTCGCCCATGAAATATGCAGTCTCCAAGTCAAGCTCTCCTTTTGCAACTTTAAACAGTGTGTCAACCTCGCACATAATTGTTAGGTTCACTGTCTTTGGTTCCTTTAGTACGATGAGCCTTCCGTCTGTTAGCTTCAAGTACACCTGTGTAACTATTTCTCCTTGGTTAAGAACAATGAACTCAATCACGTTACCACCAAAGCCACTGCTTGTCAATTGCTTTAAGTCTACACTCTTGTTGAGCTTGATTATAGTGTTCGCAATCACTTTAACCATGTTTTTCTTTACTTTGTCGCTAACTTTACGGTATAACCGCTCAAGCAAGCTCGGACCAACTGGTTTCATTTTCTTAACCTTGTTCACTATTTTATCAAGGACATCTATAACTTCTCCAGGCACTACTGGTAGACCTGCCTCAATTGCCTCATAAATCTCAGGACTGATTGGAACTTCACCAAGGAAATCAACTTCGTACTTATCACAAATCAGTTCAACCTTACCGTTTCCAAAGAATCTGTACTCCGTACCATGCTCGCATTTGAAGTAAGCCATGTTTTTAACAACACCTATAACAGGGACACCATAGTAGTTCAGTATGTCCAAAATTCTTTTCAAATCCCTCCACGCAGACGGTATTGTTACAACAACTGCACCCACGATTGTCTGGTAATATGCCCTCAATACACCTTTAAACAAATCACTTGCACCTGCAGGACAATCTATAATCATTGTAGCCTTACGTACATCAACTTTCCACTCCGCAAACTGCAGCACGTCAAGAAGCATTTGCACATAACTGTCACCACGCATACTTATTGCCTTGTCCTTTGTTATTAACCCAAAGCTAAAGAAGTCCATGTTGTCAAGATGTGCCACCTCTATTCTGTTTGGCTCAATCTTGATTTCCTGGTCGATTTTTAATACATCTGCAAGGTTTGGTGAATCAACATCGGCATCAACTAAAATTGTGTCCTTACCAGATTGTGCAAGGTAGGTTGCAAGCATAGCAGATATCGTAGATTTACCTGTACCTCCTTTTAACCCAACCACAAGAATTGTCTTCATCTTATCACCTCAGATTTTGCTATTTTTCAATTTATCAATTATCCCCCATGAGCGTATTCCAGCCAACTCTTCAAGGGTTTTAGCAATACCTGTCCACTCCATTGCTGCATTTGTTCTGTTTACTTCGTTATAGTAGATTGCAAATTTCCAAGCGTTGTCAATCATTTCTTTATCTATAACCACATTCATATATTACACCTCCTCTTCAATCAAACCTTGTTCCTCAAGTTCTTTGAGAATTTCCTCATCTGTTCTACCTTCACCTGCTGGTTCGAACTCTTCCTTACCTTCACCCAATATCCTTGGAGCTAGGTATTTTACTAGAGTCTGCCTGAACTTCTTATTCTCAACTATGATACGTTCTCCCAAGGTCAGGATTTTGTCTCCCATTTCAGCAATTAATCTAGTATAATCGTCTTTCCACCCCTCAGGTGATATGCTTCTACTTCTAGTAGAGTCAGTCAACATTTCAGTCATTCTGTCAAGTTGTTCCTCCAACCTGTTAAGGTGTTCCCTGAGATACTGATTCTCAACTTGTGCCCTGATGGCATTAGGATCAACCTTGTTTTTAGCTTCCTGGAGTAACATCTGATAGAACTGTTGCTGCTGCTGCATCATTTGTTGCATCATTGTAAACATCATTGTAACCATTGCATTATCTCCACTTGGTTGTGGCATGTTCATCTGTGGCATAAGTCCTGTCATCTGCACGTTATGTCCCATTTGAGACATAAACCCACTAGTTGATTTCTGATATTTCTCCTTAACCTTGAAAACTGCAGACACTATCCAACTGACAGCATCGTCATCAGTTTTGGGAAAATGTCTTCTTAAAGCCTTGAACAATTCCTGTGGATTTTCTTGCAACACTGGATTGTTTCTGAAGTAAAGTTCGACAAACCAATCAGTTTTCTGACCACTACCTATACCTGGAGTAGCTTGCATCTGTGTTTTTAGCACATAACACATTTCCTCAAGCATTTCTTCTTCTGGAGTTAATATCCTGTGTCTGTGTTCACGTTCAGGTTCTCTAGTAATCTTAATTGTATCTTCTTTGTCATTATCTTCCTCAGGTTCTGATTGTTTAATTCTGTCCTTTTGGTGTTTTTGTGAGAAGTGTTTTGCAATCTGACTCATTCCACCTATTTCTTCACCACAAAGTTTGCACATGTAAACCCTTGTACCATCCTCTTTTTCTACTAGAATTGTCTTATTTTGCTCTGATAATTTCTTGTAACCTCTCTCAGCCATAATTTTTTCCAGTTCTTCCTCGTCTAGGAATTCAGCCATAAATAAAATTAATCACTTAACTTATTAAGTTTTATCGTATTACGACCGTTGTTTTAACAATGACCTACGCATTTTCATAATTCTGAACTTATAAATATTACTTAGTATTACCAGACATTTTCATAATATTACCGAATGACTATTTTTCTGAACAACGACTCAATAACCAAATTTTATTGAATTAAATCAAAGAAAAACAGGAGTTTTTTATTTCACATGTTAGTGATTGTGTATGGTTTTCGTATACTACGATACTACGATACTACGACTCATTAGTGTTTAACAATGACGCAGTTCATCAGTAATAATACAACGACTCATATATTGTAATGAGTCGTAGTGACGCAGTAAATGAAATTGATGCATACAGTGCTAAATCTGAATTAAACAAACCTCCTGTTTTATTTGCACAAATTATAAAATTCGTTTAAATGAGTCGTAGTTCAATTTATAATGATCTAAACTTAGTTTTAAACCTTTATATAAAGTATAAACTTGATATAATAAAATGAAAATGAATGTGGACTACTGGCGTAGTTCAGAAATCACCACAAATCCTTCAAAAGTCTCGAATTAACTTCAATGTACTCCTTTCCTGAAACATAGTCCTCTATGACTTTCTTCTTCGATGGATCATAAAATATCATAGTCCACTTTGCACCTCTGCCAACTGACACTTTAACTCTGATACATCCTATGTCCTCCTTTTCGAGCATATTGATAAGCACATCCCTCAATTGCGTATTGTCGATTCTTACTTTTCTTGCAAGTTCACGTCTGTTAATGTAACCACCACTTGAAACCAAGACATGTTTAATCTTATCTTCTATATCAGACACTAACCTGAGCGGTGTCCTCTGTTTTGGTGTTGACACTTCAACTATCATGTCCAAAACCCTTGCAACAACCCAATCGAAGTACATAAGTGCTTTATCGTAGTATTCCATGTCCTTAAGCTCAAGTATAGGTTCTCCTGCAACCATGATTGGTTCCAATTCACTATCTGCTAAACCTTCCAATAGTGTAAGCTTGAGCAAATGTTCCCAGCTTGAATCGAGGTAGCCACCGTCTTTGTTAAGGTACTTCTCGAGACACAATTTATGTAATTCTTCGGCTCGCTCATTTATAGCATCACGTAGTTTTGAATCAAAAATAACATCAATTTTATAATCAGGACCAAAATCTTCAATCATTTCACGAACCTTAATCATTCTATCACCAATTTCTTCACCAAGCTTATACAATTCGTCCTGAATAAAACGCATTTTAGGTTCAAGAGGAGGTAAATATTTCTTCAAATCCTTTATTGAAATATTTATGAAAAAGGTTCTTCTAACCAGACCTTGACGGACATCAGCCTCTGTGAGGTACAGGTCTGGTTCCTGCATACCACATAACATTGTAAAATACAATCCCCTAGGTATTTTTCTGACATTCTTGTGAGCACTACGTTTGCTGAGTACTTGTTTATAACTTTCTCCATAGTAAAGCTTGCTGAGCATACCTCTGGCTCCAAACATATATCTCTGTCCCTCTGAACGTTTTAGCCAAACACCAAATTCGTCCGTCATTAACACAAAGTCCTTGATGTCCTTATGTTCGTCTATGTAGTCAGCAATACCCTCCACACTGAATTCCTCAATAAACTTGTCTTCCACACTGATATCGATGTCGAATTCGTCATAATATTTTCTCCATGCTATCTCGTATACAGATTTAGCATACTCCAATACGGTTGATTTCCTTGTCAGTCCAGCAGGACCACAAAAAACCATAAAAAGGTTAGGTCTCAATGGTCTCCTGCTCTCAAGAACCTGAAAAAATGGTCCAATGGTTGCTGAAATTAGCCAGTATGCTGAACCTTTGATGATAACCTCTGGAGCATCGGTGTGTTCCGACACTATCTGTAAAAAATCATCTATCCAGCTCATTCTTCATCACACTCCTTCTTTGCAGATAATAAGGATACTCAACTTCGGCTCTCGACTCAGAGTAAGGTATAACTTTTAATAGTCTTGGATTATCATAAAGATTTGCCTTCACTATAATCTGAATAGCATCGAATAGTTTTTTGCCTTTATAGAACTTGTGAACGTTGTCAATCAGGTAGATCCACAATACACTATCTCCAAATTCAAAATCTTGTCGCTTGAAAATCTTTTTCACTTCCTGAAATATGTTGGTCTCTGTGTATGGTTGTGAACCTGTGGTAGCGGCTATTATACTTTGTCTGACATCGTCACAGACTCTATCGAATTTAATGTCATCCCCATAGTGTTTTCTTAGGAAATCAACTATTTCCTTCTTTTTTGGTGGATAATATCTGACCATAGTACACATTTTTTGAATCCAGTCAGGAATTTTCCAGATTTCGTTTGCAGTCAGTACTATGGGATTCTTTGATTCGTTAATAAGTCTCTTGACATAACGAAAATCCTCTATACCATCCGCCTCGTCAAGTAATATAATTCGCTTCTTTAAACCTTTAGATCTGGCAACGCTAATCAGGTACTCAAAATCTTCTTTCTTTCTCTCGTCACTAGCGTTGAACTCGACAACACTGTAACCAAGCTTTTTTGCCAGATAATGTACTGAATAAGTTTTACCAATTCCTGGTGGTCCGTGTATCAGTACAGGTTTGTTCTGTTTAATACATTCCTCAACCTGATTTACCTGACTTTCGTTTCCGATGAGTTCCATGGTGATCCCTCCATAACTTCTTCTAAAAACTTTGCAATAGCGTCAGGACAGCTTGTGTTACCGTTTGGCCTAATTTCTGGACTTGGACACCTGATAAATTTTAGTGTATTGATTATGGCTTCAGGATCAACACCAGACCTCAAAGCAATGCTTATAACTCTGCCAAGTGCTTCTCCCCAAGCTCTTAAACAATCTCCAGGTCTCTCAATGTGAATAAACACCTCCAATGGTCTCCCATTGTATGTCACAGTTATGTATAGTCTTTTACCACACGGTGTCTCAAATCTTCCCGTGATGCTTGGCAATTCCTTAGGTCTTGGTTCAGGTTTCACAACTTCCATATCGTGATCCCCTCCTCATCAAATTCACACCTAATCTGATATTCACACCAATTACAGTGAACTCCTTTCTTTTTGGGCAAATAACCAACCTCAAACATGCGTTTCATTCTATTAATTTCCTCTTCGATTTCACCATCAAGTTTTCTTGGAATCTCAACAACTTTATTTTCCTTGAGATAAACGAATAGGATCTTGTCTACCTTGTAACCAGCTTTTTCAAGCAGATAACGATATATGTTGCCTTGTCTAACATCTTCAGGTTTTGTGTAGAAGTATCTTCCTGTTTTCCAGTCAATGACTGTGTTATTTCCATAAAAGTCAACAATTCCAGTCAGCTCATCAGTTATTACAAACCTCTGTTCCACAAGCTCTGGTAAGTAGTTTTCCCACGTCCTGAGTCTCTTTTTCTCAAATTCAATGAAATTGTCTAGTAAGTTCCTAACTTTCCTGCTAGAATTTCCAATCTCTGAGTATATCTGATTCACCAATCTAGGTATGTCCTCCTCCTTTGGCGTATCTGTCAATCTTGTGAAATAGAGATATATTATGAAGTGAACGTTTTTCCCTATTTCAGCCTCTGGACTAGAAATTTGAAGTCCATATAGTCCTTGTTTAAGCCAATACCATCTTTGTGGACACTGATAAAATAGGTTTAATTCTGATGGACTGACCATAGCCCATCATCTCTCAGGTACGTGTTGGATTACCCAGCAGTAAGCTAAGAATCCCACCAGCTGAATCAGTGGTGAAGCACCAACAGTGCAGCGGTATTCGACTTCTGCCAGTTTTTCGTATAGTTTTACTTTGATAACTTCATTGTTCAGAGTATCGAGATATTTGTATATCTCATTCACAATCTGTGTGAAGTTACCACCTGAAACGATATAGCTGTCCTCGAGCATTTTTCTAGCCTCGACAAAATTACCCTCGAGAGCCTTTTCTATGGAGTTCCTGATAAGGTTTATGTCAAGCTCATACATCACACTCTCTTTGGTTATTTCCTTGTGTTTTGATATTATCTTCTCCAGAAGGTTTATTGCATATCTGAGGTCACCATTTGCGTATTCTGCTATCATGGTTAGTGCCTTCTTGGTTTCTTCAGTGGCTTCGAACTTTATACCTTCTGTCTTTATGATTTCAAGGATTCTTCTCAGAATTAACTTCTGGTCTATCGGTTTAAAGACAAATCTGGCACATCTCGATTTTATTGGAGCAATCAACTTGTGCTCGTAGTTGCAGCTAAGTATAAATGTTGCGTGTGACTTCTCCATGATTCTCCTCAGGGCATGTTGGGCATCCTCAGTTAGTGCATCAGCTTCATCAAGGAATATTATACGTTCACCTTTTGACTGTGCCAGTCTCTTGATTTTGTTTCTAACAACATCAATTCCTCGTTCATCACTAGCGTTTAGTTCCACAAAGTGAGCCTGCCACTCGTCACCGTAAATTTCCCTAGCTATGCACATTGCAACGGTTGTCTTTCCTGTTCCTGCTGGTCCTACAAAAAGTAGATGTGGTAGATTTCCACGTCCAATCAGATTTTTGATTGCTTTCACTACCTCTTCTTGACCAATGACCTCATCAAGTGTCTTTGGTCTGTACTTCTCAACTAGCATATTCATCACCTATATCGTCTTCCATTTCCTCCATAATTTGCAACACCATAATTTCTCTCCTAATTAGTTCTAACACGAACATTACTGCAGATATAGTGCCAAATACTTCATTGTCTGACAAGTCTGAGTATTTATCTCTGAACTTCCTGTAGTAGTCACACACATGTATAAAACCTTTACCTTCTTTCAGGTCTGAGGTCAGTTTATTCATTGTGTCTATAGCTAGTCCAATGTACCTTGTGGCTGTACTAGTCAGTTCCTCATAATTCTCTACTTTACTATTACAATTCTCACAATCCAATATTTCACCTCCTCACATTTTTTCTAATCAATTCATGCAAACTTTCGGCAGTTTTTCTGCCGATACCTTCAACCTCCAATAACTCAGAAACAGACGCATTAACAACATTATAAATCGAACCAAATCTTTCGAGCAATTTTTCAGCTCTCACCTCGCTAATTCCTGGTAACATTGCCAAAACTCTGACTGCTCTGTCCCAATCACTTTCAGCTTTACGTTTTGCAAATTTAGGCAACCTTGGCTCGTCCTTCTCAACCTTCTCATGTAAATATTTCAGAAATATAGCAGTATCATACGGTGAAGACAGCATAACCAAGCTGATAACTCCCTGTGCACCGTCTGGAGCACGTTTATAGATAGTTCCTGCCAATGAGCTGATGTATTGCTCCTTTTTGATTTTGCGATACATCAGAACCTCATCAATGTAACCTTCAATAATTATAATTGATATGGGATAGTTGTAGCTCATGTGATAAAGTTGTGTGTGTAATCTACCTGATATCAAGCTACCAACGTAGTCATTAATCTCCTTACGTTCAATGCAAACATTGCCTACAATATAATCACCGACCTCGAGTTGTTTAGTCTGTATTGGAATATCCATCTTTTGCAACAGTTGATAAACCTTACTCCTAGTTTCACGCTCGTCCACAATTATCATATCTTAACCTCCATGAACTTACCTATTTATAATATCCACAAATTTATACTTCATACTTTCACCCACAATCCCCTTTTCTCAACCTTATTCCAATCAATACCAACTACGTTTAACAACTTTTCAACCTTTGACCTGACTGTTACCTCGATCATTTTATCGTAGTCTATCACTACGTCTGGCAACTTCATGTCATCGGTAAAGGCTATAACATCAGTGTTTGGCAATCCCTTAACACCTTTCACGTAAAGTACCTTAACTTTATCTCCCTTATCAAAATTTGTTCCAAGGTAACGGTTGCTATACATTACTGCCCTGATGTGCCATGGAATACCACCACTGATGCCATAGCTTGCAATTTTCTTTTGGATACCTACATTGATTGCAAGCTCGTATGGAGATACTTCTCCATTCCTGATTTGTTTAATAACATCCCTGACATATTCGACAGCTTCATCATGTTTACCGTCAAGCAACAACTCGATAACCTTCATCTGAATGTTTGCAGTGATCTCTGCAGTATCGCTCCTGCGAATCTCTAAGCCTTTCACCTGGACATAGTTAACACTTTTACCTTTCTCCCACACAACTTTACCAGCGTACCGTTTTTTGGTCTCTGGCAACATCAGCAGTGGATTAAATATTTTCTCAAATTCAAGAGTGAAGTGGTGCTTTCGTCCCTCAACAAAACGATCAAAACTCTTTGTTACCTCCTTAGCCAGTGCCTCAGCTGCTTCTACACATTCCTCAATGGTATATTCGTCAGGCAATTTTACGAAAATGCTATCTGTGTCACCGTAGATAACCTTAAAACCTTTACGTTCTATCTGATTCTTTGACCACATCAGGCCATCCCTAGCCACTTTCGTAACCAATTCTGCATCAGGTTTATGATAAATCCTGCTTCTCTCGTAGCCAATAAAACCGTAAACTGCATTCAGTAAATCCTTTACAACCTGTCGTTTGTTGTAGATTTCGTTGTACTTATCTGATCCAGGATCCAATTTCTTTAATTCCTCGTCAAGCCTGTTTCTCTGTTCATTAAGAAATCTGACCATGTCTAACACTAAACCACAACCGTCAGGTGATATTTCGTAAGTTAGGATTATACTGGGATAGTATCGATTCATATCAAGCACTGCAACGTTTTTATGCAATCCACCTACAGGTTCAAATACTATGGCTCCAGGATACCACTCACCTGTCCCTTGTCGTTTATTAGGTAAAACGATACCACGTTCTTTTGCCATCCTTAACAAAACCGTATCGAGTAGAATGGAGAACATGAAACAATCGTTGATATCAGGTGTGCCAACATATTCTTTCATACTGATGTAAAATTCAATAATCTTGTGTCGTTCTTCGATAAGCTTCAATAACTCGACATCGTGTTTATTGTAAATTATAATTTGTTCAGGATCTTTATCATAATAATATGGAATATCTGAGGTTAGTATGGTCTTGCCTGCAAAGTCTTCTTTCTCTGCGACATAGGATAGACTTTTACTCCTCGGATTGAAAATTTTGGCATAGGCTGACATAAGGTCAAAGAACTGAACATCCTCGTAAATATTATCAAATCCCAAAACTTTTGCTCTGTTCTCAAGATAAATTCTGTCAAAATCAATGTTCCATCCAACAATTAGGTCTGGATCAATTTCTCTGTTGATTTTGTTAAGAGTCTTAAATAATTCAATTTCCGATCCCATGTAGAATATAACGTGATTACCTACGACTTTACCTGATTTCTGATATTTTGGATGTTGAAAAAGAGTGAAATATTTGTCTTCGTAGTTATCATAGATTGTGAGACAAATCACTGGTCTCTCGGCCTTTTTGGGATCTGGAAATCTTGAACCTTCTTGCAAAACCTCAATATCTAAAAAATTAATACGGTAATCTACCATATTTTCCCCTTCTCGTCTCTGATCTTTAGCAGCAATAGTGCATAACCAGCTATATCCATAACTTCCTCGTCAATGTCCTCGATGGATCCCTTGTCATTGACAATTATGTTGATTAGTCTGTTACACTTATCCTTGATGCGGTATACTAGTCCAAGAACTCCAAGTTCTCTCCAGCTATCACCATAACTATCGTTCTTCTTCTTTAGTAAATCCAACACTTCTATTAAACTGGTAGTGACAAATTCACTATCCTCGTCTATCACACCATCACCTCCTTATGGTTCGTGCCAACACATTGGATCATATCCTTTCAGAATATCCTCTTTGATGTTCTTTCCTTTTCCAAAGTGTATAAGTCTCTGAGCAACACACTTGGCTTTACACCTATCAAAGAACTCGCAGTTGTGACACTTGCTGTCCTTGTCAAGTTGTTTATAACCTTTCTGATGTACGAACCATCTGAAGGTTTTATAAATCTTGCTATATTCCCATATGTCCTTGAAACTCTCTCTCCTCAAGTTACCAGCTGAGTAGTGTTCGAGCTGTTTCCAGGCTGGACAGGTATGCACACTTCCCCATGGTGTTATTAATGGAGCATCTACTCCTCCACGACATGAATCTGCAGGTTCACTAGGATCTATCAGGAATTGGAAATTGATGGGATGGCCAAGTCTAATTCTGATGTTTAGGTCATTCCTGTGTCTCAAATCATAAAACACTTCTTGGATTTCCTTGAATTGTTGTTTAGATATCATAACATCATTTTCCTTGGCTCGTCCTTGTGGAACCAGTCTGAGAAAGCTCGTACGCTTTACACCAAGTTCATCGAGCCAATATACATAGTCCTCGATGTGCTTCCAATTGTCTTTCTGAGGCACAAAGTGTGTCTCAACGTTTAGACCATTATTTATACAGGTCTGGATTGCATCCAGTGTTAAGTCAAATGCGTTTTCAACCTGCATGATTTTGTTGTGTGTTTTAGGATCATGACTCTGCAAGTCAAATATTATCTTGTCTCCCTTATCAAACCACTTGACAAACTGTTTATCGGTAAAGTGGTCTTTACCATCGTAGAAAATCCCAGTAGTGTAGAACAGAATTCTGTAACCTAATTGTTTGGCTGTCTGGACTAACCTGAAGATATCCCCTCTTTGTAATGGTTCGCCACCTGATATGCTAAATTCCTTAGCTCCAAGAACCTTTGCTTGCACCAATGTATCAACTATTTCCTCGTAGGTCAGTTCGTTTTTCACTGGCGACGGATATCCTGCATTACTACTGCACATTTTACAGTTCAGACCACACTCGTGCGTTACCTCAATACTAATTTCATTCAACACCATGTATTCACCTCTTCTTCCAACCCCAATCCAGCAATTCTACATCCCTGTCATAAAGTGGTCTGATGACCTCCGAACCGCACTTCGGGCAGAACTTGGCAGTGTCGTCCTGATAGTAAAACTCTGATTCGCAGTTTTTGCACTCGTAGACAACAAGTCCAGATATGTAGTCTATCAGTGCTTCTCGAGCCTCATCCAATTCTATCCTCATTCCTCATCACCTCTTCATCTTCTTCCAAAACGTCAAAATACTGTTCCACTATGTCGAAGTGTTCCTCTGCAAGGTGTGTGCCCATCTCTCCCAATGTTACGGTCTTGCCACATTCAAGACATACATACTTCCTCATCACCTAATATTCGATCAATTCAATTTAACAATTTGTCCCAATCCATATCCAACCATGTTGGGAAGTGTTTAATCAGTTTTAACCTTAGCTCATTCCTATCTTCTGGATTAAGACTTTTGATTTCTTCTATTTTGTCTATGATATTATCTGGAGTAACCACAAATCTCTTATCGTAGAACTTGTCTATACCGTATATCTTCTCATCAGCAAGTGGTATTGCCCCACCTCTGAGAGCATCAATCGGTCTTGGAACAATCCAACCAATTTCGTTATACATTTTGCCCTGAACCCACAGACAAGTATAAGAATCGTTATAAAATGAATATACGTCGCCATGTGTACCAATTCTACCTAAGTACGAAATATACTTGAATTTTGCTACTGTTTCATTGTTCCACTTACCGATTAGGGCAAATTTTATGCCCTCCCTGTCACAGAATGTTTTTATGTCCTCGAATCTCGATATTTTCTTACTACCACTATTCACAGAACCTGAAAATTCTCCACCTACGAACATACAGTCCCACTTAGGATTTTCACGTACGTCAAACCATGGATTTATATCTGAATGTCCAGGAGGTATAAACTCAAATTCCAATATATCCCTGAAATCGTAGTAGGTTGTACCGTCCCTAACATGAACCTCTTTTAGGAATTTTTCCTCGTTCAGAGCACTGTGCAGAATTTTCCACTCTTTATTCTTCAAGACATCATAATTTCCAAATATATGTGGAAAGTGTGTGGGACCATATTTAGCGATTTCTTCTTTGCTCATTCGCTTGACTTTGAACACTTCACCAAATGGGAATCCCAACTTACCATCGTGTTGCCAGTAGATAACTCTACCTTCGTACTTGTCCAGTATTTTGGCTGTATGTAATATATATGGTTCAACACCACTGAACAACGTATTAGTTGGACCACACTCAATAAACAACACATCCTCATCTCTTGGATATTCCCCAAAACGGTAATTCAACTCTTGCATCCATTTGTTCTCTGGTTTTTTGGCAAGTAGGGATTTACCGTTTATGAGATTTACATCTCGCTTGACAACTTCCGAATAAATATTTACCTCGTATCCCAGTTCAATCCAATCGTGTAGTAAACCGTACCTGAATTCTGTGCCCAATTTTGTAACACTGGCACTAGGTAAATAAATTTCAATAGGTAAATTAAATCTTAGGAATCCAATTTTCATCTTATCATCCTCCTCACCTTGTCAAAATCA
>LDZR01000030.1_pt1 | contig 13845 bp, 12 predicted proteins | sample 615371 | NCBI WGS metagenome assembly LDZR01 (sample SAMN03408294, study PRJNA278302) | terrestrial metagenome | isolation source: oil reservoir sample K2 | place: USA: Alaska, North Slope, Kuparuk formation | collected 2013
TGGGAGGTGGTGGAGAAATAGGTCACATAGTATATCCAGGAAATAACAAACGATGTACTTGTGGAAAAGTTGGTTGCGTTGAAACTTTGCTTTCTGGAAGATACTTAAGAGAAAAAGTATATGAAAAGAATAATGAAATATCCCTAAATAATATAAAAGATTATGCAAAAGTTATGGCTTGGTTAATTGATACAGTTAAAACTACCGTGGACTTTGAAAAATGTTACCTTGGTGGAGTCATTCCAAAGTACGGTGAGAAAGTATTAAAGGAAATTCGGTCCTCTTATGAAAAAATAAGAAATGAAAGTGGCGAATTTATTGAATTTAGTCAATTAGGTGAATTTGCAGGCGCAAGGGGATCGGCAATACTTTCATTTCAAAAAGGAGAAATCTAAAAATGAGTAAAATTCAAGCTTTTCTTAATTCTAGGATGCCTACTTTCACTAAATCTGAAAAGAAAGTAGCGGAGTATATATTAAATAGTAAAAAAGAGGACATAACAAGGATTACCATAACTGAATTAGCTACAAAATGCGGAACAAGCGAGGCTACAATTGCTCGATTCGTTAAAAAAGCAGGTTTTGAAACTTTTCAAGATTTCAAACTTACGTTAGCCTTGGATAATAATGAAGATATATTTGAAGAAGAAAAAGATATAACCATCTTCAAAAATGACTCTCCTCAAGAAATACTCAGAAAGGTAAAATTGGGTTCTCTTAAATCGATTGAGAGCACAACTTCAATACTAGACATAAACAACTTTTTACAAGCTGCAAATTTCATTAGATCTGCTAAAAGAATAGAGATTTACGGGGTAGGGTCCTCGTCAGCAGTTGCCAAAATATTACAATATAAGTTAACAAGGCTAGGCTTCCCATCTTACGCATTGGAGGACCCTCACATGCAAGCTATCTCCGCAGCTACTTTGAACTTTGGAGATTTAGCAATTGGAATAAGCCAAAGTGGATCCACTAAAGACACAGTAGACTCGTTAAATGTTGCTAAAAAGCATGGGGCAACAACAATTAGTTTGACTGAACATGCGAATTCTCCTATTACAAAATATTCTGACGTGGTATTAGAAATATTCTCTGGTGAAAACCCTGTAAAAACTAGCGCAGGGAGATCTATCCTGGTTCAAATTTTTGCGGTGGAGATCTTGTCTGGCTTGTTGTATTCAATAGAATATGAAAAGGCTTTAACTACAGGAAAAGACACTGCAAGAGCAGTCGTTAATAAATTATATTAATAATTTTTAAAAAAGAAATTTAAACATTTTCGTATCTAATTGCTTTTATTCTTTTTTAATCGTCTCTAATTCCATATAATTTGCTTTTATCAAACTTGACTTTTGATAAAAGTAGATATAAAATATAATTAATAAAGACTCTATACTTATTAATTAAAATTTTAGGAGATGAAACTTTTTGAAATCACCCAATGAAATGGTACGTATTAACAATTCTATAAAAGTTTTGGATCTACTAATCAATAAGGAAATGTCCAGAGTCGATATTGCTGAGGAAACTGGATTAACCAAAACCACTATTGGAGATATAGTGAAGAATTTTTTAAATATAGGTTTCATTGAAGAGGTAAAAGTTCCTCCCAATGGAGTAGGAAGGCCATCCATAAGTTTGAAAATAGTCAAAGATTTTGCATACGTTATTGGAATTGGAATACTAAGAGATAGCGTGAATGGTTGTTTAATTGACTCAAGTGGAGAAGTCCTTTACAATGTTGATTATCCTTATATAGAGGAAAATCCACAAATAAACATAGTTTACAAAGCGATAGATGAGTTGATGAGAAAAGCTGAACTTACAAATAGAAAAGTTAAAGTAATATCTTTCGGTGTTCCAGGACCTTTGGATACAGAAAAAGGAATCATCAAAGAACCCCCAAAATTACCAGAATTCGCTAATTTCCCCTTAATAAAAAAGATAGAAGAAAAATATAACGTATTTGCTTACTTGGAGAATGATGCTGACATGGGGGCAATTGGAGAAAAGTATTATGGGAAAGGAAAAGATTTAGATTCTTTCATCTATATCCTTTATGATAAAGGAATAGGCGCGGGAATAATAATCGATAATCATCTTTATCGCGGACTCACCGGATATGCTGGAGAAATCGGCCATACTCTTTTGTTTAAGAATGAGGAATTAAAATATTTTGAAGATGAATATGGCATAGACTGTATTGTAAAAAGTATTGGCAAAATAATTTCAAAACCCATTAAAAGCATTCAAGAAGTTGAAGTTTTATCAGATAAAGAAAGAAAATCAATAGAAAGATTTACGGAGGAACTTTCAAGATATTTCGCGTCAATTCTCATTTCTCTTATACATTACTTTGGAATCTCTAACATTTTCATAGATGGAAGAATGAAGTATTTAGGGGATAGCTTTTTTAATCAGTTATTAAATTTCATAAATAAATACATGTTTCATAAACATACTATAAATATTTCTTTTTCAGAGTTGGATGAATATGCCATTTCTCAAGGAGCTGCTAAGTTGGGACTAATTAACTTCTTTAAAACACAAATAATAAAATATTTTTGAAATATGATAAAAAAGTTTTTTCACTCTTTTTTTATAGAATGAAGACACATTTGTTAACATAAATACCTTTCATGATGTGTAGGGGGTGATAAAAATGATTGTTTAATGAGAAACAAAGACATTTGTTTTGAAAAATAAAAGAAAGAAAGGAGAGAGCAGTATGAAAAAGATTAAGGTTGCTGGAATGGTAATGGTAGTTATGTTTGTTATTCTGTTTAGTAATATAGGATTCTCAACAACCCGTCTCGCCGATCCAAGAGTAAGACAGGCGATAGCCTATGCTATTGATATGGATACCATTTGTGAGACTTTACTTGAGGGAAAGGCTACGCCATCAGTAAGTTTAACACCTAACCCAGAATATCGGGCACCCGGATTGAATAATTACGAATATAACCCTTCTAAAGCAAAAGAGTTGTTACAGGAAGCTGGTTGGGATTCTAATTACGTTTTGGATGTTGTTTACTATTACGGAGATCAATTAACTGTGGACCTGATGACTGTTATCCAAGCTTATCTGGCTGATGTAGGGATAAAAATGGAATTTAGAAAATTAGAAGGAGACTTAACCACATTACTCTGGACCCCCCCTGCCGATCCAATAAAAGGACCATCAGCAGTAGACTGGGACTTAGCCTATGCAGGAATAAGCGCTCTCACTTTACATGAATTTTATAACAGATTTAAAGGTGGAGCTTCTTCCAATTCACATACCCCTACTGATCCAAAGCTCGATGAACTAATTGATAAAATTAATTCTACAGCAGATCCTAATGAACAAAAAGAGGCTTTTCATGAGTTAACACGTTATGAAAATGAAACCTTACCTGCTATACCTCTCTATCATCAGCAAGGATTTCTGGTTGAAAGTAAAAGAATCGATCGGAAAGGTATTCCATATGGTAATGAACAATTTGCTTATGATTGGAAAATAAACGATTGGGATATAGAACCAGACAAAAATGGAAAAAGAATTATGTATACAAATGGAGGTCCTGCCCAATTTTTTGAAGCCCCTTTTGTAAATCCTGCAACTAGTACGTTATTATATCTCAAACTTCTATTTGATAGGCTTATTGTGAGTGACGAGAATTTAACCCCCAAAAAAGGGCAATTGGCTTCTGATTATGAAGTTAGCGAAGGCGGATTAACTATTGAATTTACAATACGAGAAGGAATAAAATGGCACGATGGAGTTCCAATTACACCAGAAGATGTAAAATTTACATTTGAATACTATGCTAAAGTACCTCAATTGAATGCTGTGGCTTTATATACAATAAGTTGTTTAGAAGGGTACGAGGATTATGTAAATGGAAAGAGTGAAGGAATTAAAGGTATTGTTATTGAAGGAAACAAGGTTATATTCCATTTTGAAAAATTAGATCCAAACGCACTTATGACATTTTCACAGTGGCCACCTCTTCCGAAACATTTATTAAAAGACACGGATCCACTACAAGCCCAACAAGCTGCTTATTGGCAAAACCCAATAGGTTCAGGACCATTTAAAATCGAAGAAGTGAAGATGAACAATTATGTAACATATGTCCGTTGGGATGATTACTGGGACAAAGGAAATGGGAATATTGAAAAAATTCAGTCTTATCCAAGTGGTGAAAGTGATCCAAACTTGGTTGTTAATGCCGAAGCAGGAAGAGTAGATTATGCTTACACCAAAAGCATAGAGCAAGCAAGCGCTATAGAACAAATAAGTCACGTTAAGTTAATCTCATTTGATCAGATATATACACGCCTTTTTTATGTCAATAAATTTCCTACCAAAGATGAATTATAATTACTGAAAAAAACTTATATCTGAGAAACCTTTGAGTTTTTGAAGCTTTGAATAATACTTTTTTAGGGCTTTCTTCTCCTAATTCTTCTGTTTTTCTAAAAGAGAAAGTCCTTTTTTCCTTAATTAACTAAAAAGGGAAAAGAAAAAGGAGGCAAATCGAAGTATGCGGACTTACATAATAAGAAGGTTATTAATCTTAATTCCGATGATTATAGTAATATCGTTTCTAATTTACCTTGGAATCGAATTAATGCCGGGAGATGCTGTGTCATTTATGATAGGACCTGAAGCTGCAGCAAATATACCCATAGAAAGGCTAGATGAAATCAGAGAATCTTTAGGGTTGAACGATCCTTTCATAGTTAGATATTTTCGATGGTTAGGTGGAATAATAAGGGGAGACTTTGGTTATAGTTTAACCAGCGGAGTCCCTATTTCTGAAATAGTTTTTTCTCGGTTATCAGCTACTATTGAACTTGCGGTCGCTGCTTTAATATTTTCTACTGTTTTAGGTAGCATTTTAGGAATTTTAAGTGCTTTAAAAAGAGGAGGTATTTTAGATAATGTAGTAACAGTAGCTGGAATGGTTGGTTTATCACTTCCCCAATTCTTTTTTGGTTTAGTAGCAATAGTCGTATTCTCCCTTAATTTAGGATGGTTGCCAGCAGGAGGGAGAATCATGCCCGGATATGAAACTTTTTTTGACCGACTTCCCCATTTAATATTACCAGCTATTGTTTTAGGATCCTCACTGACCGCAGGAGTAATGAGATATTCCAGAAATAGCATGTTAGAATCTTTAAATAAAGATTTTATAAAAACAGCTCGTAGTAAAGGCCTTCCTGAATGGAGAATAAATCTTATCCATGGTTTTAGAGTAGCAATGACACCAGTTGTAGTTTTGGTTGGATTTAGATTGCCTATGTTGGTGGGGGGCACAGTGGTAATAGAAGAAATATTTCAATGGCCCGGAATGGGGAGAGAATTTCTTGCAGCTGTTCGCGGCCAAGACCTTCCCCTCATTATGATGATCGCGTTATTTACAGTAACTGCAGTATTATTTGCTAGCTTTTTAATAGATATTCTAACTGCACTAATAGACCCACGAGTAAGATTGGAATAGAGGAGTGAGTTTATGAAGAATGGGAAAATTACTAAATTAGACAAAAAAATGGATATGATTAAAGAAAAAGAAGAAAAAGGACTTTTAAAAAATCAGAAAGTTAATAGATCTTTGAGAAAATTTCTTAATAATAAGTTAGCTACTATCGGTTTATTTACGTTAATATGTATTACTTTGTTAAGTGTATTCGCTCCTTTTATAACACATTATGGCCCTGGAGAAGTAGATTTAAGAAATAGACTGCAACCCCCTTCTCGAGAACATATTTTTGGTACTGATAAAATAGGAAGAGACGTATTTGCAAGAGTACTTTATGGTGGAAGGATTTCGATTTTGGTAGGCCTTGGAAGTGGGATCGGATCAGCAATAGTAGGAGTTTCCATTGGCAGCTACGCAGGATATAAAGGTGGGATGCTTGATAAAATTTTTTTAAGGATTTCTGAGGCACTCATAGCTTTTCCTCAAATCATTTTAGTTTTATTATTAGTTACCATTGTAGGTCAGAGTTTATGGAACTTATTGTTTATCTTCATTTTAACGGGTTGGGCATCAATGTATAGGATGGCTAGAGCCAGGATGCTTTCAATTCGAGAAGAAGAATATGTACAGGCTCTAAAGTCTTTTGGGGTAAATGATTTTATAATTTGCTACAAACATATGCTGCCTAACGCAATTGGACCGATTGTAATCAATATTACCTTAAGTACGGCTATGTTCATTTTACAAGAAACTTCTCTAAGCTTTTTAGGTTTAGGTGTACCTTTAAATTTACCAACGTGGGGTAATATATTGTATGCTGCCCAAGATTTATCAGTTTTACGAAACAATTGGTGGATATGGTTACCCCCCGGCATAGTAATATCTGTTTTCGTATTAAGTTTAAATTTTGTTGGAGATGGTTTAAGGGATGCTTTTGATCCAACTTATCAAGGATAGAAAGGAGAATCAAGTGTGATCAAAGATAGTATATTATCAGTAAATAATCTTAGTATATATATATATGCTAATCAGAGGTGTAATAAAGCGGTTCGAAATGTTTCTTTTGAAATAAAAAGGGGCAAAATTTTAGGAATGATCGGTGAAAGTGGATGTGGTAAAAGTATAACCGCCAGTGCCGTTATGCAGCTGTTACCAGAACTTGCTCGAATTGAAGAAGGTGAGATTATTTATCATGATAAGGAAGAAGATATCAGGATTGATAGGTTAGAGAAAAAAAGTAAAAAAATGAGAAAAATCCGAGGGGAAAAAATTGCGATGATTTTTCAAGATCCAATGACTGCATTTAATCCAGTATATACAGTTGGATTTCAAATTATCGAAAGTCTACGTTATCATCAACAGATGTCTAAGTCCGAAGCCAAGAATAAAGCTGTTGAATTACTTAGAGAAATGGGAATCCCTACACCTGAAAGAAGGATTGATGAATTTCCTTATCAGTATTCTGGTGGAATGCGTCAGAGGGCTATGATTGCAATGGCGATAGCGTGTAATCCCAACCTTTTAATTGCTGACGAACCAACTACAGCATTAGATGTAACAATCCAGGCTCAAATTTTTGAATTGATACTAAAATTGCAAAAACAATATAATATGTCAATTTTACTTATTACACACGATATGGGGGTTATTGCAGAGTTAGCTGATGAAGTAGTTGTAATGTATATGGGAAACATAGTTGAAAGCGGAAAGGTATCAGAAATTTTAAATGAGCCTTCTCATCCTTACACCAAAGGGTTACTTAAAGCAGTGCCCATTTTGGGAAGAGGAAAAAATCAAAAAATTGAACCAATTAAGGGGACCCCACCCGATCCCTATAATCGTCCCAAAGGTTGTCAATTCTTTCCTCGCTGTGACTACGCTTTTGACAAATGCCTAAAATTTCCAAAAACATATACTATCAGTGAAACTCATTCTGTTAAATGTTGGAATTACTCGAAGGTGTTAGAAAATGATTAATTACAATAAGACTTTAATAAAACTAAAGGGAATAAAAATTTACTTTCCTATTTATAAGGGTGTATTTAAAAAAATAGTAGGTTTTGTCAAAGCGGTAGATGGTGTTGATGTAGATATATATAAAGGAGAAATTCTTGGATTAGTGGGAGAAAGCGGCAGCGGCAAGACGACTCTTGGTAAAGGAATTTTACAGTTGTTAAAAATCACTTCAGGAGAAATAGTTTACAATTTTGATGAAAAAGAGATAAAACTTAACGAAACGGTCAAAGAAGGCGCATCTTTTTTAAGGGGAAAAATACAGATTGTTTTTCAAGATCCTTATTCTACTTTAAATCCATCATTAACTATTTTTAACCAGTTTCAAGACCCCTTGAAAAAATTTGGAATAAAACCGAAAGCCAAAAGGCTCAAAATTCTGGGGGATTTACTCGAAGATGTTAATTTACAGAGAGAATTTTTGAATCACTATCCTAATGAATTCAGCGGAGGCCAAAGACAACGCTTAGGCATAGCCAGAGCTTTGAGTTTAAATCCTGATTTCATAGTTCTCGATGAAGCCACCAGTGCTTTGGATGTTTCTATTCAAGCTCAGATTTTGAAATTATTAGAGAAGTTAAAAAATGAAAGAAATTTAACTTATTTATTCATTACTCACAATTTAAGTGTTGCAGAATATTTTTGTGACCGAATAGCTGTGATGTATCTAGGAAAAATTGTAGAACTTTCAACGGCAGAAGAAGTCTATAATAATCCTTTGCATCCATATACAAAGGCATTGATTTCCGCGATTCCCGTTTTAGATCCCAATTCAAAATTTAGTCGGAAGCGTATTATTCTTGAAGGTGATGTCCCTGATCCTGCAAATCCTCCAAATGGTTGTCCTTTTCATCCAAGATGTAAAGAAGCTATGGAACAATGTAAAACAAAAATTCCAAAACTCAAAAGGCTTTCAATTAATGGAGAGGATCACTACGTTACCTGTCATTTATACGAGGGAGGATATATAAATGAGTAATTTAACGATACCAGAAAAAGAAGTAAAAGTAATTCGTGAATGTGATGTGTTAGTTTTGGGTGCTGGAATGAGTGGCTTTGCTGCTGCTTTAGCATCGTCAAGAGTGGGAGCTAAAACTACATTGGTTGATAAGAATCATTTTCCAGGTGGTGTTGCCACCAGTGGGCTTATGTGTAGCATAAGCAATTTTTTTGTTACCGAAGAGGGTATTAATATAAACACAGGAATACCTATTGAATTTATTGATAGAATTGTGGCTGAGGGTGGAGCAGAACCAGATTACTTACGTATAAAACAACCACAAATTCCTATTACAAAATAAATAATAAAAAAGATCAAAAAACAGATTTTTAGTATCATTTTTTAAGTTTCATATCCATACATATTATACGAGGGGGTTTTATTATCAAAAAGTTTTTATTGTTTAATACCGGCATTTTAAATGGACATTTGCTGAATAATGTAAAACTTACAACAAATCCAGTTCAAAAAGATATTGAAAATAACCCTTTATTTTCAGAAGAATATTATAGTGAACCTGCCCTAAAATGGGAAGTACGCTATGATAATGGCTATCCAAATGTGATATATGATTCCAAATATGGGAAATTCCGTTGTTATTATACTGTTTTTACATATGATGAAGATTCCTCCAAAACTCCTTTAAATATGCGTACAAAAAAACTATATTCTCCTTCAGAAAGTCGAGTTACTTCTCTTTGTTATGCAGAGAGCGAAGACGGAGTGAATTGGTATAAACCTAATCTTGGTTTAGTAAAATTTGAAGGGAATACAAGAAATAATATTATAATGCAATACGCACATGGAACAGGCGTTTTTTTGGATGAGGAAGAAATTGATCCAAGAAAAAGATATAAACTCGTGACAAAAGTTTTTTATTCTAAAAGAAATCACTATATGGCGGTATCATTCTCAGAAGATGGTATACACTTTGAAAAACTTAGAGAATGGCCCAAATATAATCCACGCGGTGATACACATAATTTCCCTTTTAGAGACAAAAAAACTCAAAAGTTTAAGCTAATAACTCGTATTTGGAAAGACGGTGTCAGAATTGTTGCAATTTCTGAAAGCGATGATTTCATTAACTGGTCAGAACCAAAAGAAATTTTGAGAGGCGATGGTTTTCAAGATCAAGTTTATTCTATGCCTGTATTTTTATATGACAATATTTATATTGGTTTAGCTTCAATTTATCATGAAGGCGATCGTTCAGCCAAAAACTTTGATCTTGTTGATGTTGAATTAAAATACTCGACAAGTTTAGAACATTGGGATAGAGTAGGAGAAAGAGGAGAATATTTTATACAAAGAGGTGTGGGTAATTATCCTGATGGAGAGTTTGATTCTGGCTGTATATATGCTTCTTCTCCTATCGAGATTGACAATAAGATGTTCTTTTATTATATGGGAAGTAATGGACCCCATACTGGTTATAGAGAAACATCTTTTGCAAGAAGTTGGATAGAAAAGGATAAATTCGCATACTACGAAACAAAAGATAAAAGTAAAGTAGGTCTTCTTTATACAAAGCCTTTCACATTATATGGTCATGAATTGTTGATTCTTATGGAACAAGAAGGATCCGAAAATCCCAAGATTTCTCTTTGTAGGGAAGATAACACGCCATATTCTGGATACGAATCAGAAAATTGTATCTTAACAGAAACAGGCACACCCTACAAAAAAATCAACTTTAAGGATAAGAAAATAAAGGATTTAAAGGGTAATTCAATTGTAATCTCCATAGAATTCTCAAATGCAAAAATTTATGCAATTGCGGGAGATTTGGAAAGTAACAAAAAAGACTGTGAATCCTAAACATATTAGATAATAAAACTACCAATGAGCAAATTTATAGGAGGGAAACTAGATGGCCAATTTTCAAATAAACGAAATAAAGGGAGTAATACCTGCGATTTTGTCTATCTTTAATAAAGAGGAAGAAATCGACGAAAAAAGGACTAGATCATACATTGATTTTTTACTTGGTCAAGGAGTTAATGGTTTATATTTAACTGGAAGTACCGGCGAAGCTTTTTTAATGAATTTAGAAGAAAGAAAAAAATATGTGGAAATTGTAGCAGAACAAGTTAAAGGAAAAGTCCCTATAATTGTTCACATTGGAGCTATTGGTACCAGAAATTCTATTGAACTGGCAAAACATGCATATAAAATGGGGGCAGATGCGATTTCATCCGTACCGCCTTTCTATTGGAAATTTCAGGAAGAAAATATCATCGATTATTACAAAGATATAGCTGCATCTGTTCCTCTTCCTTTTATAATTTATAATATCCCTCTTGCAGGTATTTTAACTTTAGATATTATAAAAAAGCTAGCGAATATAGAAAATATTAAAGGCATAAAATATACAGCAACAACTCACGATCAAATTTCTACTATTAAAGACCAAATAAGCAAGGATTTTTTTGTGTATTCTGGTTGTGACGAAATGGCAATTTCAGGTTTAATCAATGGAGCTGATGGTATTATAGGTTCTTTTCTTAATTTAATGTCGGAATTATTTATAGAAATTTATGAGGCTATAGAAAATAAAGATTTAATAACAGCAACAGCAAAACAAAAGGATGCCATAAGAATAATAGAATATTCTCTTCATTTTGATTATTTTTCTGTTATACGTTTAGGTTTGAAATGGCTAGGTATAGACGCAGGATATTCACGTAGACCTTTTAAAAATTATGATACAGATGAAGAAAAAATTATAAAAAAAGGCTTCATTGAATTGAGGGAGAAATATCAAATAAAAGGAGTAAAATTTTTAGATTCTTTATAATTTTAAAAAGCAATACTTTTTTCGGCGACTAATAACTACACTTACTAAAAGATAATTCTAACAAAAATATATACCCACCAAACGAAGAAATATTTTGTTTTTATATATATATATATAAATTTAATTTACAATAATAGTTAGGAACCGTATCCAAGGGAGTGAGTATTATGATCAATTATGTAGAATATAAAACTGATGTTCTAGTGATCGGAGGTGGCTTAGCAGGAATCAGTGCTGCTATGGAAGCGGCTAAAAATAATGTAACTGTAACTTTGGTAGTGGCAGATAAAATATTTTCTGGATCTAGTTTTAGCCCTTACACCTGGGGATTGGGAATAATTGCTCCTCTTAATGATGCAGATAAAGTCGATTTAGTAGAAAATATATATGAAGTTGGGTGTGGCTTAGTAGAGAAAGACTTAAGTTATACTCTCGTAAACAATATTGAAGACAGAATAAATGATTTACTAGATGTTGGAGTAGAGTTTAAAAAACCTAATAATCTAATGGATGATAATACTTTAATACCATGTTTCGACAAAAAACACCGAAAATGGTATGGTTTTACATTTGAACAATCGAAACCAAAGCTTTATCAAAAAATAAAAAGTTTAAATATAAAAATTTTTGAAAGACATAAAATCTTGAAGTTGATTAAAGGTGATGATACATTTGCTGGAGCTATAGCTATAAATGAAAATAATCAAATAATCTATTTCTCTGCTTCTTCTGTAGTAATAGCTTCTGGCGGTTTTGGTGGACTTTACAAGCATAATTTAAATACTCCAGATATTAATGGAGAAGGACTTTTTTTAGCGTTATCGGCTGGCTGTGAATTAATTAATTTAGAGTTTATTCAATTTATTCCAGGGTATATAAAACCTAAATACAAAACTATAATGGCTGAAAGAACTTTTAAGTTTGCCTCTTTGGAAGATCCTCAAGGTAATAACATACTAGAAAAATATCTACCTGAAGAGATAAACGCAAAAGAGGTTTTGATTGAACGATCAACACATGGCCCTTTTACAAGTAGATTAAAATCAAAATATGTAGATATAGCTTTATTTAAAGAATGCCTTTCCAACAAAGACTTCCAAGGAGTTAAATTAAAATATAATATCGATGTTTCAACTTTAAACGGCCTCTTAATAAAAGAATATTTTCAGTGGTTAGGGAAAAAACAAGAAATTAGGTATAATAGCGAAATTATCATTGCACCATTCGCACATGCTTCCAATGGTGGAATTAAGATAAATAGAAAGGCAGAAACTAATATACCAGGTATTTATGCTGCTGGAGAAACAACGGGGGGAATGCATGGAGCAGATAGAATTGGTGGATTATCCACCGCCAATGCTTTAGTTTTTGGAACCATAGCTGGAAATAGTGCTTCATTATATGCTAAAAAATTTACAAATCATGTTAGTAAGTCCTTTGTAAAACACCAACTTTCTTCTTTTATAAACAACATAAAAGTATCTAACATCGATCCTAATTCAATTATGATAAAAGTGAAGGATTTAATGTGGGAAAATGGTAATGTCATAAGAAATGAAGAAAAATTAGAATATTCCATTAAAGAAATCAAAAAAATGGAAAAATATTTTGATTATAAATACGATCTTTCTTATATACCAAGCATAGCTAAACATATACAAGCAAATAATTATATAAAATTATCTTTAATTTTATTAAATGTAATGCTACTTAGGCGAGAAAGTAGAGGTCCTCATTACAGAGAGGACTATCCATACCAAATTTCTGATTTTGAAAAATATATAGTGGTTTCACAAGGTCAAGATGGAATGGTTAAATATACTTTTAAATCTACTAATAAGGATTCTCAATGATGTAAATATAATCTTTTAAGAAATAAAAATTTTAGCCAAAAGATTTATGTTAGGTGGTAAAATCAATATTCAAAAAGGATGCAATATATGGACACTTATACCCGCTGAAAAATGGGCAGAAGAGTATACGAGAACTAAACTATTGCCTTTTAAGGAAATAGTAGAAAAAAGTATGAAAAAAAGATGGAAAATGGAAATATTTTTCCCATGGCATCGAAGCTTTGAAGTTGGAATAAATTTATTTCCATAATTCAAAATCTTTGATCATCGTTGAACAATCCACCAATGAAGCCTCTCCCCATATTTCTATTTTCACCCTTGTTTTGATACTTTGCTGCAGCGTTTATTCTGTCCGCAAGTCTTGAAAAAGGAAGGCTGGGTCAAGCTAAATTTTCAATGGTATTTTTTAAATGGTCTTGATTTTTATTTTTTTTATGTTATAATATTAATGGTAATTAAGAGAAAATTAATTAACAAAATGAGTGCCGAGGGCTTTTCGCCCTCGAGCTTTTTTATAAAAAATAATTTTTGAATTGAAAGGGGTGCATACCATGTTAACCAGCAAAGAGGTTAAACAGTTAATATGGGAAAAAGCCGATAACGTTGCTTCTAAGTTGGACCTTGAGATTTTTGATATCTTGATTAAAGGAAGTAACAAAAATAAAATTCTAGAGGTTGTGATCGATAAAGCTGATGGATATGTGTCCATAGG
>LDZR01000853.1_pt1 | contig 13744 bp, 13 predicted proteins | sample 615371 | NCBI WGS metagenome assembly LDZR01 (sample SAMN03408294, study PRJNA278302) | terrestrial metagenome | isolation source: oil reservoir sample K2 | place: USA: Alaska, North Slope, Kuparuk formation | collected 2013
AAAAGGAAATAACTAAAATTATAAACATGGTCTTAATTTCAGGATTTTTTAAAAAAGGCTCAGATTTGATTTTTTCTCTTAACTCAAGTAACGAAATTTTTTTAGATCGGTAGTCTTTGCGATTTCTAATAAAATTTCTAATCATCAATAATCCAGCATAATGGACTCCAAACCCAGTCCCACCCATAATCATTAGCAGCATAATAATTATTTCTACCCTCAGACTACCAAAAGAAGCAATACTTGAATTTCTTGTGGAAAATCCTCCTGTGGCCAATCCAGTTAATGTATGATTAAAAGCATCAAAAAAAGAAAGTTTTCCAACAAACATCAAAAGTAAAACACCTATCAGAGCCCAACTTAAATAGATTCTAAGAATTATCCTTGCTGATTCCCTCAAATTTGGGACTAAGTTGTCACTTCTTCCTTCTGCCTGGTATATACCCACACCCATAGTTCCAGCAACAATTACAGTAATTATAGCAAAACCAGCCCCACCGACAAATTGCATGACCGATCTCCAAATTAAGATTGATCGTGGCAGCTTTTCAACATCAGAAAACATTGAAAGCCCTGTCGTTGTCCACCCACTTGTCGATTCAAAAACAGCTTGTGAAAAATTCAATTCTCCAGAAAAAATAAAAGGAAGGGAAGAAAGAAAAATGGCTGTTGTCCAAACAAAAAAAACAGTGACAACCGCATCTTGTGTGTTTAATTCATTTCTTTTTTCTCCTCTTCCAATAAACCTTAGTATTCCCCCACTAAGAATGGTTACTATGCCTGTAATCAAAAATGGTAGAAAATCTTTAAAAGAATCATAAATAAAAGCAGTAGAACCTACAATAATTATTAAAACAGATAGACCGATTATAATATTTCCAGTATCTCTAAAGATAGTTTTATACCTTAATTTTAAAAAATATTTGTAAGTAGGCACTAGATCACCTCGATTTTAATGTTTCTATCACATCATCAGCTTGTTCTTTTAGTGCCAAGACGATTAACCTATCTCCCTCATAAATGGTTGTTTCACCTTGAGGAACCATTATATTTCCATCTTCTCTTATTAATACTCCGATTATTGAATTCTGAGGAATCTTTAATTCCTTCAATTTTTTATTTACAGCTTTATCGTTTTCAAGTATTGTAAGCTCCAAAATAGATAACTTTTCCACATAGGGATTGAAAAAGTCCGTAATATCTTCATGAATCAAAGAAGATTCAATTATTTTTTGCATCCAAGAAATGGGAACCAGTGTTTCAACATCGATACCTTTAAAAATAGTTTCGTTTTCTGTTGCATTGATTAAGGAAATTATCTTTATATCTTCATAATACTGTCTTAGCAACCAAGATACAACAAAATTCAACGCATCGTCCTCAGAGATGATTATCAAGGCTTCAACCTTTTTATTCAGATCCAAATTTTCTATCCATTTGATATCCGTGGGATCTTGCTTTACAAGCTCAAGAGCTGGAAAATTTACTTTTAATCCGTCTAAAATCTCCAAATTTTCATTATTTTTACTGACATAGTAAACTTGATTACCTAACAAGAGTAATTTTTTAGCTAAAGAATAAGCTAATATTTTACCCTCTATAATATAAAAAATTCTACTCATATTTAACTACTTCCTTTTCCAATTCCTTAACCAAATCCATTACCGAATCTTCAATGGGGCAAAATAAATTCAATCCTGCTTTTATAAAAATTGATTTCTTCAAAGGATCATTCACCCTTGCGGCTATTCTTACTCCCGAATTCAACTTTTTGATCCCATAGGCTAACATAAAATTTAAATTATCATCGGGGGTTACAATATAAACCATATGAGCTTTTTCTATGTTCACATCTTTTAATGCAGCCATATCACTTGTATCAATAACTCTTGTGAAACCTGTAAAATTCCTTTTGGATAATCTTTCAAAAGATGATTCTTCTTTATCAAGAACTACTACATTATAAGATTTACTTAATTTAAAAGCCAGTTCAGAACCCAACCTTCCACAACCTATTATGATTATAAGTTTTGAATTATTTAATCGCATATATACTCACTTCCAAAAATATTATTTAAATATACCACATATTAGCTCAACACCATTTCTTAAAGAATATATTCTCTTAGATCTTCATCACCATATACCTTACCCAATCTTAGGTCTACATAATTGCTATCGATTTTTAATTCCCATTCTCCTGATGCAGGTGCTTCAAAAGAAACCTCTTCAAGAACTTTTTCGACTACAGTGTAAAGTCTTCTTGCTCCAATGTTTTCAACTTTTTCATTCAACTCAAAGGCAATATTTGCCATTCTTTCAATACCGTCTTCAGTGAACTCAATTTTTACTCCATCGGTTTGAAGTAAATATTGATACTGTTTTAATATGGCATTTTTTGGCTGGGTTAGTATTCTAATGAAGTCTTCTCTAGTCAAATCAGATAATTCTGCTCTAATTGGAAATCTACCTTGTAGCTCAGGAATTAGGTCCGAAGGTTTGGCCTCACTAAATGCACCAGCAGCGATAAACAATATATAATCAGTACTAATTGAACCATACTTTGTTAGTACAGTTGTTCCTTCTACTATTGGTAACAAATCTCTCTGAACACCTTCTCTAGATACATCTGGTCCGGAAGAGACTCCTTTGGATGTAACTTTATCAATTTCATCAATGAAAATTATGCCACTATTTTCTGCTCTACTTATTCCTTCTTGAATTAATTTATCTTGATCTATCAACTTTTCGGATTCAATAGGTTCCAAAACCTTCCTTGCTTCAGAAATCTTCATTCGCCGTCTTTTTTTCTTCTTGGGCATAATATTTTGAAACATCTCACCAAACTGTATACCCATGTCTTCTAATTCAGGTCCCAATCCAGCAAACATAGGTGTAGATTGTTCTTCGACCTCTATTTCTATTTCTAAATCTTCTAATTCACCATTTCTTAATTTTTCTAACAATTCTTCTTTTCTTCTTCGAATATTTTCGTCTTCTTTTTCATCATATCCCTTATTTTGGGAATATTCAGCGCTTTGATTGAAAAGTTGCATAACGTCCATAAATGAGGGTTGAGCCTTTGATTTTTTCTTTGAAGGCACAAGTGCCTCTACTATCCTTTCTTCTACGAGTCTTTGAGCTTTACCTTTAACTTCTTCCATCATTTCCTTTTTTACCATGTTAACTGAAGAATCAACCAATTCTCTAACCATACTCTCTACATTTTTCCCAACATATCCAACCTCGGTAAACCTTGTAGCTTCAACTTTTACAAATGGTGCGTTAGCAACTTCTGCTAATCTTCTAGCAATCTCTGTTTTTCCAACACCTGTAGACCCTATCATCAGAATATTTTTAGGTATAACATCTCTTCTAACATCCTCTTGAAGAGCCAAACGTCTAATCCTGTTCCTCAAAGCGATAGCAACCTGTTTCTTTGCTTCCTTTTGACCGATTATATAATTATCTAATTTTTCTACAATTTTCTTTGGAGTTAATTCGTCTATTTTATTCATAAAAATCACCTCAAAAATTATTATTTACTACTAAAAAAATCATATCATACCTCATGAACCTTTAAAAGATTGGTTTTACTGGAGAAACCATAAGGGATTCCTGCAGTTACAATGATATTTTCTCCTGGTAGGGCAAAATTTAAAGATTTCACAATATTGCTCACACTTTCCAACATATTATCTGTGTCGGTAAACCTTTGCATAATAACAGGAGTCACTCCCCAAACTAACGCCAATCGATGATAAGTAGATATTCTTGGGGATGCTGCAACTATTTTTATATTTCTTCTGAACCTAGACAGCGCTCTTGCCGTGTAGCCGCTATATGTTGTTGCTACAACAACTTCTATGCCAAGTTGCTCGGCAATGTTTATTGCAGACATAGTTATCGAATTGGTAGCAGGATCTCCTCCACCATATGTTGAATAATCGAATTTATAATAGTACTCTTCTAATATTTTCTCGGTTTCCTTTGCCACATTGGACATAACTCTGACAGCTTGCTCAGGGTATTTCCCAATCGATGTTTCTCCAGACAACATTACAGCATCTGTCCCATCTAATATAGCATTAGCTATATCAGTAGCCTCGGCTCTTGTAGGAAATGGATTATTAACCATACTTTCAAGCATTTGAGTAGCAGTTATAGCCGGCTTTGCCATCGTGTTTGCAATCTCTATTATCCTCTTTTGAAGCAGAGGTATTTGTTCAACAGGTGCTTCAACACCCAAATCTCCTCTTGCAACCATCACCCCATCTGCTTCTTCTATGATCGATTCCAGGTTGTCTAAGGCTTGTAATGTTTCTATTTTGGCGATTATAGGAAGATCAGGCATACCCAATTCAGTTAAAATCCTCCTCGTTCGGGTGATATCTTCAGCTTTTCTAACGAAAGACTGAGCGATATAATCTATGTTCCATTCAACAGCCTTGTTCAGATACTCAACATCCTTTTCTGTTAATGGTGGTAGGCTGATATCTATACCAGGAACGTTTATCCCTCTTCTATGAGTAATACTACCACCAGTTACAACTTTCGTTACAATTTCTTTTTCATTACTGCTGACAACTTCCAGCCGAATTTTTCCATCATCGAGAAGGATAAAATCTCCTTTTTTAACTTCTTTAGGCAAATCTTTATAATTTATACTTACCTTTTCTTTATTTCCAACAATCTCTTCGGTTGTCAAGATAAATTTTTGGCCTTCTTTCAGAGCTACTTGATCCGTATCAAATCTACCTGTTCGAATCTTTGGACCTTCTAAATCAAGTAAAATGGCAAAAGGTATATTCATATCTTTTCGTATTTTTTTAATTAGATTTACCGTTTTCTCATGATCAGCAATTGTATCATGAGAAGTATTCAATCTGGCTACATTCATTCCAGCATTTATCAATTTTTTTATCATTACTTCATCTCGTGTAGCAGGACCAATTGTACAAACGATTCTCGTCTTTTTATTTTCCGTTTTTTCGTTCATAACCATCCTCCTAAAAAATACGGAACTCTTCGGTGTTTCTTCCCAAATTACATCTTTTTTTAGATTCAATGCCTTGGAAATTTTCAAGGGGTTTACCCCTTGAACGCCCTATGATAAAATCCCCGCCAACTTCACAATCTCCATATCCAATTTGTTACTCTCAGAAAGAACTTTTTCAAGAGGCGTTCTAATCAAATCGTTTTTACTCAAGCCTATCATAACGTCAAAATCCCCATCTTTAATTGCTTTTACTACTTCATTTCCCATTCTTGAGGCCAAAATCCTATCGAATGCAGTTGGAGAGCCTCCTCTTTGAATATGGCCTAAAATCGTTATGCGCGTTTCAAAACCAATCCTATTCTCTAAATGTCTAGCTACTGTATAAGCACTGGCAGATCCTTCAGCAACAACGATTATTGAATTGATCTTACCTCTTTTTCTTTCATCCCACATTTTTTCAGCTAAAGCATCGTAATCAGTCGGAACTTCTGGTATTATTATAGCTTCAGCACCTATCGCAAGACCAGACATCAATGCAACGTATCCGGATGTTCTTCCCATAACTTCAACAATAAATGCCCTTTCATGTGAAGACGCGGTGTCTTTTAACTTCTGCATGGCTTCAACCACTGTGTTAAGACAGGTATCAACACCTATACTCATATCTGTATAGGCTATATCGTTATCTATAGAAGCTGGTACGCCTATCACTGGTATTCCTTGTTCTTCTGATAACAACTTCCCACCGGTAAGACTTCCATTCCCTCCAATTATAACCAACACATCAATACCTAAATCTTTTAATATATCAGCAGCTTTTTTTCTGACTTCGGGAACTTTAAATTCTGGCACCCTTGAGGTTCTTAAAATGGTTCCCCCTCTTTCCATTATGCCACCAACATCTGAATATGTGAATTTTTTATAATCTTTATCCAATATACCGGCAAATCCTCTCAAAAATCCATAGACTTCAATATTTTCCACAACTGCACTTCTAGTAACTGCCCTTATAACGGCGTTCATTCCAGGAGCATCTCCACCACTGGTCATTATCCCAATTCTTTTTATATCACTCACTATATCCCTCCTAAAAACTTTCATTATTTATACTTCCTGTAGAAATTCTAAAACTTACTTTAGCGTCACTTTGTTCTGCATTCCACCCTTTAAACTACCTTTTTATTATATCACTTGTTTTTTGACACTATTGTTAATTTCACTATAATTCAAATAACTCTTCAAAATTTTGTGTTATAATTAATCAAGTCATTCAAATTAAGGTGGTAAAGATGGAAATTAAGTATGATAAAAATAGCATAATCAAAATACTAAAAAATAAAAAGATCAAAGTTACCCCAAATAGATTTAAAGTTGCTTTTGAGCTTTTTAACTGTGAAGAACATCCTTCAATTGATGAATTACATCAAAAGTTGGTAAAAAATAATGAAAATCGGATTTCTTTCACGTCCGTGTATAATATTTTAAAATTATTTGAAAACGCGGGATTAGTAAAAGAAATCTTAATTGATAATAAAATCCATTACGACTCTAATATTACCCCTCATGCACACTTTATCTGCGAAAATTGTGGGAAAGTTCAAGATATCGAGTTAAATAAGCTAAATTTCTTAGACGAACGTAAATTATTTAACTTTAAAAATTTTACTGAAGAGGAATTAAAAAACAATAAAATCAACTCCTTTGAAATCAATTTTTATGGAATCTGTGGAGAGTGTTTAAAAGAAGAAAACAGTGAGAGATAAATCGGTGTATCTATCTCACTGTTTTCTAATATAATAAATACTTTTAGATATAACGTCAAGCTTACCAAAACTTAATCAAATTTCACTTTGAGATCCTTATTGGCTTTTACTTCGTCCAATCTTTTGATAGATAAAGTCATAGGCGCATTTTTTAACTTTTGTGGTTCTTCCTTTGCTTCTTCTACTATTTTCTCGTATATAGCAGCAACTTCATCCAATGTTTCCTTGCTTTCAGTTTCAGTTGGTTCAATCATCATAGCTTCATCCACAATTAAAGGAAAATAGACTGTCGGAGGATGAATACCGTAATCCAAAAGCCTTTTTGCGAAATCTAATGTACTAACTCCATAATCTTTCAGCGAACTCCCCTTGATTACAAATTCATGTTTACAGACATCTGGGTAAGCAACATCTAAAAATTTAGATAATTTTTCCTTCAAATAATTCGCATTTAAAGTGGCAAGTTCGCTAACTTTCTTCAAGCCTTCTTTTCCCATTGATAAGATGTAAGTGTATGCTTTTACTATTACCAAAAAATTACCATAAAAACTACGTACTTTCCCGATGCTTTTAGGGATGTCGTAATCAAAATAATACTCTCCAATTTCTTTTACACCCACAACAGGTTTTGGTAAGTAATCTCTTAAATAAGACTTAACCGCTATTGGTCCACTTCCTGGTCCTCCCATTCCATGAGGAGTGGAAAATGTCTTGTGAAGGTTTAAATGAACAACATCGAATCCATTATCTCCAGGTCTCACTTTGCCCATTATTGCATTTAAATTTGCTCCATCATAGTACAACAGGGCGTTGTTTTTGTGCATCAAATCGGATATCTTCAGAATATCTTTTTCAAACAATCCCAAAGTATTTGGATTTGTGAGCATAATTGCCGCGGTATTTTCATTTACTAAAGATTTCAAATGATCTAAATCGACTCTTCCCTCGTTATTCGAATTAACTTTAACCACTTCAAACCCTGCCATTACAGCAGATGCGGGATTTGTACCATGAGCAGAATCTGGGATTATAACCTCATTTTTATGACCTAAATTATTTTCTTGTAAATATTTTCTGATAATGAGCATTCCCGTAAGCTCTCCATGGGCACCAGCGGCAGGTTGCAAAGTAACATCATCCATGCCTGTTATTTCTTTCAAAAATTCCTGCAATTCATACATCAATTCCAAAGCACCTTGTATGGTTCTTTCTTCTTGATATGGATGAATGAATTTGAATCCATTTAAAGAAGCAACCTCCTCATTCAAAAAAGGATTGTATTTCATTGTACAAGAACCTAAAGGATAAAAACCTCTATCAACAGAATGATTTAAACTGGCTAATTGATTATAATGTCTAACAATATCAACTTCGTATAGTTCCGGAAGTTCCGGCTCCTCATTTCTAATTAAATGTTGTGGAATATCGATCTGAAACTCTTTGACATCTAATTTTGGAAGTGAATATGACTTTCTTCCACTAACTGATTTTTCAAATATCAATTTCATGATAATCCCTCCAAGAAAGAACATAAAAAGTCAATATCTCTTTTTTTAGTCAACTCTGTTGCACAAAATAGTACGTTATTTCCCATATTTTCATAAAAATTCTTTAAAATCAAAGGTCCAAAATAATGTTGTTCCAGCAGCTTTTCGTTTAGAAATTCAGGATCTATTTTGCTTTCTAATACAAATTCGTTAAAGAAAGGTCCATCAAATACAGGTTTGAATTTTTCAGTTTCTAACAATTTTCTTGCTAAATAATGGGCTTTATGATAATTTTGGAGAGAGACTTCTCTAATCCCTTGCCTTCCCATTACATTCAAATACAAAGAAGCTAAAAGAGCATTAAATGCGTGATTTGAACATATATTAGAAGTGGATTTCTCCCTTCGTATATGCTGTTCTCTTGTTTGTAAAACCATGCAAAAACCTCTTTTACCGTCTTGATCAACGGTTTCTCCAATAATTCTGCCAGGCATTTTTCGTATATACTTTTTCTTAGAAGCGAAGATACCTAAACCCGGTCCTCCAAAAGAAGGTGTATTTCCTAAAGATTGCCCTTCTCCTACCACTATATCGGCTCCAAATTTTCCAGGGGCTTCTAACAATCCTAAAGAAATTGGATAAGTAACAACAATGAAAACAACCTCATTAGGAACCTTCTCTCTTATCACTTTTAAATCTTCTATTACACCAAAAAAGTTTGGATACGAAACCACAACACAAGATGTTTCTTGGGTAATCTTAGAAGATAAATCTGCTAGATCTAATTGACCCGTTTCAGATACATAATCAATTTGTTCTATATTCATTCCTTGTACTTCAGTATAGGTTTTTGACACTTCCTGATATTCGGGATGAACCAATTTAGACATCAAAACGTGATTTTTGCCATTAATTCTTTTTGACATTAAAATAGCCTCAGCTAAAGCAGAAGCACCATCATACATAGATGAATTAGAAACTTCCATCGCGGTAAGATTGCAGATCTGAGTTTGATATTCATAGAGTATTTGAAGGGTACCTTGAGAGACTTCAGCTTGGTAAGGCGTATAAGCGGTTAAAAAATTTCTGTTTGAAGCTAAAGGATATATAACAGATGGAATATAATGATTGTAAACACCGGCACCTCTAAAAATCCCGTATTCTTCTATATTTTTATTTAACGAAGCCAAATCAGATAACTTCTCTTTAACTTCCATTTCACTCAAACCGGATGGGATATTCAACTCACCTTTGAATAGTACAGGGATATCTCGATAAAGTTCGTCGATATCTTTTATTCCCAAAAAAGAAAACATTTCTTCAATGTCTTTTTGGGTATGGGGTAAATATGGAAAATCGTTCATTATAACATCTCACCTCTTTTTATTATTCTTATAAACTTGATATAAGCGCCCCTTCGCATTGATTTTTATTTTGTGCTTTTTACACTCCCTTTATAAAATGGAGTTTTCACAATCTCAGCTTCTAATAACTTGTTCCTAGCTTTTATACTCACAATAGTTCCAGATTTTGAAAATTCTTTAATCACATAACCTAAGGCTAAATTCTTCCCTAAAGTAGGTGACTTTACACCGCTTGTTACAAACCCTATCTTTTCATTTTCTACGTAAATTTCATAACCATGTCTTACAGGCATTTTGTCATGTATTTCCATACCCACTAATTTTCTTTTGATTCCTTCTTCTTTTTGTTTCACCAAAGCTTCCTTACCGATAAATTCTTTATCAAAGTCTACAGTCCATTTCAATCCCGCTTCCAAAGGAGTTGTATTCTCATCCATATCATTGCCATACAAAAGCATTTTAGGCTCGAACCTTAAAGTATCCCTGCATCCCAAACCACATGGTTTGCCATCAACCTCACTAGCAAGTTGTATAAGTTGATCCCAAACTTTTACAGCGATCTTTGGAGGTAGGTACAACTCAAAACCATCTTCACCGGTGTATCCTGTTCTTGACAATATTACTTCCTCACCTTCTAGTTGAATAACTTCAAAAGAATAATATTCTATACTATCGAGATCAACATCTTTAAGATATTTTTGTAGTTGACCTTGAGATTTTGGACCTTGAAAAGCTATTTGGCAATACTCGTCACTCTTGTTAATTACCTCAACATCAAAAGAAGAAGATTGACTTTTTATCCATTCAAAATCTTTTTGAGTATTAGATGCATTTACTACCAACATGATCTTTTCTTCGTTAAACTTATAAGCTAAAAGATCGTCTAAAATGCCGCCATTTTTATTACAAATGGGTGAGTAAACTATTTTGCCGTTGGTTATTTTTTCAACATTATTTGTAATCAAGTAATTAACAAATTTCTGAGCATCTTCCCCTACCACAAACAACTCCCCCATGTGGGATACATCAAACACCCCAACACAATTTCTAACGGCGTTGTGCTCTTCAATTATAGAAGAATACCATAATGGAAGCTCCCACCCGGCAAATTCTCCAATCTTAGCTCCAAGTTCTTTATGCCTTTCATAAAGCGGCGTCTTTTTAAGTTCTGACAAAGTAATTCCTCCTTTCTCAAACTCTCTAATTATCTCTTTAGCTCTATTAAAATCTTTATCTTCGACGTACAAATCATAAATTACCCCCTCACCGAAGTACTCTCCCCCTATTCCAATGGAAGATTTTAAAAATACTTGTATATCGTTATTCTCCAAAATTTGCTTCAACATCTGGCTCTGAGAATAATTACAATAATCTTTTATTTTTTTCATCATCGACTCACTCCTCAACCAAAAGATATTATTCAACTTTAATTATATCATTCTTTGAAAAAGTTAGAAAACAGAAGTATTTTCAATTAGAAAGGATTAAAGACAATTAAAGGCGGTTAAAGAAGTTTAAATCAATTTTTCAAACAGCCTGTAAAACTACGTGCCTATTATCCTCAGAAATTCCATAGGCTGTTAATTTTCCACCGTACACACATCCCGTGTCAATATCTATACTTATTATTTTCTTATTCTTATCTCTTTTCACAAAGATTTTATCTTCACCTGTCAGATACAATGTTGGAGTGTGACCATGAATGACGGTATAATAATAATACCTTTCTGACATACTTAAAAATTCATCTCTTATCCATAACAGATCCCATTTATCTTGTTTGGAAAGTGGTTTGTTTGGATTTACTCCCGCATGAACGAACAAATATTTCTCGTTTCCTACTTCCATTTCATAATATAGAGGTAGGTCTTTTAAAAAGGTTATATATTCCTCACCGATATTATTATCGAAACTTCTAATTGTCGATAAAGCTCCATTGTAAAACCATACACCATCACCATACTCATGAGTTTTTTGGTAATAGTCTACCATCATATCATCATGGTTCCCTTTTAGAAAGATCCAATTTTTCTGTTTGCTTAAAGCTATCAAAAGATCCAATACTTTTTTTGAATAGGGCCCTCTATCCACATAATCACCAAGAAAAATTACTGTGTCAGAATCTTTTATCTGTGTTTGTTTCAAAAGTGAAATTAAAGTATCGTACATACCATGGATATCCGAAATTGCCCAAATCAATGGGAACCCTCCAATATAATCACATCTCTATCAAAAAAACGGGCAGGTTTCCTGCCCGTTTTTTGGAATTTACTTCACTATATCTTTCAATTCTTTACCTGGAACAAATTTTGGAACCATCTTTTCTGGGATTTTTATGGCCTTTCCGGTTTGTGGATTGACCCCTTTTCTTGCTGCCCTCTTCTGAACCTTGAAAGTCCCAAAACCAACTAGTTTAACCTCTTCCCCTTTACTTAAAGCCTCAGATACTACAGAAACAAAAGTATCAATGTAACTTTCTGCGTCTTTCTTTGTTACGTTAGCTTTCTTTGCAAAAGCATCAACTAAATCTTTCTTATTCACAAACATTCCCCCTTTCACAGATAAAGATGCTTAAATCCTCATTCGATGGAACTTCAACGTTATTATACCATAAAACCTAAAAAATATCTATAATAAATCAATATTATAAAAAATCATTCGTATTTTTCTAATATTTTAGCACTTTCTAACAAAAGAAGCAAGCTTTTTATAGCTTTTCCCCTATGGCTTATCCTATTTTTTACATCTTTACCTAATTCTCCAAAAGTATTATCGTATCCATCAGGAATAAAAATGGGGTCGTAACCAAAGCCATTCTTCCCTCTTATCTCAAATGCTATTTTACCATAAACTTCCTCTTGACAAGTTACTAAAAAATTTTTCTGAGGATCAAAATACGTTGCTGCACAAGCAAAATAAGCGGTCCTGTCTTTTTTATTTTCCAACATTGATAGCAATTTCTTCATCTTCTGCTCATAGGATTCATTTTCCATGAACCTTGCAGAGTTTACGCCAGGGAATCCTCCAAGTGAGATTATAGACAAACCAGAATCATCAGAAAAAACGGGCTTTCTTATTAATTTTGAATAAGCCCAAGCTTTAATTACAGAATTTTCTACATAAGTTTCACCATATTCTTCTACTTCAAAATTATCTTCTTTAATTTCATCAAATATATATTTTACAGTAATACTTCCATTTATACTGATATTTTCAAGAATTTCATTGATTTCCCTAACCTTGTTTCTGTTTGATGTAGCCAAATACACCTCAATCAAAATCTTCAGCCGCCTTTTTTAGTTCAATTATCTCTTGTGAAGGATTTTCAGAATAAAACACACTGGCACCAATAATAAAAGTGTTAACACCACTTTGGTGAAGTAATCCAATGTTCTTTTTATTCACTCCTCCGTCAACCATTATTTCAACATTCAAACCTTTTTCATCTGAAATTTTTCTCAATTTTCTTACTTTTTCGTAAGTGGTTTCTATAAAATGTTGTCCAGTAAACCCTGGATTAACAGACATAATCAACACCTTATCCACATACGGAAGAATTTCTTCTAAAAGTGACACCGGAGTATGCGGATTTAAAGTAACACCCGCGTCACATCCCAACTCTTTGATCTTTAATATGGTTCTATGAAGATGTACCACCGTTTCATAATGTATGGTTATACCATTCACATACTCAGAAAATCTTTCTAAGTATTTATCAGGTTCAACAATCATCAAATGAGCATCTAAATATATATCTTTAAATTTTTTTCTAATCGATTCTATGATCGGAAAACCAAAAGTAATGTTTGGAACAAACACACCATCCATAATGTCAAGATGTATTCCATCAGCTGCTTTAGAAACTTTTTCTATCTCTTGAGCTAAATTCAAAAGATCAGCGGCTAATATGGAAGGATAAATTTTGATCAAACTAAACACCTCTATTGTAATTTTAGTGAACTGTCTTCTATTTCTTTGTATATTTGGCAATAATTGGTATATCTACTAAATGAAATTTGCTCTCTTTCTACAGCTTCTTTAATTTCACACCCAGGTTCAACCGTATGGGAACAGTTAGAAAATTGGCAAAAACCGTCGAATTCCAAAAATTCTTTGAAATAGTACCTAAGT
>LDZR01001985.1_pt1 | contig 13742 bp, 7 predicted proteins | sample 615371 | NCBI WGS metagenome assembly LDZR01 (sample SAMN03408294, study PRJNA278302) | terrestrial metagenome | isolation source: oil reservoir sample K2 | place: USA: Alaska, North Slope, Kuparuk formation | collected 2013
GCCTAAATCTTTATTGTTGCTTGATGAACTCGGAGCGGGGACCGATCCTCAGGAAGGTGCAGCGCTCGCCATGGCTATACTAAAATACATAAAGAAAAAGGGTGCAAAAGCCATAATTACCACTCACTATCCTGCTTTGAAGTATTATGCTATAAGAGAAAGCGATATAGAAAATGCCTCTGTAGAGTTTGATATAGAGACTCTAAAGCCCACTTATAGATTGTTTATAGGCATTCCTGGGGCAAGTAACGCTATTGCCATAGCTAAAAGATTGGGCATGATGGATGAGATATTGGAAGAGGCTTCAAAGCTTATCTCATATGAAGATGAGGAGGTTGAGCGGGTTATAAGAGAGCTTCATGCGAAAAGGTCGAGTTATTCTCTGTTAGAATCTAAGCTTAAAGAGGAGCTTGAAGAAGCCAAAAAGGTAAGGGAAAAATATGAGAAAAAGCTTGAGGAAATTCGTCAGAGGGAAGATAAGATACTTAGCTCGGCTAAGCTAAAGGCGAATAGAATGATAAGGGACGCTGAAAAAGAGTTAAAGAAGGTTCTCGAAAGCGCCAGAAGAGATATTAAGAGCTATGCTGAAGCCAAAAGTAAAATAAAGGAATTTTCTGAAAGAATATGGGAAGAAAAACCTTTAATGTTCGAGCCACTGAAAAGCGTTAAGTTTTTAAAAGTAGGTGACCGAGTTTACGTTCCAAAGTTTGGTCAGTGGGGAGAGGTTGAGGAGATATTTCCCGAAGATGAGGAGGTTGCTCTCCGTATAGGATATTTCAGGGTTTTCCTATCTAAGGACGAAATAAGCGGAGAGGGAATATCCCAGACGGAAGCTGTGGAAGATTTAGGTAGAACGATAACTTATGACGTTGAGGAAGTTCCTTATGAGCTCTCTATAAGAAAAATGAAGGTTGAAGAAGCGAGAGATGAGGTTTTGAAATTTCTGGATAGAGCTTTTCTGAAAGGTTACCCTCAGGTTAAGATAGTTCATGGAAAGGGGGAAGGGGTTTTGCGGAAAATGGTGTGGGATCTTCTTAAAGAGCTACCCTATGTTAAGGACTTCAGGTTTGGAGATGAAGCTGAGGGAGGTCAAGGAGTTACAATAGTTTATTTTGAAAGGGGCTGAAGTTTGAAATATGGGGAGAGGCAGAAACAAAGAGAAAGATATCTTTGCATTGGACATAGGTACGAGAAATGTGGTTGGGCTTATAGTTGAACCGGTGGATGAAGAAGATTTACTTAGGGTTAAACACTTAGTTTTTGAAGAGCATAAAACGCGTTCTATGTTAGATGGGCAAATTCATGATGTTGCTCAAGTTGCAAAGGTGGTTTCCAGAATAAAGGAGAATCTTGAAAGAGAATATGGAACTAAGCTAAGTGATGTGAGTGTGGCTCTTGCTGGTAGGGCTTTAAAAACTAGGAGAGGAGTTGCAGAAATCCCTCTCGATATTTCCGAAGATATAGAGGAGGAGCTTGTGAGGGAATTGGAGCTTCAAGCTCTTCAGAATGCCCTTAAAACGCTTAGAGAGGAATCTGATTCTGACGAGGAATTTCATTGTGTTGGCTATAGTGTTGTTAAATACATCCTTGATGGTGATATTATAAGAAACCTTGTTGGACAGAGAGGGAGGAAGGCGGGTGTTGAAGTCCTTGCTACTTTTTTGCCAAGAGTGGTTCTTGACAGCATGCTTTCAGTCTTAAGAAGAGCAGGGCTTAAGCTCTCTAGCATAACTCTTGAACCTATAGCTGCCATAGAGGTTGTAGTTCCGCCTGATATGAGGATGTTGAATTTGGCCTTGGTAGATGTTGGAGCGGGAACTATGGATATAGCTATAACTAAGGGAGGAAGCGTGGTTGCATATGGTATGGTTCCCGTGGCTGGCGATGAGATAACTGAAAGGCTTTGTGAAAAGTTTTTGCTTGATTTTAATGTGGCCGAGAGAGTGAAAAGATCTTTAAGTGAGGATATCGCTGTTCTGGAGTTCGAGGATATATTGGGAAATGTATATCGGATTGAGAGGGAGGAGCTTATAAAGGTCATAGAACCAGAGGTTGAAAGACATGCCAAACTGCTTTCAGAGAAGATACTCGAACTTAATTCTTCTCCTCCACAGGCGGTGATATGCGTTGGTGGTGGTAGTAAAGTCCCCTTATTTGATGTTAAATTGTCTGAGTTTCTGGGAATAGAGAGGAATAGGGTTAGAGTTAGAGGCGTGGAGTTTCTTAAAGGTGTAGAAGACCTCACAGGTAAATTAAAAGGTCCGGAGATGGTTACCCCCTTAGGAATTGCCCTTGTTGCAAAGAAGGGCGGGGGATTCAAGTTCATCGACGTGTGGGTAAATGATGAAATGATACGCCTTGTTTCTCTAACTGGGGAGCTGAAGGTTTTGGATGCCTTGATCCCAATGGGGATAACTCAGGAGGAGCTTAGGCCTCGTCCCGGTATGGCCTTAACTATTGAGGTTAATGGCGAAATAAAGATTATAAGAGGAGAGCTGGGAGAACCTGCAAAGATAACAGTTAATGGAGAGGAAGTTAATATAGATTTCCCAATAAAGCACGGCGATAGAATAACTGTGAGAAGAGCCCGTCCCGGAAAGGCAGCTTTTGCTTCCGTTAAAGATGTGGTGGGAGAGCTTTCTCCCATTCGGTTGTTTATAAATGGTAAAATGCATGAGTTTTTCCCCGAGGTCTTCGTTGATGGGAAGAAACTTCCGCTTAAGGCTCCTCTTTATGATAGAGCCAAGGTGGAAGTTGTTCAAGTTAAAACCGTCAGAGAGGCTTTGAAGCGGGTCGGAGCACTTCCTTTTCCTTATGAAATAAAGGTTTTAATCAATGGGGAGGAAAAGGTCCTGCCATTGTGGGATGGCAGGATATTAGTTAATGGTAGTTTGGCCTCATTAGATGCTCCAATTAAGGATGGCGATAGAATAGACCTTTTCGATTTAAAAGAGGTTTCTTATAGAGTTAAAGATGTGCTTCCTAACGTTGAGCTTAGGAAAATGAAGGTATATGTGAATGGGAGGCTTCTTGAGATAACATGGGGCGGTTTTAATATCTCATTAGATGGTCGTTCGGCTTCTCTTGATGACCTTCTTTACGATGGAGCAAAATTAGAGATTAGGGAAAATTATTCCGAATATCCGATTCTCTCTCATGTGTTTAAGTACTATCCTATAGAAGAAGTGCTAAAAGGGAAAAAGGGATATGTAAAGATGAGAGTTAATGGGGAAGAAGCAGGGTTCACAACTCCTATAAAAGATGGTGATAGAATAGAAATTTTTGTGGAGTAGGAGGAGGACATCATTAGTTGTTAATCACAAAGCTTGGTAAGTATAAAATAATTAACTGGCTTGGCGGCGGCGCTTTCGGAGATGTGTACCTTGCAGAAGATACTCTGATTGGTAAGAAGTTTGCTATAAAAGTCTCAAAACTGAAGGAGAAGGACGTTAAGATACTGAAGGGTGAAGCTCAGATTTTGGCTTCGTTAGACCACCCTAACATAGCTCGCTTTTATAATCTCGACATAATAGATGGCAGATTGGTCCTCGTTATTGAGTATGTGGAGGGCAAATCTTTACGAGATTTGTTGGAAAAGGGGAGAATTAAGCTTGAGGATGTTCCACAGATATTTTTGCCAGTTTTGGATGCCCTTCAATATGCGCATTCGAGGGGTGTAATTCATAGAGATATCAAGCCCGAAAACATTCTTATATCTAACGAAGGTATCGTTAAGCTTGTAGACTTTGGGTTAGGAGTCTTCTTGAAAGGTGGCAGCATCAAAGCCACAGTTGCGGGCACCCCGGTTTACATGCCTCCCGAAAGTTGGAATGGAATTTACCTTCCATCGAGTGATGTCTATTCTATTGCTGTTGTTATCTACGAGTCTCTTACGGGCAAAAACCCCTTTGATGGAGATACGCTTGAGGACATAAGAAGAAAGGTTTTTGAGGTTGATCCCAAGCCGTTGAAATTCTATCTTCCCTCTTATCCTCAAGAGTTGAGTGATGTATTAGCTAAAGCCTTGTCTAAAAGGCCGGAGCATAGATATATCGATGTTTCCTCTTTTAAGGAAGACTTGTTAAAGGCTCTTAAATTGGATAGGACTATCGAGCTTAAAGAAACAAGTAGGAGTTCTGTTTTTTCTAATGAACTTCAACTCACACCTTCTCAACACGAGGTTGTTTTTTCCCCTGAAAAGAGGATACTTCTCCTTGGAGGAGCGGGAACGGGTAAAACTACAACGCTTCTTCATCGATTGTATAGAAAAATCCGCAATGGAGAGAACCCTTACCTGTTTTTGGTATTAGCTTTTACGCGTAGGGCAGCTTCGGATTTAAGGGAGAGGCTTTCGTATCTATTGGGTATAGATACTAAGGATATATGGATAGAGACTTTTCATGGCGCTATCTATAAAATACTAAGAAGAGAGGCAGACAGAATAGGATTTTCAGAGGACTTTTCTTTAATTAGCGATTCGACACCGCTTCTTAAAGAGGTCTCTGAAAAGCTCGAACCTTCTCTTATAAACAGGGTGTTAAATGAAATTTCGGCGCTTAGAGTTAGGCTCGTTTCTCCTGAACAGGCTTTGGTTTCTGCCAGATTCTCTTGGCATAAAAAGGTGGCGGAGATTTATTATAGGTTATCTGAGTTAAAGAGGAAGAGGAACCTTATGGATTTCGATGATCTCCTGTATTATGGGGTTAAACTTTTAGAAGAAGATGATTTGAGAGAAGTTTATTCTGGTCGTTTTAAGTTCATCTTTGTTGACGAGCTTCAGGATTTGAATGAGGCTCAGTATCGCTTTGTAAAACTTCTTAGCTCTGAGGATGGGGAACTTTTCCTGACAGGAGATAGCGTTCAATCGATATATAGATGGAGAGGAGCGATGCCAGACATAATAGAGAGAGCCGAAAAGGAGTTAAGCCTTAAAAGGTATGAGCTTACCCATAGCTTTAGGTTACCTAAGAGGGTGTTGGGTCTTGCTGCCTCTTTGATGGTTAAATCGGGCGTTGATTTGTCTAACATTGTAAGTCTAAAAGGGGAAGGTAAGGTCGAACTTTATATAGCTAAAAATGAAGTAGACGAAGCGAGATTTGTTGTTCAGTCCATTAAAGAACTTGCTCGCCATAAGAAGCTTTCTTCGATAGGAATTCTTTATAGATTTAATCATCAGTCAAGAGCATTTGAGGAATCTTTGGCGAAGGCTGGGTTGCCTTATAGAATTATAGGTGGTTCGGGATTTTATGAGAGAGAGGAAGTTAGAAAGACGCTGGGGTATCTTAGAGGAATTCTGGAGCGAGATTTCTCTTCTATAAGCGAGTTCTTTTCTTGGATTCTCGGTTCAAAAAAGAAGGTGTTTAGGGTTTCACAAGATGGGCTTTGCCTTGAGGAGGGGAAGTTTGCTAACAGAGATAAGGCTGAAAAGCTTATCGGGTTTTTGAAAGAACTCCTTTGTGAAGGCCTTAGTCTCACTGTGGAGGAGATAATAAGGATACCTTTAGAGATAGCAAATGTTTTTAAGAAGAGGGGTAAAAATTGGAGAGCTTATAAAGATGGTTTTCTTGAGCTTCTAAAACTTGCATCTTCCTTCGGAGAAGCGGATCTACGGGATTTTCTAAATCATATATCGCTTATGGAGGAGATGGGAGTTGGTAGAAAAGGGGATATGCTTAATCTTCTAACTTTCCATTCTGCGAAGGGCTTGGAGTTTGATGCCGTTTTTATAACAGGTCTTTACGATGGAAATGTTCCAAGTCTCTCGAGTTTAGCAAGGGTGGAGGAGCTGGAAGAAGAAAGAAGGCTTCTCTTTGTTGCTTTAACAAGAGCCACAGAGTTAGTCTATCTTTCTTATCCGAAGAAAGTAGAAAATAGATGGGTAGAGCCTTCTCGTTTTTTACTTGAGATGATTGGCATGCTATAATATAATTGTTTAAAACTTTTATAAGGAGGAAGAGAAGATGGAGGAATTACAACTGGTTGTCTTTAGGCTTGGTAAGGAGGAATACGGTGTTGATATAGCGAAGGTGCAGGAGATAGTTAGAGTGCAAGAAGTAACTCATATTCCCCAGGCACCTGCTTTCGTTGAAGGAATAGTCAACCTTAGAGGTAATATAATTCCTATAGTAGACCTTAAAAAGAGATTTAATTTAGAAGGTGGAGATGTTTCTGAAAAAGAGAAGAGGGTTATAGTGGTTAATGTAGGAAAGCAAATTGTCGGGATAGTTGTTGATAGCGTTTCGGAGATTATAAGGATACCCAGGGAAAATGTAGAGCCTCCACCTCCTATTGTTGCGGGAATTGAGGCTACTTACATAGAGGGAGTTGGTAAAATAGACAAGCGGTTAATAATTCTCTTGAACATAGAAAAGATATTAACGGAGAAGGAAAAGGAAGAACTTAAGACTTTGGATTACTCTTCTTAGACCGTTAGCTTTCTGAGGGGAGGAAAAATATCTTTGGGATAAAACTGAAAAAGTATGTCTTTGATTTGAAGCCTGGAGATGTAATAGGGGCAGATGTATTTTCTCCAGGAAAAAGTAAGGTTTTACTTGTTCCTCAAGGTTGGAGAATTAGGGATGAAATAGATTGTGAAAGGTTAAAGCTAAAGCTTATGGAGTTTGAAATTGAGAGTGTAGTCGTAGAAGCCGATGAGGAAGAGATAAGCGTTCCTTCAATAGTTAATATAAGAGAGAAGGCTTATTCTCTTTTTCCTGTCATAAGTGAGGAAACAAGGAAGAGGGCTCTCGATGCGGTTAAGAGGGTAGCTTCACTTGGTAGGATTGATATAAAGCAGGTAGATGAAGCTGTAGATGGAATAGTGAACGAGATTGTAGAAAAAGGTGAAGTGGTTTTCAGTTTGTATGCCCTTAAAAGGCATGATGATTATACCTTTGTTCATTCGGTAAATGTGGCCATGCTTGCTACTTTGTTTGCCTTAGAGTTTAGCTACAGCAAAGATGAGCTTCGGCTAATAGCAAAGGGAGCATTACTTCATGATTTAGGCAAACTTAAAATTCCAGCAAGCATAATTAATAAGCCCGGTCCTCTAACTCCTGAGGAATTTGAAGAAATAAAAAGCATCCTGTATATGGAGTAGAGTTGGCGATATCCTCCGGGGAAGATAATGAAGATGTGATTTCCATAATATCTCAGCATCATGAGTGGTTTTCGGGAAGAGGCTATCCTCGAGGACTTGGCGATGGTAGTATAAGCTTTATGGCGAGGATAATCTCCGTGGTTGATGTTTTTGATGCGTTGACTACGGATAGACCATACAAATCTAAGATGCTTTCTTATGAAGCGGTTAGTAAGATGCTTCACGAAGGAGCAGTTCATTTTGACCCCAAAATTTTAAGTAAATTCATCACGAGGTTTGGAATATATCCTTTGGGTAGCATCGTTAGGTTAAGTGATGGAAAGATAGGAGTAGTCAGCAAGATTAACCCTGTTTCTCCCATTCGTCCTGTTGTTAAGGTTTTGTACGATAGATTTGGGAGAGAGGAAGAGCCTTACGAATTAGATCTATCTTCTACCGACATCTTTATAGCGGAAGTCCTTGATGATCTTTCTAAAAGCCTACTCTACAAGTAAGAAGTCTATTTTCCTTGTTAATGGGTCAGATTTCACAACCTGGACGTTTACCTTATCGCCAATTCTATAGATTCTTTTAGCTCTCGCTCCTATTACCATGAAGTTTTCTTCTGATACTATATATCTATCACGTGGCATCAAGTCTAAGGGAACAAATCCTTCAACCCCGTTATCAAGTTCCACAAATATTCCCTGTGGGATAACTCCGCTTATCACTCCCTCGAATATGTCTCCTAATCTTTCCTTCATATAGAGGCATTTCCTGAATTTCTTTTCTTCTTCCTCTACCTCGTCTGCTAAAAGTTCTCTCCTTGTGGAGTTAACTGCCGCTTCTATTAGCCAGTTTGAAAGCTCTTTCTCCCTTTCAGGGGGAATGTATCCTTTTTCAAGAAATTCAGCTAATATCCTGTGAATAACTAAGTCGGGATATCTTCTTATGGGCGATGTGAAATGAGTATAACATCTCGAGGCCAATCCAAAGTGTCCCAGGTTTTCTACATCATACCGCGCCCTTGCCAAGGACCTTAAAAGTAATGTAGAAATAATCTTTTCTTCCGGTTTGTCTTTTATTTCTTCAAGTAGCGCTTGAAGGTGTTTAGGTTTTATTTCTCCTCTTATTTTAAGTTTGTAACCAAATAGTTTAACCACGCTTGAGAGTTCGCGTATCTTGGCAGGGTCGGGGGGTTCATGAACTCTATATATAAATGGAAGCAATCTATGGGAGGCAAACTCTGCGATACACTCGTTCGCTAAGATCATAAATTCTTCTATTATTCTCTCGCCTATGCCTCTTTTGTAACTTATTATATCTTTAACGTTGCCATTTTCATCTAATAGTATCTTTGTTTCCTTAAAATCAAAGTCAAGAGCGCCTCTCGAAATTCTCTTGTTGCGCAAAATTGTAGCAAGTTCTCGCATCAAGTAGAGTTCCCTTTTAAGGCTTTTGTATGGTTCTTCTTCTTTACCTTCGAAAAAGGCGTTAACTCCTTCGTAGGTTAATCGGGCTTTAGACCTTATAATGCTTTTTCTGATATCGTATTCAAGAACATTTCCGAGCCCATCTATTTTTATTATTACGCTGAAGGTTAGCCTATCTTCTCCTTCTACAAGGCTACAAATCTTGTTAGATAGCTTAAATGGAAGCATTGGTATTACTCTGTCGGTTATATACACACTACAGCCTCTCTTGAAAGCTTCCTTGTCTAATTCGCTACCCTCTTTGACATAATGTCCTACATCCGCTATATGAACGCCGAGAATATAATTACCGTTTTCGTCTAATTCTACCGAGACTGCATCATCAAAATCTCTTGCGTCTTCTCCATCTATTGTTACGATTGTTTTTTCTCTAAGGTCAAGTCTCTTTCTTTTTTCTTCTTCTGTTATGTATTCTTCTATTTCCTCGCTCTCCTTTTCCACTTCTTCTGGAAACTCAAGGGGAACATCATAAGAAAGAAGGATACTTAAAACCTCTGTTTCTGTTTCTCCAGCTTTGCCAAGCACCTTGACCACTTTGCCAATAGCGCCTTGACTTCCCATAGGGAAGGAAGTGAGTTCTATAAGGACCTTATCATCGTTCTCTGCTCCTTCTAAAAGGTTTTTCTTTGGAATTAAGACTGGGTCTCTTATAGAAGGATCATCGGGAATGAATAAGGCGAAAGCGGGATAAATTTGGAGTCTGCCCACCAGTTTTGTTTTAGCTCTTTCTATGACTTTAATTACTTCTCCATACTTTCCTCGTCTTTTTTCTTGTTTTACCTTGATGAAGACCTTATCACCGTTCATTGCCCCGTTTAGCTGGCTTGGTGGTATGAAGACCTCTTCACCACTTTCCGTTTTGAAGAATGCAAATCCTCGAGGGTGGACTTTTATTCTTCCCGCAAGGAGCTTAAGTTTTGATGCTAAAGTGGCTCTACCCCTTGAGTCTATGAAGACCTTACCTTCTTTTTCAAGTTCTTCAACGGCTTTTTTTATATCCTTTATGTTCGCTCCAACGTTTGGCAGAAGCTCGGGTTTTATAGGTTTCGAAGCCTTTATTAAGGCATTTAATATTTTGTCTTTTAGTTCTCTCATCTTTTTACTCCCATTCTATCGTTGCCGGAGGTTTAGATGTTATATCGTATACTACTCTATTTATTTCATCAACTTCACGAGTTATCCTATTGGAGATCTTTTCGAGCAATTCATATGGGAGTTTTGCCCAATCAGCCGTCATTCCATCTTCGCTATGAACAGCTCGTAGAACTATTGTATATCCGTAACTTCTTTCATCTCCCATTACTCCAACGCTTTTGGTTGGAAGTAAAACGGCAAAAGCTTGCCACACCTTATCATACCACCCGCTCTTTCTAAACTCTTCTTGAACTATTTTGTCAGCTTTTCTCAATATGTTAAGCTTTTCTCGTGTTATCTCTCCAATGATTCTCACAGCCAAGCCTGGTCCTGGGAATGGATGTCTCTTTATAACCTGCTCTGGTATCCCCAGAAGTTTTCCTAACTTTCTAACTTCATCTTTAAAGAGTTCTTTTAAAGGTTCTAAAAGCTCGAAGTTAAGCTTTGTGGGTAGTCCTCCCACGTTATGGTGGCTTTTAATCTTTGCTGCTCCCTTCCCTCCGCTCCCACTTTCTATTACATCGGGATATAATGTGCCTTGAAGTAAGAACTTTATTTTTCCCTGCTTAGAGGCTACTTCTTCAAATACTCGAATAAATTCGTGTCCTATTATTTTTCTTTTTTCCTCTGGGTCAGTAATTCCCTTAAGCCTGTTTAAAAAACTTTCGCTTGCATCTACATATATTAGGTTGAAGTTTCTTTCTTCAAAGAAGCTCTTAACTTCCTCTGCCTCTCCCTCTCTTAGCAATCCGTTGTTTACAAATACGGCTACCAATCTATCTCCTATCACTTCTTTGACTAACGTGGCTGCCACAGTAGAATCTACTCCACCACTTAAAGCACACAGCACCCTTTCACTTCCAACCTTCTTGTCTATTTCCTCCCTTATCTTCTTAAGGAAATTTTCCATATTCCAGGTTTTCGTGACTTTGCATATTTCTGTCAAGAAGTTGTCCAGAATTTTCATTCCGTAATCCGTGTGAACTACTTCTGGATGGAATTGAAGACAGTATATTTTTCTTTGCGGGTCTTCCATAGCAGCTATCTTAGTTTTTTCACCCTCTGCGGTAATTAGAAATCCTGGCGGTGGAGTGGTAACGCTATCTCCATGGCTCATCCATACGAGGCTTACTTGTGGCAGATTCTTAAAAAGAGGAGATTCCATCAAGATTTTCATTTCCGTTCTTCCATATTCTCTTTCTTTTCCAGAGCTAACCGTTCCTCCAAGGAGTTTTGTTATAATTTGCATTCCGTAGCATATGGCGAGTATTGGTATACCTGTTTCTAAAATCTTCGGGTCTGGGGCAGGAGCATCCTTTTGAAGTACACTTGCGGGACCTCCCGAAAATATTATTCCCGAGGGTTTTCTCTCTAACAGTTTGGGAATGGGTGTATCCCAAGGAAATATTTCAGAATAAACGCCGAGTTCTCTTATTCTTCTTGCAATCAGCTTTGTGTATTGCGAACCAAAGTCTAAGATAGCTATCATTTTTCTCTACTCTCCCTTTCTTGATTTTTCCTTGTTTTTCTTTATTATATCATAGATAGGTGATATAATCTTTCTTAAGGAGGAGGTGAATGGTTGGATAGGCTTAAGCTTTACAGAAATCTCTTAATCATTAGCATTGTTGGACTTGTGACTTTAATGCTGTTTATGCACTATTCTGCTACTCGGGAGGTAAGGAATCTTTTCTTACAGGAAGGATATGAAAGGCTTTTATCTGCCTCGCATTTGGTTAGGACCGTCCTTGAGGAAAACATTTCTAAAATAAGGCTCTTAGGTAGGGAGCTGGAAAGGAACCCTCGCTTAGCTGATATAAGGAGCCTCCTTAAATCCTTTTATGAAGAGTCGGAGGGGAGCGTTCTTGCCGTTCAGTGGATAGATAGGAATGGCGTTTTAAAAGAAGGGTTCCCTCCAGAGCACACTCCTTACGGTTACAGTTTCAGGGAATCGAAAAGTTCATGGGCGTTTTTTGAAAAGGTATTGAATTCTAAAGATGCCCTCTTTTCAAACTCGATTACGCTTTCGGAGGGTGACCTTGGTTTAACTTTGGCTTACCCTGTGAAAGATGAGGAAGGTAATTTCTTGGGGGCTGTTGCTTTTATTATAAGCTATTCTAAGAATATAGGATCTCGTTTGTTTAGAGTTAAGAATTTTCTCATTATCGATGCTCAGGATGGAAGTATAGTTTTTTCTCCCGAGAGGCCTTTTATCGTTGGCAAAAAGTTTAAAGAAGTTTTTGGTGTAGAGCTACCATCGACTGAAAGGTATTCTTACATTCCGGTGAACCTTGAGGAAAGAAAAGGATTTGTCCTTTTTGACAAATTTTCTCTTCTTTCTAAAAGCTGGTACACGGCTTTTGTTTCTTTCGATCCCTTTTATACGCTATTTGGCTTTGTGCCAGGTATAGGGATTTATGCAGTTTTAACATTTTTATTCATTATAGCAACTGTAGCTTTTATGCTTCTTCTTTTTAAAGAGCTTAGGGTTCAGAAGAGGAAGCTTAAAAAAGATAGAGATTTTACAGGTAGAGCCCTTGGGAGTATTGGTATGCCTCTTTTGATCATGGATAGCACAGGGAAGGTAAGCTTTGCGAATGATTTTGCTAAAGACCTTTTTGGGGAAGGTATCGAAGGCAAACAGTGTCCTTTCTTGTTGAGGTATCCTTATCCCTGTGTTTTGCATGAGAAGCTCGAAAAAGACGGAGAAGTTACTCAAGAGCTTAGCTTTGATGAAAATAAGGTTTTCGAGATAAGTTGTTTTTCAATCAAGGGGGAAGGAGGAGGACTTGAAGGTATTCTTTCTCTTGCAAGAGACGTAACGGAAACCAGGAAATCTGAGTATAGATTGTGGGACTTAGCACGTAGGCTTGAGAGAAAAATTTGGGAAGAGCACATTCTTTTTGAGCTAAGTAAAGCTGTGGTGGTTCATAGGGATAGGGGAAGTTTTGTAACCGAGGTTATGGATTTAATTTATGCATATTTTCCTGTAACTTTAGCTTTTATAGCTTTTTTAGATGATAGATGGAGAGCTTTAAAAGTTGAGAAAGTAAGAGGTGGACGAAAGGAAGTAAAGGATGTCCTTATCTTGGAAAAAGGGCTTTCACGCGTGGTTGACATGGGTGAAGTCTTGTATATTCCTGATACGAGAGGGTTTTTTAGCATAGGGAAAAATTTTGGGGTTGATACTTTAAGCGAGCTTGTTTTGCCTTTGATTGCAAGAAAGTCCACCTTCGGGGTTCTTTTCTTAGCTTCTGATAAAGTTAACGCTTTCTCCGAGGAGGATAGAGGAATATTGAGAACCATAGCTGATATGATAGCCATTGGTATAGACAATATTTCACTATACGAGAAGCTTAACAGTCTGGCAACTACTGATGACCTTACGGGCCTTTATAACAGGCGCTTTTTCTACAAAAGGCTTTCTGAAGAGGTTGCGCGTGCTAAAAGGCAAAAGGCAGATCTCTTTTTGATGCTTATCGATTTGGATAATTTTAAGAGATATAATGACACATTCGGGCATATTGCTGGCGATAAGCTTTTAAAATCTTTTGGAAAGGTTTTAGAGGATACCATAAGGAAAGGGGTAGATTATGCCTTCAGATACGGTGGAGACGAATTTGCTGTCATATTAACCTCTCTACCTGAAGAGGGAGCGTTGAAGGTTGCCGACCGTATATCAAGAGAGTTTGAGCGCTACGAATTTGAGATTGTAGGTTTAAGTTTTGGAATAGCTCAGTATGAAGAGGGCATGACTGAGGAAGCCATAATAGCAGCTGCAGATATTGCGCTGTATGAAGCTAAGAGAAGAGGAGGAAGAATAGCTGTTTAATATAGGGAGTTAGCCGGCTCTACCTCCTCCCCCTCCGAAACCTCCACCGATTCCTCCTATCCCTCCACTGCCACCTAAAAATCCTGAGAAGACGTCTTTTTCTATTCCTTCAGAGGCTTTAACGCTATAGGCTTCCGCTAAGGATGATCTAAATGTCCCTATCCAGATGGGGGGCATGTTCCATACAGGGTAAAAGGTGCTTTCA
>LDZR01000854.1_pt1 | contig 13684 bp, 13 predicted proteins | sample 615371 | NCBI WGS metagenome assembly LDZR01 (sample SAMN03408294, study PRJNA278302) | terrestrial metagenome | isolation source: oil reservoir sample K2 | place: USA: Alaska, North Slope, Kuparuk formation | collected 2013
AGATCTATGCAAAAAACTTCGATTTTGAATTTGGGGTTTTTAAGGGGAAACCCCTTAACGCTTGGGGAAGGGCGCTAAAAAGAGAGACATAAAATTTTAAAAGGAGGAATTTCACATGTTTACTGGTGTTGGAACAGCCATGATCACACCTTTTGATAAAGAAATGAATGTCGATTATAATTCATTAAAATCTTTTGTTAAATATCAGCTTGATAACGGTGTTGACAGTTTAATAGTTTTGGGAACTACTGGAGAAGCACCTGCCATTGAAGAAGAAGAAAGAGAAAAAATAGTCAACACAGTAATAGAAATTGTCAATAAAAAGGTCCCAGTTATTGTGGGAACAGGAACAAACAATGTAAATCATGTTTTGAAAAATAACAAAATGGCCGAAAGTGCTGGTGCTGATGGTTTATTAATAGTTACTCCCTACTATAATAAGAGCACTCAAAAAGGCTTGGTAGAATATTTTAAATACATCTCTGAAAAAACAACTTTACCGATAATAATGTACAACGTGCCTTCGAGAACCGGTATGAATATAATTCCAGAAACAGCTGTTTCTATTCACGAAAACTGCAAAAACGTAGTTGGAATAAAAGAGGCGAGCGGTAACATAGCCCAAATAGTAGAATTATTTTCAATAAAACCAGATTCTCTTAAGGTATTTTCCGGAAACGACGATCAAGTTCTTCCTATAATGAGCTTAGGTGGAGATGGACTCATCTCGGTCGCCTCCAATGTTGCTCCAAAACCTTTCGTTGATTTAACTCATAGCATTCTTAACAACGATTTAGAAAAAGCACGAAAATTAAACAATCAATTTATGAAACTCAACAAACTATTGTTCAGAGAGGTTAATCCCATTCCTGTAAAATATGCCGTTTCTTTACTAGGTTTATGTGAAAATGTTGTGAGATTACCGTTGGTGAAAGCAACTCCAGAAACAGAGAGACTTTTGAAAGAAGAGATGGAAAGGTTGGATTTACTATGAAGATAGGCATAGTAGGATACAAAGGACGAATGGGAAAAGAAATAAAAGATTTGTTTGAGGAAAAAAACCATGAATTTGTTTGGGGATACGATAAAGATGGTGAATATTTTCAGGATAAGCCTCAAATTATCGTCGACTTTTCACTTCCCGAGGTTTTTGAAAAAACGGAAGAGTACGTTAGGAAATTCAACGTTCCATTGATCATTGGAACAACAGCACTTCAAGATGAACAATTTGAAGCTTTAAAAACTTTATCTAAAAATGTACCAGTAGTTCAAAGCTACAATTTTTCAATTGGTATACAATTATTTTTAAAGATGGTGGACTTTTTAAAAGACAAAATCGATGGTTGGGATATTGAGATAATCGAAACACATCACAGGTTTAAAAAAGATAAGCCTTCAGGAACAGCGAAGATGATAAAAGACAAATTGGGTAAAGATGTTCCAATAAGCTCATTAAGACTCGGGAATGTATCAGGTGACCATGTATTGTACATGGCAAACTTGGGCGAAGTTCTTAGCGTTTCTCATAGGGCTTTATCAAGAAGAGCCTTCGCAGAAGGAGTTCTTAAGTCTGCGGAGTTTGTAATCAACAAAAAGAATGGCTATTTTACCTTTACAGACGTAATTTGAAAAGGAGGAAATTATGAAGACAGAAGAAATAATAAATTTAATAGCGAACTCAAAGAAAAAGAATCCTTTAAAGGTCTACATTAGAGGTAACCTCAAAGAAGTGGATTTTTCCAATGTAGAATTTTTCGGTAACGAAGAATTCGGAATCCTATTTTGCGAAGAAGAAGAGTTCAACACAATTTATGAGAATAATAAAGATGCCATAGTTAATTATAGAATAGAAAGGGATAGAAGGAATTCAGCTATACCGTTGGCAGATTTATCTAAATACAATGCAAGGATAGAACCCGGGGCTATAATAAGAGACTTAGTGGAGATAGGCGATGGCTGTGTTGTTATGATGGGTGCCGTTATCAATATAGGTGCTAGTATTAAAGAAAATACTATGATTGATATGAACGTAGTTATAGGAGGGAGGGCTCAAATAGGTAAAAATTGCCATATTGGGGCAGGTGCTGTTATAGCAGGTGTAATTGAACCACCAAGTGCCCAGCCTGTAGTGATTGAGGATAATGTGCTCATTGGTGCTAACGCAGTGGTCTTAGAAGGGGTGAAAGTTGGGACGGGTTCCATAATTGGAGCTGGCTCTGTAGTAATTTCTGACGTCGAACCTTACTCTGTGGTAGCCGGAGTTCCTGCAAAATTCATTAAGAAGGTTGATGATAAAACAAAAGGTAAAACACAACTTGTAGAAGGACTTAGAAAACTGAAATAATTTATTTATACAAATTTACCGGGGTGGATTAATTATGCAGTTGATAGTTCAAAAGTATGGAGGAAGTTCTCTTGCTAATTCTGAAAGGTTGAACAACGTTGCCAAGAGAATATGTAACAAGACCAGAGAAGGATTTAAAGTATTAGTTGTTGTTTCAGCAAGGGGAGAGACCACAAATAAACTGATAGCATTAGCTAAAGAAACAGTTAAGGATCCTAATCCAAGAGAATTGGATATGCTTTTAGCTACGGGAGAACAGATCAGTGCCTCTTTGTTATCTATGATGTTAAACGATAGAGGTATCAAGTCAAAATCTCTGAATGCCTTTCAATTAGGTTTATTAACTACTCCTGATTATAACGAGGCTCAGATCAAAGAAATAAACAAAGACATAATATACAAAAATCTTACAAACAACGATGTTTTAGTTATTACAGGATTTCAAGGTATTACTGAAGAAGGCGATTTGACAACCTTAGGAAGAGGAGGTTCAGATACTTCTGCTGTTGCTTTAGCAGCTTCTTTAAACGTTAAGTGCGAGATATACAGTAATTTTGCAGGTATTTACACCGTTGATCCAAAGATTTATCCCCAAACAAAAAAATTAAAGTACGTTACTTACGATGAAATGTTAGAAATGGCAGCTTTAGGGGCAAAAGTCTTGCACCCAAGGTCGGTAGAAATTGCTAAAAAGTTTAATGTGGAGTTATACTGTGCATCGTCTTTTTCTGATGAGGAGGGAAGTTACGTAGTGGATAATTACAATGAGTATATGGAAGAACCGGTTGTAACAGGTTTAAGTGTGGACGAAAACCAAATCCAAGTCACTATTTTAAATCTTCCAACGGAGCATTTTTTTATTAATAAAATTTTTGAAATCGCCGCCAACAAAAACTTAAACATAGATATGATATCCATTATACAAAATAACGAAAAAACCAATATCTCTTTCAGTATCGTAGACAGTGTGATCGATAATTTCCGAGAGCTTTTAAGTGAATCTCTTAAAAATAACCATGAGAATTTTATTGATTTTAAAAATGATTTAGTCAAAATTTCAGTTGTCGGAATTGGTATGAGAAAGGCAAAAGGGGTGGCTTCTCGTTTTTTTAAAGCTATAAAAGATGTACCTATATTTTTGGTGACAACTTCGGAAATAAAAATTTCATGCTTGATTCCAAAAGAGTATAAACAAAAAGCTGTGGAAAGTCTAGCAAAGGAGTTTGATTTATGAGCTTACTAAAAGTCTATAACCCTTTTCCAATAAAAGTTGAGAGAGCGGAAGGTTCTTACATTTACGATACAACCGGCAAAAAGTTTTTGGACACATTCGCCGGAATAGGAGTAATGAGTTTTGGGCATTCTTATCCGCCTTTGCTAAAAACGTTGAAAGAAAAGATGGATAGATATATGCACACTTCTAATTTTTTTCTCGATGAAGATGCCATTTTCGTATCAGAAAAACTCGTTAATTTCACCGAGAAAAATGGTACCGTTTACTTCAGTAATTCTGGAGCAGAGGCAACTGAAGCTGCTTTAAAAGCTATTAAAAAAAGAGCCTCAGATAGAAGGAATAAGATCATTTATTTCGAAAATGGTTTTCACGGTCGAACTTTAGGAGCACTTTCTATAAACGGTTTTAAAGATCTAAGAGAGCCATTTGAACCTTTGCTTGCCAATACTATAGAACTGAAGTTCAACGATGTAGAAGATTTAAGTAAATTCTTCGAATTATTTGGCGAGGAAACGTTGGCTGTTTTTGTAGAACCAATTCTTGGCTCTGGAGGGATAGTACCAATCAAACCAGAATTCGCATCTTTGATAGAGGACTTAAGAAAGAAATACAATTTCATTTTAGTCTGTGATGAAGTTCAAGCTGGGCTTGGGCGAACGGGAAAAATCTTTTCATACCAACATTTTGGGTTGTCACCTAATATTGTAACCATCGGGAAATCCATAGGCGGTGGCTTACCTTTGGGAGGTACAATATTTCTTGAAAATCTATCTCAGGCTTTTGAAAGCGGAGAACATGGTTCAACATTTGCTCCAAATCCTGTAGCTTTAGCAGGAGCTAGGTTCATTGTGGAAAATATTCCCTCGCTTTTAAAAGATGTTGAAGAAAAAGGAAATTATATAATGCAATTTTTAAAAGAGAAAAATTTTGAAAAAGTTAAAGAAGTGCGAGGTAAGGGTTTGATGATCGGTATAGAGCTACAAGAAGAAGATCCAAAAATGAGAGAAAAAGGTCTACAAGAGGGCCTTTTGTTGAATGTACTTCATAATAAAGTGATTCGTCTTCTACCTTCTTTAAATATTCAATATAACGATATTGAAAAGATGTTGGTAAAATTAGAGAAGGTTTTAATATGATTCTTTCACCGTACGAATTGAGACATAGAATACATGAGAATCCAGAATTATCTCTTGAAGAGTATCAAACTACCGAATTATTAGAAAGGACTGTAAAAGAAGTCGCAACGTTTTACAATGTCGACATTAACTTATATAGGCCTCTGAAAACAGGACTAATTATTGAGTATAATGGTGGCAATGTTGATTGTGATGAATACCTTCTTTATAGAGCAGATATTGATGCTTTAAACATAAAAGAAAAGACTAACATTGATTTCAAATCCAAAAATGAATATATGCACGCATGTGGTCATGACGTTCATACCGCTATCTTGTATGGCTTTTTTATCAACGTAATAAAAAACAAAGTAAAGAAAAATATAGTTTTTTTATTTCAACCTGGAGAAGAATCAAAGGGCGGAGCACAAAAGATTATCGAAAGTAGAATATTGGATAAATACAGTATCAAAGCGGCTTTTGCACTACATGTCAACGATGATTTCACGTTAGGGAGCATCGCCTCAACTCGTGGTACACTTTTTGCTTCATCGCTTGAATTCTTTGTGGATTTTGAAGGGGTTTCTTCACATCTTGCATTTCCCCATCAATCTAAAAATGCTTTGAACGCCCTTCGCATATTTTTAGATGTGTTGGATAAACTACCAAAAAATCCAATGGAGCCTTTTATAATTGGCGTGGGTAAAGTAAACGCTGGTAGTGCAATCAACATTCTACCAGGAAATTCCCATGTCGAAGGAAGTATAAGAGGCGTGGATTCTGAAAAAAACCTAAAATACTTCGAAGATATGAGAAATGTACTGTCAGGGATAAAGATCATGACAGGTGTTGATTTTTTGTTGAACAAAGGTTCTTTCTATCCCGAAGTTGTTAACGATTTAGTCCTATACGACAAGTTTATTCCTAAACTCTCAAAAACATTTAATTTTATTGATTGTGGCCTAAAAATGACAGGTGAAGACTTTGGCTTCATATCAAAAAAATACCCTTCATTAATGTGTTGGTTAGGAAGTTCTAAAGGCGAACACCACGGTCTTCATAACCCTGAATTTTTACCTCCCGATGAGGTAATAGATGTTGGCATCAAGGTTTTTGAAACATTTTTAGACTAAGAATTTAATTCAAAAATACATTTTGCCAGTTCAAAATCTTGTTTTTTCGTGAGTTTAATGTTATTTCTGTAATCTTCAACAACCGCCGTTTCATAACCAGCATGGATAAATATAGAGGCATCATCGGTAAAAGAAGATAGGATCTTTTCTGCTTTTTGGTAAGCTTTGAGTAATTTAGTGAAATCGAAAGTTTGAGGGGTATGGTGCAGATAAATTTGGGATCTTTCTAAAGTTTTTACAATCCTTCCATTATTCACTTGGGAAATCGTATTTTCCGCCATTTCTGCTAATACAGCCCCGCCTACTTCTTTTGCCTTGTAGATGCTTTCGTCTATTTTATTAGTATCAACGAAAGGTCTGACGGCATCATGAATGCAAACAAAATCAGGCTTATTCACTTTTTTGTGCAAATACATTAGGGCATTATAAACACTTTCCTGCCTGCTACTTCCGCCAATTACTACATTCTCAAATTTTGAAAAGGTTTGAACCTCTTTTTCTGTTAAATCCACGTAGTTTCTATGAGATACGACGAGAAACTTATCTATTAATTTTGAATTCTGGAATTTTTCAGACGACATTCTCAATATGGTTTGGTTATTTAATTTAACAAATTGTTTTGGTATTTCAAACCCTGCTCTTTTTCCTTCTCCAGCAGCTACTATAATCGCATAAACCATTTTCTTCACCCTTTGCTATATTTTTGTGTTTTTATAAAATAGGTTTAGTATAACTTCATCTATTTTTTATATAATTAATTTTACATTTGGTATAATAGATTGATAAACTTATTATAATATATTTTGTAGTCTTGTGCAAAATGGTCTTTTTCGTAATGTTTTTGAATAACTTTCCTAATCTCATTTGCTTTGCATTTTGCGGTCTTATGCAAAACGCTTTGTTCATAATGCTTTTGAAATAATTTCCATATTCTCATTTGCGAAGCAAATGCGTTTGGGGATCTTAAGGGGTAAACCCCTTAATGTGTGGCCGAAAGGGAGCAAATATTATAAAAGACAGCTAATACAATTTCAAGGAGTGATGGCAATGTTGGTAGTAGGAATCGATTTAGGGGGCACTGAGATAAAAGCAGGGTTAGTAGATGAAAAAAAAGGAATAATCAAAAAGATTTCTAGACCTACAGAAGTTGAAAAGGGAAATGCTCAGGTAATAGCTAATATAACAAAAACCGTGAGGGATTTAACTGAAAATACTGAATTTTCTGCAATTGGAATAGGTTCACCAGGTTCAATAGATAGAAAAAATGGAATTGTCAGATTTTCCCCAAACTTTCCAAATTGGCGAAATTTTGAATTGGTACGCTTAATAAAAGAAAATATAAACGTTGATGTCTTTTTAGAAAATGATGCAAATGCCTTTGCACTTGGAGAATGGTATTTTGGAAAAGCAAAAGGTTTGCACGATTTCATCGCCTTAACCATTGGAACAGGAATAGGTTCGGGCGTAGTTTGTAACAACACATTTTTAACCGGTAAAGATGGTTTAGCCCCAGAGTTGGGGCATGTTGTGGTTGTACCAAACGGTCCACAATGCGGTTGTGGTAATAGGGGATGTGTAGAAGCTACTTCTTCTGCTAAATATATAGCACTAGAAGCTAGAAATCTGCTAGATAGATATCCGAATAGTCTTGTTTTAAAATTAGCCGGAAAAAAGGAAAAGATTGAATCAAAACATGTTTTTCAAGCTTATGAAAAAAATGATCCTCTTGCCAGTGTAGTTTGTAACTTTGCAATTGATGCGCTTGCAAGGGCTATCGGAGGATATGTTCATGCCCTCAACCCAGAGAAAATTATAATTGGTGGGGGGTTAAGCAGAGCCGGGGATACTCTTTTTGTTCCATTGAGAGAAATGACAAAAAAATATGTTATGAGCAGTTTCGCCGATACTTATACCATAGAACAATCATCTTTAGTAGAAGATGCGGGTATTTTAGGAGCAGCATCTGCAGCCTTTTATGCCGAAGAAAACCCTTATAGTTTATAATTAAGACTCTTCTCTCTAGAGCTGGAAATAAGTTTCTCAGGCATGTTGTGCAAAACGATAATAAATTAAATAATGTAATAAATATTACCCCCGCCAATATGGGCGGGAAGTTGTAATTTGACAAGTCATTTTTTTTATGGTATAATCTCTTAAAATTGTTTTAGGAGAATATGGTTATGAAAACATTAAAAGTATTGTCAACTTCAAAAAAGGTAAATAATAATAACAATACACAGCGTCGGTGATTACGCTGAGTGTTGTTGTTTTGCAAATTACCGACGCTGTAAAAAATAGCGTCGGTTTTTTTATATTAAAAAGGTGATATTGCCTATTTAAAAAACACTACAGGAGGGAAAATTATGGCAAAAGTAGAGGAAAAAGATAGAAAAGTGGATTCTGTGGAATTAGTGAAAAGTTATTTAGAGGACGAGACTTACAGTGATGCACTTTTAGTTCAGTCAGAGATACTGAGGTTATCAAGAGAATTTCTTGCTGAAAAGGGTTTTGTTGAGCTTCTTCCGGTTATCGTTTCTACAATTACGGATCCATTAAACCATGACGTTTTTGACGCACAAATTGATTATTATGGTAACAAATATTACGTTACTAAATCTATGATACTGCAAAAACAAGTTAGCGTTTTGGTTCATGATAAAATATTTTCATTTTCACCAAATTTAAGGTTGGAAGTAGCAGAAAAATATTCTTCTGGTAGGCACTTGATTGATTTTGTTCAACTAGATATAGAGGCTAAAGAAATGAAGAGAGAACAGATTATGGATTTGATGGAAGATTTAATAATTTATGTATTAGAAGGTATATTGACAAAATATTCTGGTATAATAAAAAAGTATCACCCAAATTTGATAGTTCCTAAAAAACCTTTTCAAAAAATCAGCGTAAAAACGGCAAAGCAACTTTATGGTGATGATTATGAAAAAATATTATCTGAACGTTCTGAAGGGCCTGTGTGGTTGATAGATATGCCAATTTTAGAAAGAGAATTTTATGATAAACAAGATGTTAATAATCCAGAAGTATTATTAGATTTTGATTTAATATATCCTGAGGGTCATGGTGAAGGCATATCTGGCGGCGAAAGAGAGCATGAGTATGAGCAAATAGTTAAAAGGATTAAATTGAAAGGTAACGGACTTGAAAGTTATGAAGATTATTTAAAATTAGCAAGAGAAGGGTTATTAAAACCGTCCGCAGGTTGTGGCATAGGCATAGAAAGGTTCACCAAATACATATTGGATTTGGATCATGTTGAGAAAACTAGGTTATTTGCCAAAGCTCCTGGAAAGTATACAATTTAGTCATATTAATAAAAAGATTCAAAAAATGTATATTATTACAGAGCAAGAGACGTTAATTGAGGATCGTCTCTGCTTTGCTTTTCATGGAAGTCAACTTATTTTTCACTGGAGGTAACTTATGAATATAAAAAGGGCTATTATTTCAGTATATGATAAAACTAATCTAGAGGATTTAGCGAGTTTTTTATATCACAATGGTGTAGAAATTATTTGCACTGAAGGGACAAATAAATATTTAGAAGAAAAAGGGATTCCCACTGTAAAAATGGCAGATTATATAGGATTTCCTGAAATTTTAGGTGGACGTGTTAAAAGCATTGATCCAAAATTAGCCGGAGGTATTTTAGCAAAGTCTAACAACAAAAAGCATGAAGAAGATATGAAAAATTACAATATAAAAAGGATTGACATGGTTGTAGGTAATTTTCCTACTTTTGAGGAAATGTCAAAAAAAACAAAGAATGAAGAATCACTTTTAGAATATATTGATATTGGAGGGTATTCACTTCTTAGGAGTGCTGCAAAAAATTATAAGGATGTTGTAGCTTTAGTAGACCCCAAAGATTATCAGATGGTTATTGACAATTTAGAGGATTGTGGCGATGTTCCTCTACAATTAAGAAGAAAGTTAGCCTTGAAAGTTTTCTTTTCTACTTCCAAATATGATGCTAGTATTCATAAAACTTTTTCCGAATTATTTGCTGCTGAGAAGTTTGACCATGAATTTTTTGAAATTTTAGGAAACTTAAGGTATGGTTCTAATCCAATGCAAGAAGCAATTCTAATGAAATTTTTAGAAAAAGAGAGTTTCATTGATTATTTAGAAAATTTAACCTTTCATAAAAAGCCTACATTGAGGATATTGAAAGATATAAAATTGCTTTTTCATTTGGCGAGTTTTACCAAAAATGAATTTTTAGGCTTTGCAAAGAAAGGAATTTTTGTATTTGGATATGCCTCTCCTACTGAAGAAGAGAAAGAACAATTTGTTAAAATTATTAAAGAATTAAAAGGAGGGGTTGTTTATAGTGACGATCCAAATATTATAACTGAACTGAAAAATTCAAAACATGATGGACTAATGACTTCTTATAACTTTGAAAAAAAAGAAGAGATAATTTCCTTTAAACCCATGGTTTTTAGGGTTAATAAGAAAGTTTTGAAACGTGACGAAGATTATATTGTGGATGGTGATTTGGTTGTAAAGCAAAATGTTCAAGAGATTGTTTTGAATTTGTCTCCTTCAGAAGAATTGGGATTCGAAGTTGCTAAGATTCATAAATCAGATACTGCTGTTTATGTAAGAAATAATCTTATTTGTTCAGGAAATCAATCTTGTTTGAATAGAGAAATTGCATTAAATTCCCTTGAAAATACCTTGGAAAAATTTGAAGTTCATCTAAACGAAGGAACAATGATATTTGATTCTCCTATAAATTCAGAGAAGATAATTGATGCAATATTAAATTCTAAGATTGAAAAGGTAATTGTTCCTCCAACCTTACCTGGCTACGAAAAATATTTAAAGATTTTAGAGGAAAAAGGCGTTACATTGTTGGTAACACAGAGAAGATATCATCGGTATTAATATAAATTCGTTAAGGGGTAAACCCCTTAAGATCCCCAAAATCAAAATTTATTTTAAAAAAACTATTTTGCACAAACCAACAAAAGGGGTAAACCCCTTAAGATCCCCAAAATCAAGTTCAAAGTCAAAGTTATCTAAAAACATGGTTTGCACAATACAGCAAACAAGGGGCTTCGCCCCTTAAAAACCCCGTGCATCATTTGCTTCGCAAATGAGAATTAGGATGTTACTTCTAAAGCATTATGAAAAAGCTTTTTGCATAAAACAGCAAAAGCTTCGCAAATGAGAAATTGGAAATTATTTCAAAGGCATTATGAACAAGGCGTTTTGCATAAGGCTGCAAAATGGATTTTTAATAGAATTAGAAATTTAAAGTTGCAAAGTAGTCATCCAACGTTTCGGCTCTTCTTATCATTTTGAATTCTCTTTCTTTGGTAAACAAATACTCAGCAGATCTCAATTTTCCGTTATAGTTGAATCCCATGGAGTATCCATGTGCACCGACATCATGGAAAACTAGCACATCTCCCCGTTCTAATTTTGGTAACAGTCGATCTGTTGCGAGTTTGTCGTTATTCTCGCATAACGATCCCACTACATCGTACATCTCTTTTTCTTCATCAGAGTTTTTATTCAAAGCCGTTATATGATGATACGCCTTATACATAGCAGGTCTCAATAAATTTGCAGAGTTAGCGTCAATTCCAGCATATTTTTTGTAGGAATCTTTTATGTGCAATACTTTTGTTATTAAGTAGCCGTTAGGCCCTGTAATGTATCTTCCATGCTCCATATATATCTTTGGAGGCTTTAGCCCATTTTTTAATAGAATATTCTCATACAAACTTTTTATTTGTTGTGAAACATAATATATATCGAGTTCCTTCTCTTCAGGTTTATAAGGTATACCAAAACCGCCACCAAGGTCAATGAATTCAAAATCTATTCCTAATTTTTTATGGACTTCCACAGCCGTTTCAAAAAGAAACTGAGCGACTTTTATAATATTTTGAGGGTTCAATTCGTTTGAAATCAGCATCGCATGCAGTCCGAACCTTTGAACCCCATAATCTTTGAGTCTCCTGTATCCTTTTATAAGATCATTTTTTGGCACTCCGAATTTTGATTCCTTTAAATTCCCTATTATCTCGTTTCCAAAATCCCCGCCTGGATTGTACCTGATAGATATCAAATCAGGTAACGTATACTTTTCTTTTAAAAAATCGATATGGCTTACATCGTCAAGATTCAATATGGCGTTTAAGGATAAAGCCTTTTCATACTCTTGTAAAGGGGTGTCGTTGGATGTAAAGAGGATCTCGTTATTTACAAATCCGCTTTTTTCGGCTGCCACTAATTCAGCAATTGAGCTGCAATCGACTCCACAACCTTCTTCTTTTGCGATCTTTAAAATATAGGGATTAGGGGTTGCCTTCACAGCAAAAAATTCTTTGAAATCCGCCCAAGAAAAGGCGTCTTTTAAGGCTCTTATTCTATTTCTTATACCTTCTTCATCGTAGACATAGAAAGGTGTTTGTACATTCTTTAAGAGATTATTTATATCTTCATCTGAAAAGGGAAGCCCTTTTATCAATATGTACACCTCAATTCAATTCTCTGTGTTTTTGCAATATTCTAATTGCGTTGGTAGCAGCCCCAACTCTTATATTATCTGCTATAACCCACATCATAAAAGTTTTTTCTTCGACTTTTCTTATTCTGGAGACAAATGTGATATCAGTTCCTGCAACTTCTACTGGGGTGATTTTTTCCTCGTTATACTTGACGTTTGGGGTTGATTCGATCAATTTTATAATCTCATCAACGGTAGAATCAGACTTAGTTCTGAAGAAAATGGATTCAGAATGACCATAGTGAACAGGCACTCTAACGGTTGTGGGAAATATTTTAATCTCGTTATCAGAATAGATTTTTCTAGTTTCATTTATCATCTTTTCTTCTTCAAAAGTAAACCCATTCGCCATTTTTTCACCTATCAATGGTATGACGTTGTTTTTTATAACCCTTGGGAAATGTCTCACTTCGTTTATGCCTTTTTCTTGGTTTAAAAGCTCGGTTATACCCTTGTTTCCAGCACCAGATACCGCTTGATACGTAGATACAACTATCTCTTTTAAACCCAACTCACGATGGATACCGTTAAGAGCTAAAACCATTTGAATAGTTGAACAGTTAGGGTTTGCAATTATTCCTATGTAATCTTTCAACAACACTGCATTAACTTCCGGAACAACAAGTGGGACCTTTTCGTCCATTCTAAATTGTGAAGAATTGTCTATAACAACATTACCTGATTGTTGAGCTATGGGGGCAAATCTTTTTGACACTGAGGCTCCAGCCGAGAAAAAAAGGTAATCAAACTTCTCTTTCATATGTTCTTCTTTTAACTTTTCCACGGTGTACCTTTTAGAACCTACCTCAATCTCCTGCCCTTGAGATCTTTCAGATGCAAACAACCGTAATTCTGAAATTTCATTAATGAGTTCATATTCTTCAAATAACTTTAAAAATGTCCTTCCTACCTCACCGGTAGCTCCTACAACTCCAACTTTCAAAAAAAACACCTCCAAAGATCAAAAAACCTCTCACTGTGGAGAGGTTTAAATAATAAGAAAATATTTTTTCTCATTTTTAGCGGCTCTCCACGTTCTTCACGTGACAGTTATGCAGGTATTCCCCACATACCCAGAAGACAGAAGATGAGGGTTTTCTTCTTACTTCTTCGGCAACCTCGCCTTTCACTTCTTCTAAATTACCCTCTTTGAAAAGAAGAAGTTACTCTTCTCGGTTGCGCCTCCGCTTTAAATAATTAATTTTGTTATAAGATAACATATTGAAATAACACAAAGAATAAATAAAAGTTACTTTTCCATTTCGTTTTAAATTAAATCTATCATATAAGGTTTTAGGAAATGATGGACAACCG
>LDZR01001108.1_pt1 | contig 13642 bp, 9 predicted proteins | sample 615371 | NCBI WGS metagenome assembly LDZR01 (sample SAMN03408294, study PRJNA278302) | terrestrial metagenome | isolation source: oil reservoir sample K2 | place: USA: Alaska, North Slope, Kuparuk formation | collected 2013
TGTTTTCAGGGTCTAACACCATTATTTTACCTTTTAACCGATCTCCTGTTTTATATTTTTCAGCTATCTTTTCTAGTTTAAAGGAACTCTTTCCTTTAAACTCTTCAGAAAGTTCTTTAAAAGGAATAAAACCTTCTATACCTTGAAAAACTTCAACAATAACCCCTGTTGAGGCCATCCGTTTTATCACCCCTTCTACCACATCTCCTATCTTATGAGAAGCCACAAAATTTTCCCAAGGGTCTGGGGTTAGGTGTTTAACACTTAAACTAAGCTTTCTTTTTTCAGGATTTATCTCAAGAACCTTGGCAATAACTTCTTGTCCAGGACTAAACTTCTCTTTTAAATTTTCTATCCTTTCCCAAGAAAGGTTGGACACATGAATAAAACCTTCAACCCCCTCTCTTACCTCAACTAGCAACCCATGATTCAATACCTGTTTTATTTTCCCTTTTACTACAGCACCTACCTCTACCTCTTCTACAAACTTTTCCCAGGGACTTGGTTCAAGACGCTTTAAACTAAGTACCATTTTCCTTTCAGAAGGTTTTATTTCGAGGATTACAGCCTCTACCAGATCTCCCAAATCTAAAATGTCCTTAGGTTTTAAGTTTTTATTCCATCCTATCTCACTTCTTGGTACCAACCCTTCTACTCCAGGTTCTATCTCTAAAAAAGCCCCAAAATCAAAAATTCCTACTACCTTCCCCTTAACCTGCTGACCTTCTTGATAACGATTGGCTACCCCTTCCCAAGGGTCAGGCTCTAAGGCTTTTAAACTAACCTTAAGTTGTTCCTTAGAAGGATCAAAGGAAAGTACCTTAACCTTTATTTTATCTCCTATCTTTAAGAAAGTCTCTGGGTCTGTTATCCTAAACCAAGAAAGTTCTTTGTCAGGAAGGAAACCCTTTAACACCCCATCAAAATCTATCAAGAAACCTCCTTTCACCCTTTTAAAAACCTCTCCTTCTAATATACCTTCTTTTATCTTATCTAAAACCTCTTTTTTCTTTAGTTCATATTCTCTTTCAAGCAAAGCCCTTCTTGAAACCACCAGGTTGTCTTTGTCAAATTTAACCACCAGAGCCTCAAACTCCTTTCCGATAAGAGCCTCAGGAGAATCAAGTTTTTCTCTAAAATGGGCCTGGGAAAAGGGAAGAAATCCTGGAACAAAGCCCTCAACCTTAACCGTGTATCCTCCTTTTATCAAAGAGACTATTTTTATCTGCACAGGAAGCCCTTTTTCAAAACTATTTTTTATCCTTTCTTTAACCTTCTTTTCTCTTATTTTTTGATAGGAAAGCAAGTATCCACCTAAGGGAGCTCTTCCTATCACCAAAAATTCTCCTTCCTCTCCTTCACTAAACTGAAATCCCCCTTTTTCGTCTTTTATCTCATCCACAGGCAAAAGGGCCTCCCCTTTTAACCCCACATCCACAAACGCGTATTCTTTCCCTATCTTAACCACCTTTCCTTTAACTACCTCTCCAATAGCGATCTCTTGAAAAGACTTATTTAAATACTCTTCGAACTCCTTTGCCCAATCTGTCATACCAACCTCTCGCAAGTTACGACTATTTTTTTCTCAAGTATACATAGACTTGTAAAGTTTATCAAGCTTTATAAGACTATTTTATTTTTACCAGACCTTTTTGCCTGATACAACCTTTCGTCTACTTTTTTAAGGAGAGCTGAGAGTTCCATACCTTGCTGATATTCTACCACCCCACCACTTATGGTAACTTTTCCTACTTCCTCAAAAGGGTAGGTCGCTATACTCTGTCTGATTCTTTCAGCTATAACCAAAGCTTCTTCTTTAATAGTCCTAGGACAAAGGATTACAAACTCCTCTCCTCCCCATCGAGCTGGCAAATCGGTTTGCCTGATGTTTTCTTTTATCAAACGGGAAACCTCTTTTAACACATAATCTCCCCTATCATGCCCATAAGTATCGTTAATAACTTTAAAATTATCGAGGTCAAAAAGAATCAAAGAAAAAAGAGTCTTATAACGATTATAACGGTTGATCTCCTTCTTAAGTTCATCTATAAACTTAAACCGGTTAAAAAGTTGGGTCAAAAAATCCCTTTCGGCAAACACCTTAAGTCGCTCGGTCAATTTTTCTAACTCAACTTTTCTCTTAAAAAGCTCGGTTGAAGCAAGTTTTTCTATCTCTTTAGCAATGACACCTATCTCATTTTTAGGATAGTTTCTAAACTCCTCGGGAATTTCAATCCCCTGAGAAATACTTAAAAGATTTTCTTTAAGAAGGTTAATCGGTGAGGTAATGTGCTTAGTCAGCCAATAACTTACAAACCACCCCAAACTAAAAGCAATAGAACCTATCATCATCACAGACATCCCTATGATAACCAAAACAGGCATCAAAAGTTCGGCTTTGTCTACCACCGTTATAAGCACCCAATTCAAAATTTCCAATCTTTTGTAATAGGCTATCTTGGTTAAACCATCTTGAACAAACTCTACCTTCCCTTCAGGATTAGACAGAAACTCTCTTAAAGGTAGATTTTCCATCTTTTTACCTAAAAGTTTCTCATCTGGATGGATAAGAACCGTTCCATCCTTTTTAATCACAAAGCTATAGGCTGTCTCATAAATCCCTATTTTTTCTCTAAAAACCTTTAATAAATTTTCTAAAGAGGTATCTATGGCTACAACCCCTACAATCTTGTGGTTTTCATCAACCAGAGCCTTACCTAAGGCTACCAACCATTCTTTAGTCCCAAACTCTTGATATACCACTCCCTCGCTAATCTTAGAAGAATACCTTACAGCCTCTTTATACCAAGGCCTCTCAGTTGACTTGTATCCCTCAGGTGTATCATAGTTATATATCAAAAGAGAATCATCTTCATACCCAGCATAGATATATTTAATGGTAGGGTCTATTTGATTAAAAGTATAAAAATGTTTTAATACCTCAATTTTATCTTTTTCAGAAAGTTTATAAGCCTTAATCACCTTAGGATCTTTACTCAGGTATTCTATCATCACGATAAACTTAGAAAAAAAACCCTCTATGTAATTGGCTAACACATGTGTTCTTTGCTGAAGAAAAATATCTCCCTTAGAAAATTCGTACTTATAAAATACAGGACTGCTAAGGAGAACAAAAGTTAACATAATAAAAAAACTCAATCCCAAACTAAAATAAAAAATTTGCCTCTGTAAGCCTTTCATAAAATCCTCTATTTATAATATCGGATTTTTGTGAAGTAATATTAAACAAGAACTGATTAGCTTTTGAAATAACACTTAATTCAAACAAAAATCCTCAACTAATTACAACCTTTTTCGATAAGACAGGCCTCTCCTTTACCCTCTTTATCTCCCACTTTGGGAGGTAAGAAAGGTAAAGAAGAAGGCTTTTGAAGAGATGTGGCGTTTTCTGTAGAGGATTTTTCTGTAGAAACCTTTTCTGTAGAGACTACTTTTTCCTTTGTAACAGGCTCTTTTTTATCTTGAGGTTTTTCTGTAGAGGCATTAACGGTGAAATCTTTTTCCTTCAAGTTTTTAGAAAATTCTCTCCCCTGAGAGAGCTCCAACATCGGATAATTTTCTTTTAGCCAGTTGAGGATGGTATTTTTACCTACCAAAACCAAAAGGGAGTTATCTTCTCTATAAAGAAGGGTAGGGACTTCTCGAATTCCTGCTATCCTCATCAAGGCATAAACCTTAGATACCTCATAAAACCTTACAGGTATTTTGTTATTAATAACATACTCTTCAACCACCTTACAGTTAGGACAATTTTGTTGATAGACCACCACAGGATAATCTAAGAAGATGGGCTTAAGGCTTATATTAACCAAAAAAACTGCTGTAAAAAGAGCTAAAAACCCTGAAAAACCTAAGAACCCCCAGCTAAATGCTTTCTGAGAAAATACGTCTAACACAAAGGCTAAAAAAATGGTCAAGGCTACCACCAAACAAAACTGACAATATTCCTGAAGAAAAAAAGCCTGAAAACCGATGAAATACCCTTCCACAACCAAACAAAGACCTAAGATAAAGAGTCTTAACCTTTTTAGGGCATAAGATTTTATCTTTAAATCAAGAAGGGTTAACCCTAACACCACAGCAAACACCAAAACCCCTAAGTAGTTGAGAATCCCTAATCTATCGAAAAGATGTATCATTAAACAGGCGTCCGTTTTACATAAAGAACTGTTTTTAAATTGCAGATAAACTTCATATAAATTAAGAACAAAACCAAAAAAAACTACAACTAGCAAAAGATATTGGTTAAAAAAAGTAGACTGAGAGTAACCTTTTCTTTCTTCTATGATCAGCCTCATTCTTTAGCCTTCCCCTCCCCTGATTTTAAGTAGGTTGAAGGCATGTTCAAAGACCTTTATAGCACAGTAGGGGCCACACATCGTACAAGCTTGACTTTTAGAAACCCCTCCTTCGAGCCTATACCGCCTTGCCTTTTCCTGGTCTATAGAAAGGGAAATCTGTTTTTCCCAGTCAAGCTCAGCCCTGGCCTTAGCCATAGCCAAATCCCATTCCCATGCACCTTTTATTCCCTTAGCCAGGTCTGCTACATGAGCAGCGATTTTTGAGGCTATCAAACCTTCTTTTACATCCTCTAACGTAGGAAGCCTTAGATGTTCTGCAGGGGTAAGATAACAAAGAAAGTCAGCCCCATAATAAGCAGCCAGTGCCCCTCCTATAGCTCCTACCAAATGGTCATAACCTGGGGCTATGTCTGTGGGAAGAGGGCCAAGCACATAGAAAGGAGCACCATGACAAAGCCTTTTTTGTAGTTTTATGTTGGTCTCTATCTGGTCTAAAGGTACATGTCCAGGACCTTCTATCATTACCTGAACACCCTTTTCCCAGGCCCTTAGAGTTAACTCTCCCAAAATCATCAACTCATGGATTTGAGCTCCATCTGTAGCGTCTGCAATACAACCAGGTCTTAACCCGTCTCCTAAAGACAGGGTAATGTCATATTCAAAGGCTATTTCAAGAAGTTTATCAAAATGCTCATAAAAGGGATTCTCCTTTTGGTTGTAAACCATCCATTCTACTAAAAAAGAGCCTCCTCTGGATACCACTCCAAGCACCCTAGGCTTAATTTTTAACCTCTCTATACCCGCCTTGGTAAGACCACAATGAATGGTCATAAAATCTACACCATCTTCTGCCTGTTTTTCTATCACCTTAAACATCTCATCAACCGTCATCTCAACAATCGACTTATGATGCTTTTCTACCGCTTCTATCGCCGCCTGATAGATAGGAACTGTACCTAAAGGAATAGGAGAGTGAGCTCTTATAACCTTTCTTATCTCGTCTAAATCTCCTCCTGTAGAAAGGTCCATCACAGTATCCGCACCATACTTTAAAGCTATCTCAAGTTTTTTTAACTCTTCTTCTACATAAGGCCTATCCTTAGAAGTACCGATGTTTACGTTTACCTTAGTTCTAAGTCCTTTACCTATAGCACAGGGTCTTTCTATCTTAGACTTTTTATTTTTACACACAACTATCTCACCCCTAAGAATACCTTCTTTGAGAAATTCTTCACTAACCCCTTCCACCTGTGCACAAATTTTAACTTCTTTCGGAATTATACCTTTACTAATCAAGGTTTTAATCGTCATAACTTTAAAAGGCCTCCTTGTTTTTTACAGAAATTTTAACATAAAATCTTTTTTGATGACAAAATAAAAGAAAATTTTCACAAATCCAGAAACTATTCATAGACTTCTAACACGATCTTATCTTTTCCATGAGTCTCAAGAAGGTATACAGACACATATTCGTTATACTGGATGTTTTTTATGGTAAGGGCTTTGTAAGTTGGCTCTATAGGGAATTCTCTACCTCCGCGGTCTACCAAAACAGCAAGTTCTATTTTCTTTGGTCTACCTATGTCTATCAACGCATCCATCGCCGCTCTGATGGTTCTTCCGGTATAGATCACATCATCTACCAGGATAACGATCTTATCTTCAATTGAAAAAGGGATCTCTGTCTTTTTTACCTTAGGATAGTTGGTAATCCTGGTCCAATCGTCTCGGTAAAGGGTTATATCTAAATAACCTACAGGAAGTTCTATGTTGGTCTTTTCTAAGATAATATTTTTCAACCTGTTTGCTAAAGGGGCTCCCCCTGTCTGAATACCGATAAGAACTACTTTTTCTAAATAAGGTTGCTTTTTTATGATTTGGTCAGCAAGCTTTTCGACAAGTTTTTGAATTTTCTTAGGCCCTGCTATTACTTTTTTAATTTTTTGAGATAAAATGGCAGTATTCATAAGATTTAAAATAACTCTTATTATCTATTTTGCAAGAGGTAAGAGATGGTAAGCGAAATAACCTATAGGGTAATCTATGGGGACACAGACAGTGGAAAGGTTATGTATTATGGCAACTATCTAAGGGTGATGGAAATAGCAAGAACAGAGTTTATCAGAAATAACGCAGGTATTAGTTATAAAGAGATAGAAGAAAAATACAAACTTTTACTTCCTGTAGTAGAAGTATATGTTAGGTATAAACATCCTGCTTTTTATGACGACCTTTTGGTGGTGGCAACCAAGATCAAAGAGCTAAAACCACACAAAATTATCTTTGAATACACCTTTAAAAGGCAAAACCTATTAGTAGCTGAAGGTTATACAGTTCATGTTCCCATCAACCATCAGGGTAAGCTTATAAAATTTCCAGAAGAGCTTTTCAACCTGCTTAAAAATTTAGTATAAAAAACTGTAAAGAGGGGGCAAGGTTTCAGATGAAGATGAACATAGGTATAGTGGGATTGCCTAACGTAGGGAAGTCTACCATTTTTAATGCCTTGGCTCAAACAGCAAAAGCTGAGGTTGCTAACTATCCTTTTTGCACCATAGACCCTAACGTGGGGATAGTTAATGTGCCTGACCCAAGGCTATATGAGATAGCTCGGTTAGAAAAAAGCAAAAAAATCACCCCTGCTACCATAGAGTTTGTAGATATAGCAGGGCTGGTAAAAGGAGCCTCAAAAGGGGAAGGACTTGGCAACCAGTTTTTATCTCATATAAGGCAAGTTTCGGCTATAGCTCATGTGGTCAGATGTTTCGAAGACCCTGACATCGTACATGTAGAAGGTTCTATAGACCCTGTAAGAGACGCAGAAATCATAGAGTTAGAGCTTATCCTTGCAGACTTACAAACCATAGAAAGACGGTTAGAAAAAACTGCGAAGCTTGCTAAAAATGATCCAAAAGCTAAGGCTGAGCTTGAAACCTTAGAAAAGGCTAAAACTCTGTTAGAAAACTTTAAAACTCTAAGGCCTAACCTAAACCTTTTTTCTCCGGAAGAAAAAACCTTTTTAGAAAAGGTACTCTGTCTTTTAACGGTTAAACCTTTGATGTACATCGCTAATATCTCAGAAGATTTTCTCCCAGAAGGCAAAGGAAACCCTTATGTAGCGCAACTAAGAGAAAAAGCCCAAAAAGAAGGAACTCCCCTAATGGTCATCTGTGGGAAGATAGAACAAGAGCTCGTCGAACTTACCGAAGAAGAAAAAAAAGAATTTTTAGAGGCCTTAGGTCTAAACGAACCAGGGCTTCACAAACTAATAAGAGCAGGTTATAAACTTTTAAACCTTATCACCTTTTTTACCGCAGGACCTAAGGAAGCCAGAGCCTGGACCATAGCCAAGGGGACTAAAGCTAAAGAAGCTGCCGGAGAAATTCACTCTGACATAGAAAGAGGTTTTATCGCGGCTGAAGTCATTAACTATACAAAATATATAGAAATAGGGTCTTTCCAGAAAGCCAAAGAGTTAGGAGCTGTTAAACTCGAAGGAAAAGATTATGTCATAGAAGACGGAGACATCATATATTTTCGTTTTAATGTTTAATTTTATATTATTTTATTTTTAACTTGATTTTTTATTGTCTTGTGATTATTTTGTAAAAAAAAATGTGATTATCATGTGATGTTAACAGAACTTTTTGAAAGGTTTACTCCTGATGAATGGATAGTTTCTAATCAAAAAGGAGGGTATGCGTTAGGTTCTGCCTTTTTAGCTAATCTGAGAAAGTATCATGGACTTCTGATCGCAGGTTATGAAAAAGGGAAAAGAATTCATCTGGTTAGTTCAGCTGAAGAACAGGTCTTTTTCCCTTCTGGATTAAGTTATTTTCTTGATACCAACTTTTATCGAGACACCCTTTTTCCAGAGGGATTCAAGCTAATAAAAGCTTTTTTCTTTAGACCTTTTCCTCAATTTTATTTTTTCTGTCCAGAAAGTAGGGATTTTTTCTTGAAAAAAGAAATCAAAATGCATCCTCTTAAAAACCTGGTAGTTATCTCTTATGAAAACATAAGCTCCTATCCTTTTCGAATAATAATAAGACCTAAGTTTAGTTTTAGAGACCATCACAGGGTTACCAACAAAACTGAATGGGAAAAGGAATTTGTAGAGGTCGAGGTAGAAGATAAAACAGGGATGGTAGTAAAAGGATCCTTCTCTATTTTTGTCTATCTTTCTAACGGTAGCTTAACCAGAGAAGAGCTATTTTATCATCAGGTGTTTTATCCTATAGAAGAAATAAGAGGATATGAGGCTACTGAAGACCTTTATGCCCCCTTTAAAATAGAAGTAGAACTAAAAACCAAGGACTGTTTTAAAATCCTTTTTTCTGATGAGCCTATAAAAGACTTAGAGAAGGTTTTGACAGAGGTTGAAAGAAGATACGAAGGACTACCTGTCCTCATCCCTAACAAAAAAGAGTCTTTTTCGCGAAACGAATACCTAAGGATTTTAAAAAAAATGGTGGAAGATTTTCTGCTTGAAGATGACATAATAGCAGGATTCCCCTGGTTTTATTGCTGGGGAAGGGACACCTTCATAGGTCTTCCTGCGGTTTTTTATTTAGACGGAGGTAAAGAGAAGGCTTTAAAGATTTTTAAAAACTATGCCAAAAGAATGGTTAACGGGCTTATACCAAACGTGATAGGAGACGAACAGGAAACCAACTATAATTCTGTGGATGCCTCTCTGTGGTTTGGTCTGAGGATTTTTCAGTTTTTGGAAACCTTTCCTGAAGTTCTGAACTCCTTGGAAGGAGAAATATTACTCTTAGCTGTAAAGGAAGTGATTAAAAACTTCTGCACCAACCCAGATCTCCCATTTTTACTGGACCATAAGGATGGATTTATCGAAATTTTTCCTCAAACCAACAAAGCCTTAACCTGGATGGATGTGGTCTTAGATGGAGTACCTGTAACCCCTCGGTATGGGAAACCCATAGAAATACAGGGTTTGTGGTATAACCTTTTAAAGTTTGCAGAAAAACATTTAGAAAAGTCTTTTTTAGAAAATTTTAGGGTCTCAGAACTGATCAGTTTACAGGAAAAAAACTTTATCAGATTTTTTGATGGTAACGCCTGGGCAGACAGGTTGTTTAACGATGAACCTGTTTTTGAAATCAGGCCTAACTATATTATCGCCCTTTCTTTGCCTTTTGACATCACAGACAAGCCATCTCTTCTTAAAGGAGTTGAACTGGCTAAACAAGAATTAGTTACTCCTTTTGGGTTAAGGAGTCTCTCACCCAAAGATCACTCGTTTAGGAGAAAATACTTTGGAACTCAAAGGATGAGAGACCTTGCCTACCATAATGGGACAGTCTGGGTGTGGCTCATCTATCCTTATGCTGAAGTATTAAAAAAGGCTTATAAAGAAGACAAAGAAGGGCTTAAAAGGGAGCTTGAAGGATTGGTGAGAGTTTTTAGAGAAGGAATATGTAGAGGTAAAATGGGAAGTATTCCTGAGTTGTATGACGGCGAAAATCCTAAACATCCTAAAGGTGCCCATGCTCAATTTTGGTCTGTAGCAGCTGTTTTTTTGGTAGAACAGATGATAGAGGGGCTTAAAGTTTAGCTTTAAAAAACTTTAAGAAGGAGCCTGAACAATGAAAGTTTTGATGTTAACCTGGGAATATCCTCCGTTTATAGTAGGTGGGCTTGGAATGGCCTGTTACGGGCTTTTTAAAGCTTTAGCTGAAAAGGGAGTAAAAATCTATATGATTCTCCCTACCAAAGAAAAAGTGTTTTTTGAAATCTCTTCTGGGTGGGAGGCAGACTTTCCAGTAGCTAAGAGCCCTCACCAAAGGCAACTAAAGCCTTTACCTTTAAAGTTTTATCAAATAGGTTATTTAGCCCCCGAAGGGGCTTACTTAGACACCTTAAGACTGTTTTCTTATCAACCTGAAAACACCATAAACTTTTTGGAAGAAAAAAAGCCGTTAACTCCGATTTCTGAGAAAGTTTTAAAAAGGATAGAAAATCTACTTAATAAGGAGAATCACACCTTATCCCGGGTTCAAAGATACCTGCAAAATGTTTTAGAGGTTGCCAAACATTTAGAGGTTGACTTGATCCATGCTCATGATTGGATGACCTACCCTGCAGGACTCTTTCTTAAACACCTTCTCCAAAAACCTCTGGTTGCTCATGTGCATGCTACAGAGTTTGACAGAGCGATCGGATACGGACATCCTGTAGTCCATGAGATAGAATACCTGGGATTAAATTTAGCAGACCGAGTAATCGCTGTTTCTAACTACACCGCTCAGGTGATAAAAGAACATTACAAAGTACCTGAAGAAAAGATCCGGGTGTTATACAATGCTTTTACCGTTTATACCAAAGAACCCAAAAAGACAAAAAAATTTAAATGTCCTGTGATTTTATTTTTAGGAAGATTAACCCCTCAGAAGGGTCCCAAGATTTTTTTAGAAATAGCAAAAAAAATCCTTAGGCAATATCCTAAGAAAGTAAGGTTTTTGATCGCTGGTGCAGGAGAAATGGAAAGAGAACTTATGTTTGAAGCCGCAAGCGAAGGTTTTGGCACCCAGGTTTTGTTTACCGGTTTTCTTACCAGACAAGAAGTAGAAGAAGCCTTAAGTTTAGCAGACATAGTGGTTATGCCCTCGGTTTCTGAGCCCTTTGGGATCGTAGCCTTAGAAGCCATGTATTTTGGCTGTGCCCTTATCATTTCCAAACAATCAGGGGCTTCAGAAATCTTAGAAAACGCTTATAAAGTTGATTTTTGGGATGTTGACAAAATCGTAAACATCATCGTAGACCTCTTAAAACATCCAGAAAAACTAAAAAACCTTCAACAAAAAGTTAAAGAAGAAGTTAAAAAGATTTCCTGGGATATAAGAGCCGAAGAACTGATAAAAATCTATAACGAACTTTTGATAAACTAAGTATGCTTTATATTATATTTTATTTCCAGGTGCATCAGCCCTTTAGGGTCAAAAATTTTAATGTTTTAAAAACAAAATCAACAGTCGAGTATTTTGACGATAGCCTTAACGCAGCCATATTTAACAAGGTAGCAGAAAAGTGTTATCTTCCTGCCAACGCCCTTTTTAAAGAGCTGATAGAAAGGTCTGACGGAAGATTTAAGGTTTCTTATAGTCTGACAGGGACGTTTATAGAACAAGCTAAAAAATTCCGTCCTGAGGTTTTACATTCCTTTTTAGACCTGGTAAAAACCGGAGGGGTAGAGCTTCTTAACGAAACTTACTATCATTCTCTTAGCAGTATCTTTGATTTAGACGAATTTATAGAGGAGATAGAAGAACACGCGGAGATCATCAAAAAAGAATTTGGGATGCTACCTACCACCTTTCGTAATACCGAGTTGATCTATTTTGACAAAATTTCAAACTTACTTTTTGCTACCATGCCTCAGATAAAAACCATCCTTATAGAAGGGGCTGACAAGATTTTAAAAGGAGAATCTCCTCTTTATCCCAGGGTCTCTGCCAATCATGCCCATCTTTTGCTACTAAAACATTATAAACTTTCAGACGACATTGCCTTTAGGTTTAGTGATAAAAGTTGGGATGAATATCCCCTTACCCCTAAAAAGTATTTGTCCTGGATAAAAGACTTGATGCTAATAGAAAAAACAGGAAAGAATCTCTATTTAAACCTTTTTATGGATTATGAAACCTTTGGAGAACATCAATGGGCTGAAACAGGAATTTTTGATTTTATAAAAGAGTTTGTACTTTTAGCTTTAAAGGAAAAAAATTTACAGTTTCTTTGGCCTTCTGAGGTAAAAACCACCTTAAACTATACTCCTACCCCTATCTCTGTTCCTAACCCAACTTCCTGGGCAGACACCGAAAGAGACCTTTCTGCCTGGCTTTCTAATCCCCTTCAATGGAATGCCATGAAGACTTGCTATGAGTTAATCAAAAAAGCCAAAGACCAGAAACGGTATGATCTTCTCTCTATCCTTAAAAAACTTTCTACTTCAGACCATTTTTACTATATGTGTATCAAATATTTTCAAGACGGAGATGTACATAAATATTTTTCCCCATACTCTTCTCCAGAAGAAATTTATCGGTATTATATGAATATATTAGCAGAAATAGAAACCAATTTAGAGGGATAAAAATGCCTTTCAAAAAATTTTTTGTTTATCCTTCTATACCGAAGGAACTTGACAAACTTTTAAAAATTTCTAAAAATCTCTGGTTTTCTTGGAATTATGACGTTCTTTCTTTTTTTTATAAAATAGACCGAGACCTTTTTAGACAGGTTGAACATAATCCCTTTAAACTTATCTACTACCTTCCTAACATAAGGTTAAAAGCGTTGGCCCAAAATCAGACCTTTCTTATGGATTTAGAGGACCTCTGGGAAGCATTTCAAGAATATAAAGAATATGTCCATCCAGAAGTCAAAAAACATCGTATAGATCCAGAAGACAAAATAGTTTATTTCTGTACCGAGTTTGGGCTTCATCCTACTTTGCCTTTTTATGCAGGAGGATTAGGGGTTTTAGCCGGGGATTTTTTGATGTCTGCTTCAGACTTAGGACTTCCGATGATAGGGGTAGGTCTTGCATATCAACATGGCTATCTAAAACAAACCATAGACCCTAACCAAAAAACACAAACAGAAAATCCAGAAATTTTAGACCTGTTTTTAAACTTTTTAGAGGAGGTAAAAAACCCAGACGGCACCTCTATGGCGTTATCGATGAACCTTATGGGAGTAGAGATAAAACTTAGGGTATTTAAGTTAGAAGTAGGTAAAGTACTCTGTTATTTTTTAGACTCTACCCATCCTGAGAATCCTGAAGAAATAAAAGAAATACTTAGATATCTCTACCCAGGGGAAATAGAAAAAAGGATCCAACAAGAGATTATCCTTGGTATCGGAGGATATAAATTACTGAAAGCATTAAACCTCAACCCCAAGATATATCATCTTAATGAAGGTCATTCTGCGTTTGTCCTTTTAGCAAGATTAAAGGATTTATTGTCTCAAGGATTTTCCTTAGATGAAGCCATCATGCTTATCAAAGAGACTACTGTTTTTACTACTCATACACCTGTTATTGCAGGTAATGAGCATTTTCCTAAAGAGTTGATTAAAAAATATCTTTGGGAAGAGTTAGAAGAGTTGGTTGAACTAACCAAAAACGAAAACATTATTCTGGAATTTTATAAACAAGGCACCCTAAAGGAAAATCCTGAAATTTTCTGGTTACCTGCTTTAGCCATCAACTATTCCTCTAACGTAAACGCTGTTTCTAAACTTCATCAAAAAACCACCAAAAAGATGTGGCATCCCCTTTTTCCCGAACT
>LDZR01001854.1_pt1 | contig 13600 bp, 12 predicted proteins | sample 615371 | NCBI WGS metagenome assembly LDZR01 (sample SAMN03408294, study PRJNA278302) | terrestrial metagenome | isolation source: oil reservoir sample K2 | place: USA: Alaska, North Slope, Kuparuk formation | collected 2013
GTGTTCACATCCTGCAGGGCGTTGCCTCCTAAAGCCACAACAACTCTCTCTCTCATACCTTTCTCCCCTAAGTTTAAATTAAAGCAAAGTAGCAATCAGAACAGCCTTAATGGTGTGTTTTCTATTTTCTGCTTGGTCCCAAACTCTTGATTGCTTGCCTTCTATAACCTCAAAAGTGACTTCTTGCCCTTTCACCGCCGGTAAGCAATGCAAGAATATCGTATCATCTCTTCCTGTCTTTTTCATCATTTCCTCATTCACCTGATATGGCCTTAAAAGCCTTTCCCTTTCCTCTGCCTTTGCTTCTTCTCCCATTGAAGCCCACACGTCTGTATAGATGGCATCTGCTCCTTCAAGACCTTCTCCAGGTACACTTGTGAGTTCGAAAGTTCCTCCATTTTCTGCCGCCATCTCTTTAATTTCCTTTATAAAGGACTCAGAAGGCCAGAGCTCCTTTGGTGAATTGATCACATAGTGCATGCCCATTTTTGCACAACCTATAGCCAGAGTATTAGCCATATTGTTTCTTCCATCTCCTACAAATACAAGTTTTCTTCCCCTTAAACTGCCAAATTCCTCTTCTATTGTCATCAAATCGGCTAACACCTGAGTTGGATGATACTCATCAGTCAAACCATTGTATACAGGGACCCCGGCATACTTAGCTAGGATCTCCACTGTCTCCTGCTTAAAACCTCTGAACTCTATCGCATCAAACATTCTGCCTAAAACTCTTGCGGTGTCCTCAATTGACTCTTTTGCCCCTAACTGGATGTCATCTGTAGACAAAAATACCGGATGCCCTCCTTCTTCTCCAAAGGCAGTCTCAAAAGCACAGCGAGTTCTCGTTGACCTTTTTTCAAATATCAAAGCAATGGTTTTGCCTACAAACCTCTGATGCACTATTCCAGCCTTTCTCTCCGCCTTTACCTGTTTCGCAATGTCCAAAAGATACCTTATCTCCTGTGGAGTGTACTCTTTTAAAGTAAGAAGACTTCTACCCTTTAAATTGAATGCCATAGCCATCCTCCTTTTTGTAAATTTGCCTTAAAATATTTTATCTTATCCTCAATCCATTAGTCAAAGCTTTTTTAGATTTCCTCTCTCAAAAGAGGCATAGACATGCATCTTGGGCCTCCCCGCCCTCTGACAAGCTCAGAACCCTCTATTTCTACCACTTTTATACCGTGCTCTCTCAAAGTCGTGTTAGTTATTTCATTCCTGTTATAAGCTATCACAACCCCTGGAGCAATAGCCAATGTATTAGTACTGTCATTCCACTGTTCTCTCGCCCCTGTTATTTCATCACCTCCCCCGCTCTCTATTAGAGTCACTTTATCAAGCCCCAAAGAATTCTCCAGAACTTTTACAAAATTTTCTTCTGCTTTAACCTTTATTTTCCCATTTTCTCCTCTAGTTATTGTGTACACTTTTAATTTTTCCTTTATGCTCGGGTATATTAAGAATTTGTCCACATCCACCATCGTAAAAACTGTATCCAAATGCATAAAAGTTCTCTTCTTAGGTATTTCAACGGCAATAATCTTTTCAACCTCTCCTCTCTCTAAAAGAGAGGATGAAACTTCTTCCACAGCGTGAGGAGATGTCCTCTCACTTATGCCAATTGCCACAACTTTTTTGTTTAAAACTAGTATGTCTCCCCCTTCAATTGGATAATCTGCCCTGTAATCGTAAAGCACTTGATTTTGATGTGCTTTAAACTCTCTAGAATATCTAAAGACATATTTTATGAGCATGGCTTCCCTTTTTCTAGCACTTGTTTTCATGCTGCTTATGACGATTCCATCCCCTATGACTGCTGCAGGGTCTCTCATAAAATAGCAGTTGGGCAGAGGAGGAATGAAAAAAGGAGAATCTTCGTACACATAGTCTACCAGAGTTTGAGGCTTTATTTCAGGAAGCTCTTTTCTCAAAAGCCCGGCGATAGCATGGTGCACCAGCTCTTTTGGACTTTTTTCTCTCAAAAAGTTTGTAATTGTTTTCTTAATTTCCAGAGAGGTATTCATGTAAGAGACAAGGTCGTATATAAAAAACTCTTTTATTCCATCATCCTCTAACACTTCTTCAAGCAACTCTTCCAGGTAATATACAGTAACTCCATTTTCCTTTAAGGTCTCTGCAAATCTGTCATGCTCTTCCTGTATCCTTTTAAGCCATGGGATGTCGTCAAATAAAAGCTCATTCAAAAACTCTGGAGTAAGTCTTTCTAATTCTTTACCGGGCCTGTGGAGAAGCACTGCTTTCAATTTCCCAACTTCTGAATTGACCTGTAACTGCAACCTCGCTACCCCCTCTACATCTTTCCTCAGCATATAGTATAAAGCATTAACTGGACTTTTGCAATTTAACTCGATAAATTAGTGTAAACGTTTTGTATAAAAATAATCAGAAGGTTTAAATAATTATTCAAACTGCATACTAAAGGCAGAAAAAACGGCAAAATTTCAGAAAACAGCTGAATAAAAATAAATATTCGGCAAAGTTCTTGAATAAAAAAATTTTTTTAAGAATAAATTTGTAATAAAAAGGGTGACATTTCAATAAAATGCCACCCTTTTTATTCAGGCTTTATGTACCAGCTTTCCATTTATAAAGACGTACTTGGTTTTAGTTTTAACTTCAAGGGGATGCCCATCAAAGACCACAATATCAGCATCTTTGCCCTTTTCAATTGACCCTACCCTGTCGTCAATGCCGAGTATTTTAGCAGGATTTATGGTTATAGCCTTTAAGGCTTCCATTTCATCCATTCCATCTTTGACAGCTAAAGCCGCGCAAAGCGTCAGATAGTTTATAGGAATTACAGGATGGTCTGTCATTATAGCGACAAGAAGGCCAGCTTTAGACAGAACCCCTGCCGTCTTGAAGCTTAAATTCACAAGCTCAACTTTTGACCTCTCTGAAAGAGAAGGTCCCACAATGACCTTTGCGTTTTCCTTCACCAATTCATCTACAATCAAATGCCCATCAGTGCAGTGGTCAAGCGTTATATCGATATTAAACTCTTTTGCAATTCTCAAAGCAGTAAAAATATCATCTGCTCTATGGGCATGAGCTTTTAGTGGAATTTCCCTTTTTAAAACTTTCACCAAAGCCTCAAGACCTAAGTCCCTCTCCGGTTTTTTATCCTCATCCTCTTTTTCCATCTTCTCCATGTATTCCTGTGCCCTCACAAGAGCCTGCCTGAGCAATGCAGCCACAGCCATTCTTGTGGTGGGCATTTTATGCTGTTCATTATACGTAGCCTTAGGATTTTCTCCAAATGCCACTTTTATGGCTGCTGGCTCTTTCACAATCATGTCGTCTATCCTTTTGCCATAAGTCTTTATGACAGCGAACTGACCTCCTATTACATTTGCGCTTCCGGGACCTGTTGCAACAGTTGTAACCCCCGCCTGATAGGCTTCCTCAAAATACTTATCCATCGGATTTACCCCGTCAATTGCTCTTAATTGAGGCGTCACAGGGTCTGTTGCTTCATTCCCATCTGCCCCTTCAAAGCCGACTGCGTTTTCCCACATGCCCAAATGAGTGTGAGCATCAATAAGTCCTGGCATCACAGTAAGTCCTGTAACATCTATCACTTCCGCATCCAGCGGAGCTATTAGGTCTTCCCCTACATCAACAATTTTATCACCATCTATAAGCACATCTCCCTTCTCATAAACCTTCCCAGTCATTGTGTAAACTCTTCCGCCTTTTAAAAGGTACATATAATTCCCCCCTGTTTTTGTAATACAATAACAATTATACCACAAGAAAATCCATTTATGAAATCCTTATCTCATATCCTTCTCAATTTCTCAATAATCACATCTCTTTTATACACTCCTGCCAAAAACAATACTAGCGCTATAACGGCCACTAAGCCAGCCATAAGATAATTTTTACTTCCCAAATTTGACCCTATATAGGCAGAAAAGAATATGCCCGGCAGCCTTGCAAAAAGAGTTATTATAAAGAAATTGTAAAACTTAACAGGAGTAATGCCAGCGATGTAAGAAAGAGCATCCTTTGGCATTCCTGGAAGGAAAAATAACAAAAACAAAACTATTTCTCCTTTAGGGTTGTTTATGATATAGTCAAATTTTTTAAGTTTCTCCTCCGACACAATGTTTTTCACAAAATCATATCCCAAAATCCTAGCAATTGAAAAGCAAATAAGAGAGCCTAGTGTAATGCCTATTACAGAGTACAAAGTCCCTAAAATCGTACCATAAAGGTATCCACCTGCGACTTGTACCACTTCTCCCGGTATTACAAACACTACCACTTGAAAAACCTGTATACTTATAAATATCAAAACACCCAAACTTCCAAAGCTATTTATCCAATTTCTAAATTTCTCAGGATTGCTCACAAGAAGTGTAATTTCCTTCCCGTAGGTTACAGACAAAACTAAAATTAGCAAAACAAAAACAAGTGTGAGCAATAACTTGGCAGTCGCACTTTTCATATCGCTGTATTCCTCCAAATCTTAATTTGTACCTTTTTATTATACCGTGAAAGAAGGTATAAAACAAGGACGTGAGAAAATCTCTCTCACGCCCTTACTCCAATTTAAAGGTCTTTACCTGGCAGGGATTTAACTCCCCTATTGCTATTGTTTTTTCACTTTTTTCTGCTTCCCCTAAAATCTCTTCTTTTAAGTTTGTAACAAATGCTTTTTCCCATTTCCCCTGCAAAACCCTAATTTTCCCACCCTCAGTTCTCTCAAGAGAAGGGTTATAAAGTCTCAAAATTATACCATCACCTTTTTCTTCTTTTTTGAAAGCACTCAATATCACATCTCCCTCAATTTCCAATAAACTATAATTCAGGGGTAATTTGTTCTCTACTTCACTTATCACAAAGACATTATAAGGAAGCCTTTGATAGGATATCAGGGGAACTTGACACTCTTTTGCAATTTGAGGAACTTTCCCTTCAATAGTATCTCCTCTGTGCGGATAAAGGAATACCTCAAATTCCATCTCTCTCAACATTTGAGAATCAGGCGTTTCTACCTCAACCCCCGATGGCCTTCCAGGTCTGTAAAGCAACTCTCTTTTACCTAAATACCCCACACTTCTGAAAAGAGTAATCGCAATTGTGTCAAATTTTTCTCCAATTATCTCATATTCCTTTATCCCTGAAGTTATAACAGCAAATCCGTACTCTTTATTATTCAAATCGACAAAGCTCTGCATAGGATAGAGAGGAAGGGGTTTCTCCTGCCAGTTTTCTTCTTTCCAGAAATCTTCTTCTGGAAGTTTATTCTTTCTCTCAATTATTCCAAACTGCTGATCTGCAAAAGAAGTTTCTGTTTTTATACCTGTTTTAAATAAAAGCCTCAATCGGTGGTCACAAGCTTTATTGTGTATATTAATTTTTACTTTTACTATCCTGCTCCCTTTCTCCAATGACACTTCTATCTTTACTGGTATCTCTACACTTGTAACACCTTTTTCTCTTTCTTCCAAATTCCGGGGCACTCTCAGATTCCTTTCAATTATTATCTGTTGGTTTAAAGCTCCACAAACTGTCTTTATTGATACCTCTTCATTATTTGTAGAATAAATCACATAATCTCTCTCAGGAGGAGAGTAATTGTATTCATCTCCCGCATCTCCTCCATCTTCAAAAACCATCAATCTTTCCCACTTTAAATTGTTCACTTTGTCACATAAGTCTATTGTGCCGTCTTTATTCGCCTTTATCCTATAGTATTCATTCTCTATGACAGAGGAATTCCGCACTTCTACGCGTTCTCCTGGTTCTCCATCTTCAAGAGGTACTACATAGAGAGTCTTGTACCCCAAAGGAGGAACATTATGAACCTCTACTAGTACTTCTACCTCGTTTAAAAACAACTTTTCCCCTCTGGCTGCAATCCTTCGATCTTTTTTACCCATATCTACGATTTTTTTGTTGAGAACTTGATACTTAACTTCTTCTTCGCCGTCATATATTCTAAACTTATCCTTATCAGTATAAAGTATCGCCCTTAAAATCCCATCTCTTGAATAAGGAAGAGTGTTAAAAACCAGCAGCTGCTCTCTTCCAGAGACCTCTGGCAAACCTTCTGAAATTTTTCTAAGAGTCAGTTCAAACAAACTTTTACCAATCTCACTTGCCTGTTTAAATCTGCATTCCATGTCTTTGTGAACCTCATCAGTACAACAGGAACATATGCTGTCATGAGCATGATTCTTTAATATTTCCTTCCACGCCTTTTCTACTAAACCTTGGGGATACGGTAAGCCAAGAGTGTAACCTATAGTGAGGATAGGTTCTAAATAGTTTGCAAGAAGATTTTCTACGTCAAAATTAGCTTTTTTAAGGTCGTACCTAGTTGAATATATTCCTCTGTGAATTCTCATGTATTTCTGATGGGTTAGCTCTCCTTGTACAACCTCAAATTCCCCTAGTTTTTTGCCTTCTAGAACTTTTTCTATATAATTGTCAAAATTGCTAATCACATACTTATTCTCTTTATCTATTTTGTTAAGCTCCCTTACAAGATAAGTCAAATCCTTTTGGACAGGCATCTGGTCGTGCCCATTTGGTATCAATACATTGTCACTTGTGGCCTTTTCTTTAAGTTTGTCAATCAATAGAAGCAACCTCTCATGAGTTTCTTTTACATCATGTGGCAAGTATTTCCCTATAGCGTAACCCATGGGCATATTCACAGCAAAGACCCTGCTCCCATCTGGAGATTCCCATATGAACTCAGTGTATTTTGTATGCCTTTCTGATAAACCTCGCCAAAAAACAGCTTTTTTTATCCCAAATCCCCCGAGAATCTGGGGGATTTGGGCAGATTGTCCAAAAGAATCTGGGAGATAACCAATTTTCATATAGTCACCAAATTCAAGGCATTTTTTAATTCCATAGTACAAATTTCTTACAATAGATTCACCTGATACCAGCAATTCATCAGTCTGTGTATACCACGGCCCTATAATAAGTCTACCCTCTGCAACTAACTTTTTTATTCTTTCTTTATTTTCTGGTCTTACCTCAAGATAATCTTCCAAGATAACGGCCTGGCCATCTAGCACAAAATATTTAAACTCAGGGTCTTTTTCAAGGACTTCCAAAAGTTCATCCATGAAGTATACCAGTAACACTCTTGATTGCTCAAAAGTAAAGTACCATTCCCTATCCCAGTGTGTATGCGGTATAATGTGCACAGTAGTCATTTAATTCCCTCCGTTGGCAGTTTTAAGATCATTCTTCCTTCTGTATTTCAAACCTTTCAAGAAAGAAACCACCAGCGCAGCAACTATTGTTCCTACTACTAATCCAAGTATAAGAGCCCATGCGTTTTTTGTGAGAGGCAGTGTAAATAGACTACCTCCAAGAGTTAATAGAGATGCTCCACCCCATCTGGTAATCGCAGAAGCTACTGCACCGCCCACCATCATAGAAGGAATCACAGTTAAAGGATCTGCTAAAGCAAAAGGAATAGCTCCTTCTGTAATTCCTGCCGCCGCTAAAACCCATGAAGCTTTTGCAGCTTCTTGCTCATCTTCGGTATAAAGTTTCGGAAAAACAAGTGCTGATAAAGCCATCGCAAAACCTGGAACCATTTTAGCAGCAGTAAAAGCAGCGTATGGTTCACCAATTCCTGCCTGAATTGCAGCTAGCGAGAAGGTAAAAGCAGCTTTATTTACAGGTCCCCCCATATCAAAGCACGCCATAGCGCCGATGATAGCCGCCAGAATCATCGCATTTATTCCCTCTAAACCTTTTAACCAGTTAGTGAGAGCTGTGTTTATAGCTCCAATCGGTTTGCCTATTATAAAAAGCATTATTATTCCAACTATTAGAGAACCGAGTATAGGATACACTAAGAAATTCATGACTCCCATAAAAGTCTTATTAACTTTTATCTTTTTGATATACATCATCACATACCCAGCAATAAGCCCGCCTACCAAACCGCCTAAAAATCCTCCGCCTGTCTGCACAGCTACTAGACCTGCCGCCATACCCGGAGCAAGGCCAGGCCTATCAGCTAATGAGTAAGAAATGTAACCTGCAATTATGGGAACCATGAGTCCTAAAATTGAGGCACCATATTGTTTCATGATGTAAGGAACAGTACCTTCTACTTTTACTGCATCGACTCCCCATATCATGACTGAAAGAGTCATGAGCACTCCACCAGCGACAACAAAAGGGATAACGTAAGAAACACCTGTCATTAAAGCTTTTCTTATAAGCTCACCATGGTTTACTTTAGACATTTTTCTTTACCTCCTCTATCAATTTATTTATAACCCCTTCCGGGTTTTTAATAGCTTCGCTCACACCGCACTCTATTATAGTTTTTCCTTCAAATCTCTCCTTCTGTGCTATACTTATATCAGCAGCTATTATCACACCGTCAGCTCTTGCAATTTCTTCTTCTGATAATTCATCCTCTATACCAGCTATCCCTTGCTTTTCCACCTTTATATCTATTCCCATCTTTTTTGCCGCTTTTTCCAGATTAGCTGCTGCCATATAGGTGTGGGCAATACCTGCTGGACATGAAGTTACACATACTATATACATTTTTACGCCACCTCCAGTTCCTTTTTTTCAATAAGCTTCAAAATTTCCTTTTTGTCTTTTGCCTTCATCAGTTCATCTCTAAAGGCATCGTCCATCAGAAAATATGCAAGTCTTGAAAGAAGCTTGAGATGCACAGTATCAGCATCTTTTTCCGGCACTGCCAGCATTATCACCATTGACACCGGTTTTCCATCGAGTGACTCCCATTCAATAGGTCTTTTAAGCTTAAGTATTGCAATGCTTTCCTTTAAAACGGCTTTTGACTTTCCATGAGGGATTGCTATTTCCATCCCCACCCCTGTAGTACCTAGTTTTTCCCTCTCAAACACGTCTTTTGCAAATTCCTGAGGAGAAGTGATAACTCCATTTTTATAAAACATTTCCACCATGTAATTCAAAACTTCTTCTTTGCTTGAAGCCTCAAAATCTAATTCAATAAGCTTTTCATTTATTACCTCTTTTATCTCCATTTTTATTTCACCTCTTATGCCCTGAATATCCGGACAAACTCTTCGAAGCTTCTGCATTTTAGAAGCTTCTGAACTTTAGATTCATTTTCTACTACATCAGAAAGCTCTTCAAAGATCATTTTGAAATCTTCTCTTACACTCAAGTCCAAAGCTATTAAAAATATCAATTGCACTTTTTTTGCCTCGTCCCACTTGATAGGAGCATCTAAAACAGCAACAGCAATTTTGGGAACTGCCACAAAACCAGAGTAAGGATGAGGAATAGCTACATAATTGCCAATTGCGGTACTGGAAAAACTCTCCCTTTCTATTACTGACTCATAAAATCCGTCTTTTACATAACCTTTCTCTTTTAATTTTTCTGACAGTTTTAAAATAATTTCACCTTTGCTTTTTACCTTTACCTGAAATATGCTTAAATCACTCTCTATATAATCTAGTATTTTCCATTTTCTTTGCTGCGCCTTTTCCCTGATTTCAGCTCTTAAAAACCGGCTTATTTTTTCCACATCTTCTTCTTCCAAAAAAGGTGAAACGCTTACAACATTATACTTTTTAGTTTCAAAAGGCACTGTCGTCAAAACAATATCAGGAGAAAGTTCATCTAACATCCCCTTTGCTTTCCCCAAGGGCAAAACTTTTAAAAGCTCTATTTCTGGAAAGATCTTTTGAAGGCGCGCCGCTAAAAATTGCGCCGTCCCTATTCCACTGGCACACACAATGATTGCCGTTTTCCTAGACCCCGTATCTTCTTTTAGTCTTTCCATGGAAGCTCCAAAGTGAATTGCCACATAACCTATTTCGTCTTCCCCCGGCTCAATCTCATAAAACTTCTGTAGTCTCTGCCAAAAAGAAATTGCTACCTCAAAAGCAACACTGCACTCCTTTTTTATTTCCTCAAGAAGGGGATTGGCCAGTTTAATTCCATTCTTCAAGCGGTTAATGGCAGGTCTTAAATGTAGGAATAAACCTGTCAACAGTTTTTTATCTTTGTAAAAATCAAATCCAAACACATCCGAGAGGTCCTTCACAATGGCATTCATCACCACGTAAAGCTTGTAGTCCACCTTTTTTAGGTAGTCTTCCCCCAACTTCTCTGTTTCTATATCACTCTGTAGCTTTGCTCCCATCAAATGCATAGCTATATATCCAACCTCTGCTTCATCCATTGTGACTCCAAATCGTTTTTCTACTTTTTTCACGAGCTGCTCGGCAATTTCCCACTCTTTTTCTTTCTTTAGGAGATCCAAATCTTCCCCTTCCATCTCTACCTTTTTACCTTCTTGCAACCTCTTTAAAGAAATCGCCAGATGGATTAAAAGCCCTTTGAAAGAAATATCAGATAGAATAAAATCGTATTCTTCCTCTATCTCCTGTATAATCTTCTGAATAGCAAGTAAATCTATGTCATTCAAAAGTTCTTTTAAAGTACCATCGACTATCTCTGAATGTTTAGCAGTAATATTTTTCAAAATCTCAGCATTCGCAAGCCTTATATTTTTTTCATCCCCCTTTACTTTGATCCCATATCTCGGCCTTTTCTCAACTTTTAAACCGTATTTTTTTAGAAACTCTTCTACTTTGGATAAATCCTTAGCAACAGTGCTTTTACTTACATAAAGTTCCACAGAGAGGTCTTCCAGAGACATCCATCCATTTGTCTCAAGCAGCCTTTTAGCTATATAGTACACCCTGTCTTCCGGAAAAACAGGGTTTTTTACCTCGCTAAAGGCTCCCAATACGTTTTCAAGATATCCACTATTGTCCTTTTCTTCAAGCCATACTCCAACTCCTGGTTTGGTTATTATCTCTACTTTATTCCTGTCCAGTTTTAACTTCAAAATTTCTATGTCCTTTTTTACCGTTCTGGTAGTAACTCCTGTAACTGCAGAAAGGTCAGAAACTGTAACAGGTTCTTTAGCCTCTTTTAACACTTTCAAAATTTTTTTCTCGCGAGAATTAAGCACTGTTGCTCACCCTTTTTATTAACCTTTACAGTTCTCATTATAATATACAGGACATCTGGTGTAAATTTACATTTGTTCACCATCGAATGGTGAAATTTTTGCTCAATAAAAAAATAGATAGAAGCATCCTTCTATCTATTCTCCCACCAGATTAATACTCTATTCCCTCCTGAGCTTCAATCCCATTCTGATAGTGGTGTCTTACCTCTTTTACATCACTTACCATATCAGCCTTTTCTAAAATCCTATCATGCGCATAACGGCCAGTTAAAACAAGCGTAACCCATGAAGGTTTTATCTCTATCAAATCCAATACATCTTCTTCTTTTACCAAACCATAATCTACCGCCACATTTATTTCATCCAATATCACCAAATCGTACTCTCCACTGGAAATGATTTCTCTTGCAAGCTCTAACCCCTCATTCGCAAGCTTTAAATCCTCCGGAAGGGGTTCATTTTTCTTCACAAAAACATCCCTTCCCTTTTGAACAATCTCAAAATTTGGAAGATACTTCGAGGCTTTTATCTCCCCGTAATTAGGACTTCCTTTCATAAACTGAATCATATAGACTTTTTGCCCATGCCCAATCGCCCTTAAAGCGAGCCCTAAAGCAGCCGTAGTCTTCCCTTTCCCATCGCCAGTGTATACCATCACAAGGCCTTTTCTATTTTTCACTTCCTTCCCCCTCTTTCCTCTTACTCACCAGGTAATTGTAAAGCTGTGTCAAGGCTACTTTTGCGTAGCGCAGATACCTTCTACCTTTTCCCCTCACAAAAGGCAGAAGCTTAGAAGAAAGCCTTCTACCATATTTCTTTTCTGCTCCCCATATAAGCCCAGCACCTAAGCCGTAAGTAATAATTTTTCTGAGAGGCCTCCTAATTACACTCTTATAGCCCGGACCAAATGCACCGAAAACAAAACCGGCTCTACCTCTTCTATCTCTTAAGAGCCCTTTTTTTACCATTCCCTTCGCCCCCCATTGTTTGCTTTTACATTGTTAACCCAATTATAAAGTTTATGCCCTTTTTTGTCAATAAAACAACCCCCAAAACGGCCTTTTAACCAGTTTTGGGGGTATATTATTTTATTATTCATTTTTTTCTACTTCTTCACTGTTATCATACACACTTCCAGAAACTGTCTCAGTGGTGCTGTTGTATACCTCCTGAGAAACTGTATTTTCTTCATTTTCTATTTCTACTTCGTTTTCTTCTTCAATTTCTATGTTTCCTGTTTTTTCATCGTATTTTACTTTTTCACCAAAAATTTCTGAGAGGAATCTCAAGGGCACAAAAGTCCTGTTGCTTATCTCAATTGCTGGAACGTCAAGTGTTATTTCCTTACCATTTACAATCACTTTGTTTTCACCTAGTAAAAACTTAACCACAGTGTCTCCTTTCGTGATTGTTACAGTTTTAGTATCAGGGTCCCACTCCACTTTAGCTCCGAGGCTATTCATTACAGCTCTTACAGGAATTAAAGTTCTTCCATCTTTTATTACAGGGGGAATATCAAATTTGAACTTTTGCCCGTTTATTTTTATCTCGCCTTTAAAAGCTTCTATGCCTTTTTTTGATTCAAATTTAGTATGTGCCTCAAGTTCCAGCTTGTTTTCTTTGCTCTCTCCCTTTGATTCTAACTTGGTCTTTGTCTCAATCTTTAGCTCATGCTTTTCTTTGTTTGGTTTAGCGTAAACAGTAATACCTGCTGAAAAAACTAAAAGAAGCACTAAAACTAACGCTAAAACTCTTCTCATATCCTTCCCTCCTTTGTTTTTGTTTTCACTATATTATTTCGGAAGGGAATCGAAATTTTTAGGGGTGGCAAGAAAAAATTTTTTAGTAAGAATAAAAAAGAGGCATCCATCAGGATGCGCTCTTTTGCTTTAAATAAGCATTTATAAACCCATCTATCTCTCCGTCCATAACGGCATTTACATTTCCTTCTTCATAATTTGTCCTGTGGTCTTTTACAAGAGTATAGGGCTGAAAAACATAAGACCTTATCTGGTTGCCCCATGCAGCCTCTCTGTGCTCTCCCTTTAGGTCCTCTATCTTTTCTTTTCTCTCTTTCATCATCAAATCCAGAAGCTTTGCTTTGAGCATTTTCATGGCAGTCTCTCTATTCTGTATTTGAGACCTCTCATTCTGGCAGGAAACAACTATGCCTGTCGGAAGGTGAGTAATCCTCACTGCAGACTCTGTCTTGTTAACATGCTGCCCCCCTGCGCCTGATGCCCTGAACGTATCAATTTTTAAATCTTCAGGCCTTATTTCAATTTCTATATCATCTTCAAGCTCAGGTATAACTTCTACCAGAGCAAAAGAGGTATGGCGCCTGCCTGCTGCATCAAAAGGAGAAATCCTGACAAGTCTGTGAACTCCTGCCTCTCCTTTGAGATAACCATAGGCAAAGGGTCCCTTTATGAGAAGAGTAGCACTCTTTATGCCGGCTTCTTCCCCTTCCAGATAATCCAGCATTTCTACTTCAAATCCCTTATCATTAGCCCATCTGGTGTACATCCTGAGAAGCATTTCAGCCCAGTCCTGAGCTTCAGTGCCACCTGACCCTGCGTGAATAGAGAGTATAGC
>LDZR01001986.1_pt1 | contig 13591 bp, 13 predicted proteins | sample 615371 | NCBI WGS metagenome assembly LDZR01 (sample SAMN03408294, study PRJNA278302) | terrestrial metagenome | isolation source: oil reservoir sample K2 | place: USA: Alaska, North Slope, Kuparuk formation | collected 2013
ATCTCTATCGATTGAGGGCCACTAAGCCTGACTATAGCAATTCCGCCCTCTCCCCAAGGGGTCGCTATAGCAGCTATTGTGTCCCCTTCTCTCACTTCGGTGAAATCACTACCCTCCTATAAGGTTCTCCTCCAACACTAACGGTGTAAACCCGAGGATGATTTTTCAGGGTCATATGAATTATCCTTCTCTCCCAAGCAGCCATTGGCTCTAAAGTAAAGGACTTACCCTCTTCCTCAACCTTTCTCGCTATTTTAAGCGCCAACTCTCTTAATTTTCTCTTCCTCTTCTCCTTATAGCCTCCCGCGTCAAGCTCCACCTTTTTTGGATAGTACTTCTTAGAAATAGCCATGTTAATCCATTCCTCAAGGGCCCTCAAGGTTATCCCACGCTTACCTATAAGCAGACCGGCATCCTTTCCTTCTATGTTTATAAGACCACCATTAACGACCTTAACGGAGGCATCTACTCCCATTAACTCCAACAACTTCTCGAGAACCTTCCTTGCATAAATCAAATGGGGGGCATGTTTGGGTCTCCCCCTAACCCTTATCTTCTGCCCCAAAAGTCCTAAAAACTTTCTCTCTTCCTCAATCACTTCCCACTCTACCTCCTCCTCGCTCATCCTCAACTCCTCCAAAATTTTCCTTTTCGCCTCCTCCAAAGTCTTGCCCTCTGCCTCCAACCATTCCTTCATCCCTTGCTCCCTCCTTCACCCTCCGAGGCGGCTCCTTATAAAGCTTGACCTTTGTTCCTGCCTCCGCAGAGCTAAATCTTTTCATGATATAAAGCTGGTGTCCCAAGCCGATCAAGCTCGAAACGAGCCAGTAAAGAAGAACCCCTGCGGGAAGGTTATAAGCTATAACTAAAATAAAAATTGGCATTATCCAGTTCATCATCTTTGCTTGAGGACTCGTTTCAACGGTAGCGGTAAGCTTTTGATGAAGAAAGGTCTCCAAAACAACCAGAACAAGCAAAACTATATCCGGCTTACTTAAGTCTTTAATCCACAAAAAAGAAGGATTATCAAATTTATGGCTCATGAGAACCCTGAAGAGGAGTATCAGCACCGGCATCTGAGCCAAAAGGGGCAAGCATCCTGAAGCAGGATTGACTCCCTCCTCTTTATATAACTTCATTAACTCCTGATTTAACTTCTCCTTATCGTTTTTATATTTTTCCTGAAGCCTTTTAATACGAGGCTGAAGCTTCTGTATCTGCTGCATAGATTTAAGCTGTTTATGCATGAGAGGATAAAGTAGAAGCCTGACTAAAACCGTTAAGATAATTATCGCTAAACCGGCATTACCAGTAAGGTGATAAAAATAAACAAGTGCGCTTCGCACAAGATCGCTTGCAGCTTCCCACAAGTTACCCAACTTTTTCCCTCCTTCCTAAGGGACAGGATCGTAGCCTCCCGGATGAAAGGGATGACACCTAAGGAGCCTCCTTAGGGCCAAATAGCTTCCTTTCAAAACTCCATACTTTTCAATAGCTTCGTATGCGTAAAGCGAACAAGAGGGGCTGAAACGGCAGACAGGGGGATAAAGGGGAGATATAAATCTCCTGTATAGATTAAGCAAGAGAAGAACCGCTTTCCTCATCTTCCTTCATCACCCCTGCCCTTTTCCAAACCCTTTCAAGCCTTTCCCACCAAATCTTTAAATTTTCAATCCCCTCGCTCCTCTTAACCAAAACTATCATCCAAAATCCGTCCTTTAAACGCCACCTGTTTAAACGAAAGACCTCTCTTACCAATCTCTTTATTCTGTTTCTTTTAGGAGCGTTACCAACTCTCTTAGGAACTATACATCCTATCTTCGTTGGGCCTTCTCCCTTAAAGAGAAAAAAGAAATTAAAATATGCCTCCTTTATTACCTCTCCCCTTTTAATAACCTCTACTATTTCCTTTGTTCCCTTCAATCTCACCTCCTTGGGAAACTTATACCGCAAGGCGATGGCGACCTTTCTTTCTTCTCCTTTTGATTATTCTACGCCCACTGGGTGTAGACATTCTCGCAAGAAAACCGTGCGTCCTTTTTCTTGGTAAATTATGAGGTTGAAAGGTCCTTTTCATCTTCTCCTCCCTCCTTCCTCGCTTTTTAAACTATACATGTTTCATGACGCCTTGTCAACGGGGGAGGCTTTTGCTATGATAAGATTGGTTTTTATCCACATGTGGATATCTCTGTGGATAAGTCATTCGACAAGTCCTTTCATTTCCTATATAAATTTATCCACATAGACATGTGAATAATGTGGAAATTTGCCTATGGATGGTGATGAATATGTCCGATGTAGAGGAACTATGGCAAAAGTCGCTTAAGAGAATTGAACAAGTGGTCTCAAAGCCCAGCTTTGAAGGGTGGATAAAAGCCTTATGCCCTTTAGAGCTGAAGGGAGACACGCTTCTTTTGGAAGCTCCTAATAAGTTTACAGCCGATCATGTGAAAAGAAGGTTCGTCAGAATTATTGAAAACATCATCAGCGAAATATTGGGAAGAGCGTTGGAGATAAAAATCATCGTAAATGAAAAAAAGCAAGAGGTCAAAGAGAATGAAGATGTGAAGGACAGCGATGAGGGGCTTGATATTGATTATCAATATTATGGGTTAAATCCGAAGTACGTCTTTGAAACCTTTGTGGTCGGGAAATGCAATAAGCTGGCTCATGCTGCGGCCTTCGCAGTAGCTGAAACGCCCGGAAAGGCTTACAATCCCCTTTTCATATACGGAGGGGTAGGGCTGGGTAAGACCCATCTCATGCACGCTATAGCCCACTATGTTTTAAGGAAAAATCCTTCGACAAAGGTGGTATACGTATCTTCAGAGAAGTTTACCAACGAGCTGATAAACGCGATAAGGGACGACAGCACAAACGCGTTCAGAAGAAAATACAGAAATGTGGATATCCTGTTGATAGACGATATTCAGTTCCTGTCCGGTAAGGAAGGAACTCAGGAGGAGTTTTTCCACACCTTTAATACCCTGTATGAGGCTAACAAGCAGATAGTTATCTCCAGCGATAGACCTCCCAAGGAGATTCCCGACTTGGAGGACAGGCTTGTCTCAAGATTCGAATGGGGTCTTCTGGCCGACATTCAACCGCCAGATTTTGAAACAAGAGTAGCCATACTTAAGAAGAAGATGGAGCTGGAAAACATAGAGCTTCCGGAAGATGTAGTCATATTTATAGCTGAAAACTTTAAATCGAACATTAGAGAGCTGGAGGGAGCCCTGATAAAGCTGGTAGCCCATTTTTCTCTGCACAGGGATGAAGAGATATCTGTAGAGAAGGCTGCTGACGTTCTTAAAGGTATACTGCCCACCAAGAGAAAGAGCATAAGCATAGAAGATATCAAAAACGCCGTGGTTTTAGAATTTGGCATATCTCCCAATGATTTGATGAGCGAAAAAAGAAGTCAGGAGTTTTCCTTGCCGAGGCAGATTGCCATGTACTTTGCAAGGGAATATACGGCTCTTTCTCTTCAACAAATAGGAAGGGAATTTAAAAAGAAAGACCACACAACGGTTATCCATGCCCACAGAAAGATATCTCAGCTTATCAAGACCAACCCAGAAATAAAGAGAAAGGTTGAAAGAATTCGTGGAAAATTAGGTATATAGGTTGTGGATAATTCGAGGAAGGAGACGCTTCTGTGGAAGATGTGGAAAGCTTATCCGCGTTTTCCCCAAGGGGTGTGAAAAAATAATTCTTTTCAAATACAAGGTAAAACCCACTATTCCACATCCTCCACCCTGCCTACTATAATTACTCCTGTATTTGAATATTAAAATGGGAGGGATAGTTCATGAAGGTTGTTGTGGAAAGAAACGAGTTTCTAAGGGGACTTCAGCTGGTAGCGAGAGCTATAAACCCGAAAAGCGCAATAACCATTCTCTCAGGAAGCTTAATCGAAGTGAGCGAAGGAAAGATGAGCCTTAAGGGGACGGATCTCAAGGTGGGAGTTCAGACAAACATAATTCCCGTGAGCGTGGAAGAGGAAGGAAAGGCAATAATTCCTCTCAAACATTTTTACGATATAGTTAGAAAGCTTCCTGAAAAACCTTTAGAGCTTGAAACTAAAGAGGAAATGCTATATCTAAAAAGTGAAGGTATAGAGTATTCCTTTTCTACCTATCCCTTGGAAGACTACCCCGAGTTTCCAAAGCTTGAGGAGACAAATCTGCTTTTCGAAACGGAATGTGACCTTCTTTCGAGAATGATTAGAGAAACCACATTTGCGGGATCACCCCATGATGAGATACCTCCGTATCTTTCAGGAACTCTTTTTGACATTAGGGAAGAAGAGCTCAGGCTTGTTGCAACGGATGCAAAAAGACTGGCATTAACCAAAATGCCGGTTACCGTTCACAAGACAGGTAGGTATTTGGTTCCCATAACTACTCTTGAGGAGCTTAGAAGGATAATGACCCTTGGGAAGGTGGAAGTATATGAGGCTAAAGGAGAGATAATATTTAAGTGGGAAGATGCGCTGTTATGGACCAGGCTTATAGATGCGGAGTTTCCACCTTATGAGAAGGTTATTCCTAATACATGGAACACGAAGATAACCGTCTCTGCGGACGAGGTAGAGTCGGCCATGGAGAGGTTAAGCTACTTGGTTAAGGAGAAGGGGAATATAATAAAGATTGAAATAGAAAGGGGAGAAATGTTGATAAGTGGAGATGTTCCCGAGCTCGGGTCGGGAAAGGAGAGAATTCCCGTAGAGTTTGAGGGAGAGCCGCTTAAGATAGCCTTTAATGTCAGGTTTTTCTTAGATATGATGAGGCACGTTGATGTGGATTATCTGAGCATGACCTTCAGGGGTTCTTTAGAACAGGCTGTTATAACGAAGGAGGGAAAGGAAGATTTTCTTTATATACTCATGCCTGTAGCTATACCTGATGAGGATTAGGTTTCTTGAAGCGAATAATTTCAGAAGATTTAAAGATGTGGAGATAAGCTTTGGGGAGAAGAATGCATTTTTCGGTCCTAATGCTTCTGGAAAGACATCTATACTGGAAGCTATATACATGCTTTGCTGGGGAAAGTCTTTCCGAACTTTGAGGGATAGCGAGACCATAAGGTGGGGGGAAAACTCAGGTTATATAAGAGGGGAGTTTGAAGGAGAGGATTTCCTTAACATAAGGGTTTCTCTTTTGCCTTCATCGAAGAGGATTCAAATTAACGGGAAAAATGCTACGAGAATGAGTTTAATAGGCAAGATTCCCGTTTTCTTTCTATCGCCTGAGGAGCTTTCCATGCTTGATGGTCCTCCCAAAATGAGGAGGGATTTTCTTAACAAGGTTCTATCTCAGCTTGATAAAGATTACCTTTCCAACTATAGGCTGTATTTAAAGCTACTCAGGGAGAAAAATGCGGCCCTGTCGAAGGGAGGAAGAGCTATAAGGGTGGTAGAGATTATAAATGAAAGATTGCTTAAGGTTTCCCTTTATATATGGGAAAGTAGAAGGAAGCTTCTTAGCTATCTGAGCGATGACGAAATGAAGATAGTGTACAAGCCTTCTGGAATGAGGATTGAGATTGCCCTTGACTCGGTGAAAAAGGCATTACATGGTCTTGTAGATAAAGAAATAAAGAGAGGTTATGCTCTTTTTGGCCCTCACCTTGACGACTTTGACGTATTAAGAGAAGGGGGTTTTTCCTATAGAAGGTTTGCTTCTCGAGGGGAGAGGAAATGGGTTATATGGAGAATTTTTAGTAAAATTATAGGACTTTTTGAGAAGCGGGAAAGGTTGCCAATATTTCTTGTTGATGAGATACTATCAGAGCTTGACGGGGTTAAAGCGAATGCGGTTATGGAGGAAATGAGCGCTATAAGGGCTCAGGTGTTTTTTACTACGCTAAATAAAGAGCATGTAAGGGGGGACTTTCGCGCCTTTGAGGTGAAGGATGGAGAAATTAGGGGATATAATAGGTAGTATACTTAAGCGGTACGAAAAAAGGTTAGAGAAAGAGAGGGTAAAGATACTCTGGTCGAAGGTAGTTGGAGAGGAGATATGTAGGAGGACTATCCCTCTGGATGTGGAAGAAGGGTGTCTGGAAGTTGCAGTTTCCGATGGTATGTGGGCTAAGGAGCTTCAGCTTAGGGAGGAGAAGTTCTTAGATCTGTTGAAGGAGTATAATATAAGGAGAATAAAGTTTATTCCTATGCCGAGAAGATTTCTAAGGGGGAAGAGATAGAATGTATGTGGTCTTAGGTGGGGGATATGTGATCTCTTCTGAAGAAATACTAATGATCGCAAACCTAAGAAAGTGTGGCTTTGAGATACCGGAAGGCATGGTGATAGAGGAAACTCAGGAGGATATAACTCCGAGAACGCTGATTATAACGGTTGATGGTAGGGGTATTTATACTAATTCTACGGTTTCTACTATCCTGAAAAGGATAAGAAAATGGGGGAGAGTGAGGAATGGCTAAGTATACTGCAGAGGAAATAGATGTTCTTGAAGGTATAGAGGCTGTAAGGAAACGCCCGGGAATGTATATAGGGGATACGGGGAAGAGGGGCTTTCATCACCTGCTCTTTGAGGTCCTTGACAACTCCGTGGATGAGGCCTTGGCGGGATACTGTAATTTTATCCAAATCTTTCTGAGAAAGGATGGAAGAGCAACGGTCCTTGATAATGGAAGAGGTATACCCGTGGATATTCATCCTAAAACTGGAAAGACCGCATTGGAAACGGTTTTAACCTATCTGCATGCGGGAGGAAAGTTTTCGAAAAAGGCTTACAGGGTTTCCGGTGGACTTCACGGGGTAGGCGTTTCTGTCGTTAATGCATTAAGCGAGGAGCTGGAGGTAAAGGTTTACAGGGATGGAAAGGTCTATATGCAAAGATATAGAAGGGGAAAGCCTTTAGGAGATGTTGAAGTTGTAGGATTCACCGCACAGACGGGAACGGAGATAACCTTTAAGCCAGATCCAGAAATTTTTGAGAAGGGGCTAAGTTTTGACTATAACCTTATAAGGGAGAGAGTGAGGGAAATTACCTTTTTGGTTCCCGGGCTCAAAATCTCCGTTAAGGATGAGAGAGTAAATAAAGAAGAGATTTTCTATGAGGAAGATGGGTTAATTGGATTCGTGAAGTCTCTTCAAGGGGATAAAGAGGAGCTTTATCCACCAATTTACCTATATGGGGAGAAAGATGGCGTGGAAGTGGAAGTAGCCTTTACCCATGTGGATGACTTCGAGGAGAGGGTTTACGCCTTTGCTAATCTAATAAAAAACGTTGAAGGGGGAACCCATCTTGTGGGCTTTAAGTCTGCCTTAACGAGGGTGGTAAACGATGTCGCGAAGACCCATGAGCTGCTTAAGGCTAAGGATCCCCGACTGAGCTGGGAGGACTTAAGGGAGGGAATCGTCGCGATAATCTCCGTTAAGCTGCCTGAACCGCAGTTTGAGGGTCAGACGAAGACAAAGCTGGGTAATACGAATGTAAGGTTTATAGTTGAAGACATCCTTAGGGATAAGTTGACCTTGGCCTTCGAGGGAAACATAAGGGTCTTATCCGAGATCGTCTCGAGAGGCTTGAGAAGTCATCAGGCAAGGGAGGCCGCAAGAAAGGCGAGGGAGCTTGTTAGAAGGAAAAGCCTGCTTTTCAGCGACTCCCTGCCGGGAAAACTTGCCGACTGTCAGACTAAAAATCCTGAAAAGGCAGAGCTCTTTATAGTGGAGGGGGAGTCCGCAGGGGGTTCGGCAAAGCAGGGAAGGGATAGGGCTTTTCAGGCGATCCTCCCTTTAAAGGGAAAGATCTTGAACGTAGAGAAAGCTACATTTTCCAGGATACTGAATAACGAGGAGATAAGAGCCCTGGTCTCAGCGTTGGGAACTGGTATAGGGGATAGCTTCGATATTGAAAAGCTTAGATATCATAAGATAATATTAATGACCGATGCGGATATCGACGGTGCTCACATAAGGGCTCTTCTTTTAACCTTCTTTTTTAGATATGCGAAGCCAATAATAGAAAGGGGGCATCTTTATATCGCTCAGCCTCCTCTTTACTATGTGAAAATGGGCAAAAAGGAGATGTTTCTTTACAGGGAGGAGGAGCTTCAGAGGATATTGAAGGAGAGTAATGGAGGAAATCTCCTGGTTCAGAGGTATAAGGGTTTGGGAGAGATGAATCCAGAAACGCTATGGAAGACCACGATGGACCCAGCGGGCAGGTCTCTCTATAAGGTTACCATAGAGGACGCGAAAGAGGCCGAAAGGCTTCTTGAAGTTTTGATGGGCGATAGGGTTGAACCGAGGAGAAGGTTTATTCAGGAACATGCAAAGGAGGTTAGGAATCTCGATATATGATGGAAAGGGTTGTTGACTTACGTTTTGAGGAGGAGCTTAAATACAGCTATCTTGACTATGCGATGAGCGTTATCGTGGGGAGAGCTATCCCCGATGCAAGGGATGGATTGAAGCCCGTTCAGAGAAGGATACTCTTTGCAATGAAGGAGCTAAATCTAAGGCCGGGCTCTCCCTATAAGAAGAGCGCTCGCGTGGTTGGAGAGGTTTTGGGAAAATATCATCCTCATGGAGACGCTTCGGTGTATGAGGCTTTAGTGAGGATGGCACAGGACTTCTCCTATCGCTATCCTCTTGTGGATGGACAGGGCAACTTTGGCTCTGTGGATGGCGACCCTCCCGCGGCGATGAGATATACGGAGGCGAGGCTTTCCCCTCTTGGAATGGAGCTTTTGGGAGAGCTTGAGGAGGACACGGTTGATTGGGTTCCCAACTTCGATGGCTCTTTGGAAGAGCCTTCGGTTTTGCCTGCCAAATTTCCTAATCTTTTGGTTAACGGCACTTCAGGAATAGCGGTGGGAATGGCTTCTTCGATACCTCCCCATAACTTGGGGGAGATCGTAGATGCGCTGATATATCTTATAGATAGGCCTCATGCGACGGTTGAGGAGATTATGAGAATCGTTCCGGGTCCGGATTTTCCCACGGGTGGAATAATCTGCGGGATAGATGGGATAAAAGATTATATGAAAACCGGAAGAGGGAAGATCCTCGTAAGGGGGAGGGCTCACATAGAAAAGGGCAGGGTAAATAGGATAGTGATAACGGAGATACCTTATAACGTTAGCAAATCTCTTCTCATAAAGGGGATAGCCGACCTGGTTAAGGCAAGGAAAGTAGAGGGCATATCCGATTTGAGGGACGAGAGCGATAGGAGAGGGATGCGTATAGTTATAGAGCTTAGCAAGGGGGCTTCTCCGGAGGCCATACTGGGCTTCCTGTATAAGCATACCCAGCTGGAGACAACCTTTGGAGTTATAAACCTTGCTCTGGTTGACGGTACACCTCGCGTGATGGGAATAAAGGATATGATGCAGGTCTACCTGAACCATAGAAGGGAAGTTGTGAGAAGGAGAACCCTTTTTAGATTGAGGAATGCTGAAAGAAGGGCTCACATCCTTTCCGGTTTTAAGATAGCTTTAGACCATATAGACCTTGTTATCTCCCTTATAAGGGGCTCTCAGACCCAGGAAGAGGCGAAGGTAAAGCTTATGGAGCGTTTAAACTTGAGTGAGCTTCAGGCAGAGGAGATACTTAAGATGCCTTTGGGGAGGTTAACGAATCTGGAAAGGAGCAAGATAGAAGAGGAGCTGGAGGAAAAGCTAAGGTTGATATCGGAGCTAAAGGGGATCTTGGAGAGCGAGCGGAGATTACTTTCTCTCATAAAAGAGGAGTTTATGGAGATAAAGTCGAAGTATGGGGATCCCAGAAAGACGGAGATACTGAGGACCCTTCCTGAGGAACCCGAGATGCCCAAGAAAAAGTTTATGGTATTTATGTCTCGTGAGGGTTACCTGAGGTTAAGGGAGGAGGGAGAAAAGAGGAGTAGAGCAAAGGTGGAGCTCATAGAGGGGGATGTTCCCCTTATGATAACTAACGCTGAGACGGGGGATAAGCTTCTCATATTTACCTCTGAGGGAAAGGTCTTTTCCCTTGAGCTCGACGAGAGGATACCCCTTCAGGCCTTTAGCGGAAGAGGGGTAAACCTGAGATTAATATTTGACCTTGGCGAGGGAAGGCCCGTTGCCTTTAAAATACTAAACGAAGAGGAAAAGTACATATATATGTTTACAAAGAAGGGGTATGCCAAAAAGGTGGAAGTGAACCTACTTGGCGAGATGAAAAGAAGATCGGGCAAGAGAATAATAAGGCTCGATAAGGATGACGAGATAGTGAGGGTCAGGTTTGGAGGCGACGAGGAAGAGCTTATTCTCGTTTCCGATGCTGGCAGGGGCTTTAGGATAAATACCTCCTTCATAAGGAGCTCTAATCCGGCCACGGGCGGAGTTAGAGCCATGATTTTATCGGAAGAAGAAGAGCTTGTTGGCTCAGAATTGGTTAAGGAGGACAAGATATTAATAGTTACAACCAATGGTTATGTTAAGGGCTTACCTATTGAGGAAGTTCCGGTGAGAAATAACCCGGGTAAGGGTGCCTATTTATATCCGCCAGCTGATAAGCACGGGAAGGTAGTCGGTTGCTGGTGTTTCAGCGACGATGCTGAAATACTGGCTGTCAGCAAGAAGGGATTGGTGTTTAAGGCGAATGCGAAAGATATACCAATTCTGACGAGGGAAAGAAGGGGACAAAAGCTGTTTGAGCTTCAAGAAGGAGATGAAATAGCAGATGTTTTGGTTGGCTCCTGAAGGGAGGAGGGCAATATATATCACCTTAGGATTGGCCACATTTTTGTCTTTGCTTTATCCTTTGTATTCCTTCCCTCTTTGGGGGCTCTTCTTCATGGTTGCCTATTTCTTCAGGGATCCCGAAAGGAAGATACCAGAGGGAGAGGGATTGGTCCTTTCTCCCGCTGACGGAAGGATTATAGAGATAGGCGAAACTTATGAGGATAGATTTCTTAAGGCGGATGTTAAAAAGGTTAGCATATTCATGAGTCTCTTTAACGTTCATGTTAACCGCTCTCCGATAGATGGGAAGGTCGTTTATCGGGATTATGTTAAAGGACTAAAGAAGGCTGCCTTTCGCTCCGAAGCTTCAGATATGAATGAGAGGGCTTACCTCGGTATAGAAGGAAGTATAAAGCTTCTTTTGGTTCAGGTTGCTGGGTTTGTAGCCCGACGAATTGTAACCTATCCTAAGGTGGGTGATTTTATAAAAAGGGGGGATAGGATAGGCATAATAAAGTTCGGTTCTCGCGTTGAGCTTTACCTACCTAAGGAAGTGGACCTTTTAGTCAGGGTAGGGGATAGGGTTAAAGCGGGAGAAACCGTCCTGGGGGTGATTGTAGGAGATGAAGGTAAGGATGAAGGTGAAGAAGGAAAGATGGCCTAACTTTCTCACAAGTGGTAATCTGATGTGTGGGGTGCTGGCGCTCGCTCTCCTTACGCGAGGACATGCGCTAGTCGCAAGCTGGCTTATAATCGCGGCAATCATCTTTGACTTTCTCGATGGAAAGATAGCAAGGATGCTTGGAGTTAGTGGCAATTTTGGTAAGGAGTTTGATTCCCTTGCAGACATAGTCTCCTTTGGGGCTGCCCCCGCTATTTTAATGTATGTATACGCCCTCAATAAATATGCAATATTTGGAGCCTTGGTAGGGGTGGTTTATGTTATATGTGGCGCCTTAAGGCTTGCAAGGTTTAATCTGATGAAATCGAGACCTTACTTTTTGGGGTTGCCCATAACTGCGGCGGGAGGTTTCATCGCGAGCATGGTTCTTTCCGGCATTCCCTTTCCTGAAGAGGCGATCGTTGCCGTATTTTTTGCAGTTTCCTATCTCATGGTGAGCAAGATAAGATATGGAAACCTTAAGAAGATATCGAGGATGAGACAGGTAAATATGAAGGTCTTCCTCTTTCTCCTTTTCTGTCTTTGTGGGCTTTTGATTTTTTCTCCGAAGGTAGCTCCCTTTATCGCCATGTCTGTATATGTGTTAAGTGGCCCCTTGGGGATAGACTGGGGAGAGATTCTCGCTAAGAAAGGGGAAGGAGATGAGGAAAGTGAAGAGGGCGAAGAGGCTTGAGGAGTTAACGTGGGAAGATGTGGAAAGGGAAGAGGGTATTATTATAATCCCTGTGGGAAGCGTGGAACAGCATGGAAGGCATCTTCCTTTAGGAACCGATTCTATGGTAGCCATAGGTCTTGCTGAGGAAGCCTCGGCAAGAACGGGCGTTCCCCTTGCTCCTCCCTTATGGTATGGCTGGTCTCCTCATCACATGGTTTTGCCTGGGACGGTCACGGTTAGGCCGGAGGTCCTCGAAGAGCTCCTGTATGACATAATAGCTTCCCTATCGGAGCACGGCTTTAAGCATTTCATCATCATTAATGGGCATAGAGTGGTTAATATTCCATGGATTCAGCTGGCTTCTGCGAGGGCGAAGGAGGACTTTGGTATAGAGGTCTATATATTTGACCCCGCATATGCTTCTAAGGAGCTAAAAATAGGAGAGTTGGGACATGCGGAGGAGATAGAGACATCTCATATGATGGTTTTAAAACCCGAGCTTGTGAGGAAGGATAAGATTGAGGACTCTTCCCCTGAGGAAAGCTTTCTCTATCACTTCGACCCTGCTTCTCCGAAGGATACCCTTTGTTATATCCCCTCAAGGAGAAAAATGGAGGAGCTTGCCAAGAAGTCGGGAGGAGTCAATGGTAAACCCTCTAAGGCTTCCTTGGAGATAGGAGAGAGATATCATGAGCATCTGGTAGCCCGACTTGTTGAACTTATAGAACGTATAAGGGGGGTGTGATGGGGAATGGAAAGGCTGGTATATATAAATGGAGAGTTTCTTCCCGCCAGTGAGGCGAAGGTCTCCGTATACGATAAGGGTTTTCTCTTTGGGGATGGTGTCTTTGAAGGAATAAGAGCTTATGATGGTAAGATTTTCAGGCTTGATGAGCATTTAAAGAGACTCTATAAATCTGCAAGGACCGTCCTGATAGATGTGCCTCTCTCCTTTGATGAAATGAGGGAGGCTGTCATCGAGACGGTCAGGAAAAATCAACTGAGGGATGCTTATATAAGGCTAATAGTGACGAGGGGAATAGGGGATCTCGGGCTTGACCTGACGAAGTGCAAAAACCCTACGGTTGTAATAATCGCCGATGAAATCGCTTTATTCCCCAAGGAAATATACGAAAAGGGGATAGAGGTCATAACCTCTTCTATAAGGGCTTCATACGGAGACGTTCTTCCTCCACAGATAAAGAGCTTAAACTATCTTTCTCACATATTGGCCAAGTGGGAGGCCACGCAGGCCAACGTTGCAGAAGCTATCCTGCTTTCAAGGGAAGGATATGTTACGGAGGGTTCTGCGGAAAACATATTCATAGTAAGGGATAAGTGCCTAATCACTCCACCTTCATGGGTTGGCATTCTTGAAGGGATAACCAGGGAGGCCGTTCTTGAGATAGCATGGGAGATAGATGAAGTGGAAGATATCATAGAGGACGTTTTTACAAGATACGACCTTTATGTGGCTGATGAGTGTTTCCTTTGCGGAACGGCGGCGGAAGTCGTTCCCGTAGTCAAAGTAGATGGAAGGACCATAGGTGACGGCAAACCCGGTCCTATTACCCGGGAA
>LDZR01001987.1_pt1 | contig 13469 bp, 11 predicted proteins | sample 615371 | NCBI WGS metagenome assembly LDZR01 (sample SAMN03408294, study PRJNA278302) | terrestrial metagenome | isolation source: oil reservoir sample K2 | place: USA: Alaska, North Slope, Kuparuk formation | collected 2013
CTTCAGAAGTAAAACTTCTTGTTATTCATGGTTTATTGCACCTTCTGGGTTATGATCACCTTTCCAAGGATGAGGAATTAATAATGCGCTCGAAGGAGAGGGAATATTTAATATGATTGGGTAAAAGGAGAATGGCTTAGAGATGGAACCTGTGGGTTCAGATCTATTGTTGTTATTTGTGTGTATTTCTCTCTCAGCCTTTTTTTCTGCGGCCGAAACGGCCCTTATTTCTCTTAGTAAGACTAAAATTCTTGCACTTGTTAAAAATGACTCTACAAGGTCCAAAGCTTGGGAGAGCTTTTTGAACGATCCTCAAAGGTTTTTGGTAACTATATTGATAGGGAATAATTTAGTCAATATAAGTGCTTCAGCTTTGGCTACTTCTTTATCTCTCAAATTACTCCCTAATATCGGTATAGGCTTAGCGGTTGGGTTAATGACCCTTGTAATCTTGGTCTTTGGGGAGATCACGCCTAAGGGGTTGGCTTTAAGGTATGCAGAAAGGTTTTCTCGATATGTAATATATCTGATATATTTACTCTCCTTTGTGTGTTATCCAGCAGTAGTCGTATTTTCGAAGCTGGTAGACCTTTTGGGGGGCTCTAAAAAGAAGTTCCTTTATCCTCTTGTTACAAGAGAAGAGTTGGAGCTTCTTCTTTCCAGAAGGGATGAAGTTGAATTGGAGGAGGAGGAAAGGAAAATAATAAGAAGTGTGATTAACCTTGAAGATAAGGTGGTTAGAGAAATTATGATACCTCGTCCTGATATGGTTTGCTTGGAGGCATCTACTCCTATTAAAAGTGTGGTCAGAGTTATAAGCGAGTATGGACATTCAAGGATACCGGTTTATGAAGGTAATATCGATAATATAATTGGTGTTCTTTATGCAAAAGACTTAATTCCTTTGATGGCTGATGGTAAATGGGATGAAAAGGTTGGAAATGTTGTGAGAACGCCTTATTTTGTTCCTGAAACCAAGCTTGTCAAGGAGCTTTTTGATGAGTTGAGGCAAAAGAAGATACATATAGCTATCGTGGTTGATGAATATGGAGGCACATCAGGTCTGGTTACAATGGAAGATATATTAGAAGAAATAGTGGGGGAGATAGAGGATGAATATGATAAGGAATTACCAGTTATAGAAAAGATAGGTGAAAACGTTTATGTAGTTGACGGTAGGATGAACTTAGAAGAGCTCCTTGAGTTGTTTGAAATAGAGCCTGATATGGAGTTAGACGAAAGGGAATATGATACGGTAGCGGGTTTGCTTTTTACCTTGTTTGTCAGAATACCTAAATCGGGAGAAGAGATATCATTTAAAGGGTTGAAACTAAAAGTTCTCGATGTTAAGAAAAACAGGATTAGGAAGGTAATGATTTCTAAAGAGAAGGAGGTTTTGAATGAAGAAGCTTAGGCATTATTTCTTTGCGGGTCTCATTTTGGTGATACCCTCTACTATAACTATATATGTTTTTTACAGGGCTTTTCTATGGGTAGATGCAAATCTTGGCAAGATAGTTTTCAAGTTAACGGGGTATCAAGTTCCTGGCCTAAGCTTTCTCTTTCTTGGTTTGTTAGTGGTATTGACCATCTTTTTAGGAATGCTAACAGCTAATTATATAGGTAAAAGACTCGTTTCTTTCTTCGAAAACCTACTTTCCATGATTCCTTTTGTAAGAGGAGTTTATATGACAATAAAGCAGATACTTGAGATACTTTTGGTTAAAGGTGAGTCGTCTTTTAGGGAAGTTGTGCTTGTTGAATTTCCGAGGAAAGGTATGTATTGTATAGGATTCGTTACCAATAGAATGTGCAAGGGGTTAGAATTAAAAGAGGATGACCTTCTCATAGTTTTTGTTCCTACGACTCCTAACCCGACATCTGGTTTTATGGTTCTTGTTCCTTCGAAGGATGTTATCCGATTGCCTATAACTTCAGAGCAGGCCATAAAACTTGTTATTTCTGGTGGGGTTTTAGCGAGGGAGATATTGGGAGAAGATAAATATGTTTGGGAACTTAAAGGGAAAAGAGAACTGGATACTAGCATTTCTATTGATAATACTGGTTCTTAATATCTTTTTCCTATTTAAGTTTGTGGATATTGGGGAGTTTAGTAGCAGGGTGGGAGAGCTCAAAAAGGCTAAAGGCATGGCTATTATTCTTCTCCAGTATTATGAGCTTTTGGCTAATCAATTTGGGGTTCAGCATTACCCCTCTGTAAGGAGCGCCTTAGCCAAGTTTAGGTTCGAAAGCGAGTCCGCTTTGACGGCGGAGGAAACGCTAAGTGCCGTTCTTTATTACGGGAGCTTGGTTTATGAAACAATAATGAGGGAGGCCAGAAATTATCATTTGAATGAGATATTGAAAATAATTTCTTCGGACCCCAATGTTAAGAATTTTAAAGGGACTGCGGAAATAGTGATACAGGGAACAGGAAGTGGTAATAAAGTCCTATTAGAAGATGAGAAAAAACTTCTCTCGATGGAATCAGTGAGAAAGATAGAAGAAAACCCATTTTTTAGAGGAGCCTATTCTTCCCTTAGAATAGAAATTGATAATGGGAATCCTATCATTGTTAATGAAGATTTATTGATGCAGAAGATTAATAAGCTTAAGGCGGAACTTGCAACTTTAAGAAATAGACTTGAAACTATAGCAAGTCTTGCGGGGTTTGCTCCCTTAGAGGGTGAAGGTATCATTATAAGAATTTATGATGCAGAGAAGAAAGAAGGAGAGTCTAATATAATTCACGATAGTGACCTAAGGGATGTAGTTAATGAGCTTTTTGCTGCTGGTGCTCTGGGTGTTCAAATAGGTCAGGAAAGAGTGGTGACTCACACTTCTATAAGGTGTGTGGGGCCAGTGATTTTAGTTAACCATAGACCTATTCCTGTTGACCCGGTTGTTATAAGAGCGGTGGGAGATCCAGAAGTTTTGGCCTCCGCTTTAGAGCTTATAGAAAGAAGCTTGGGCTTATTTGGCATAAGGATTGAGGTTAAGAAAGAGGAAAGGGTGAGGCTTGTTGGTTACAGAAACTAAAAAGAGAGAATTAATAGAACTTGCTATCAGAGCTAAGGAAAGGGCTTATGCCCCTTATTCCAAGTTTAAGGTGGGTTCTGCTATTCTTGGAAAAAATGGAAGAGTTTTCCTTGGTTGTAACGTAGAGAATTCTTCTTACGGTTTAACAGTTTGTGCTGAAAGAGTTGCCTTATATAATGCCGTTTCTAACGGGTGTAAGAATTTTGAGGCTATTGCGGTTGTGGGGGATGGAGATTGCTATGCGTTTCCATGCGGTGCGTGTAGGCAGGTCTTGTATGAGTTCGAAGAAGATATGCTTGTTCTTGTCGGAAAGCCTGATGGCACTTTCCTTGAACAGCGATTAAAGGATTTAATTCCCTTTGGATTCAGGTTGTGATGACGATGAATATGAAGAAAAAGGTAGGCTTTGTTACTTTGGTGGGCAGACCTAATGTAGGAAAATCTACTCTCATGAATTCCCTTTTAGGGAGAAAGGTTTCAATAGTTTCTCCTAAGCCTCAAACTACACGAACTCAGGTTAGGGGTATATTGACAAGACCTGAGGGACAAATTATTTTTGTTGACACTCCGGGAATTCACAAGCCTAAGCATCTTTTAGGCGAAGAGATGGTCAAAATGGCGGTCGAAGCTCTCGAGGGCGTAGACCTTATTTTGTATCTTGTGGAGGCTAGCGATCAAGAGATTTCTCCTGAAGATGAAATTATAATATCTCTGCTTCGCAAGGTTGACACTCCTAAATTCCTTCTGGTTAATAAAGTAGATCTTTTGAAGTATAAGGAAGCTTTCTGGCGGGCGATAGAGCTTTATCAAGACAAGCTTTATTTTAGAGAAGTCATTCCCATTTCAGCTGCGAAGGGGACCAATCTCGATATTTTAGTGGAGAAAATCTTTCAGAACCTTCCTGAGGGGGAGTTTCTCTATCCCGAGGATATGGTTACCGACCAACCTTTAAGGTTCATGGTTGCGGAGGTTATAAGGGAGAAGCTTTTTGAGTTGCTCCATCAAGAAATTCCATATTCGGTAGCGGTGGTTTTAGAGGAGATGGAGGAAAGGAAAGGGAAAAACTTAGTTTATATAAGGGCTACCATATATGTGGAGAGAGAGTCTCATAGGAAGATAGTTATAGGGAGAGGCGGAAGCATGCTAAAGAGAATTGGTAGAATGGCGCGGGAGGAAATAGAATACATTTTAGGTAAGAAAGTCTTTTTGGAGCTCTGGGTTAAGGTTAGGGAAGATTGGAGGCTTTCAGAAAGCGATGTTAGAAGGCTTGGATTTTCTGAGTATCAGGGGTGACCTTGTATTGGGATAGAACGGTTCTTGAGGCTGGAAACTATAATACTCAACAGAAAGGTTGTGAGGTCGGATAAAATTTTATCTGTTTTTTCTCGTGAGCTTGGCAAAATCGTTGTAGTAGCACCAGGTTGTGCTAAAGTTCCGAATCGCTTTGGTGGTGCGATAGAACCTTTGAACTATGGGATATCAAATATTTATCGTTCCGTGGGAGGAAATTTTTATTTGCGGGAATACGAACTTAAAAAGCCTTTTTGGGAAATAAGGAGGTCCCTAAATAGATTGGAATCTGCTTTGTTTATTTTGTCTCTCGTTGATAAAACCTCTCCCTTGGAGTTGCCAGAGCCCGAACTTTTTGATACTCTACTTGTTTTCCTTGATCTAATTGATAGTGGTGGAGACCCCATTTTACTAAGGTATGCTGTGATATTAAAGATATTTCATTTTCTGGGTTTTTTACCGAGCCTTGATACCTGTTCTTCATGTAGTGGTAAAATTAGTAAAGAAGCTTTCGTAAAAGGAGATACTCCCATATTGGTATGTGGGAATTGCGCAGGTGAGGGTACCGCTTTAAAGCTCACAGAGGGGTTGAATCTTTTGCAAGAGATGCGAAGAAAGCCCTTGGCATTATGTGGGAGAATCAAGTATACATCAAGAGGATTGGAAGAGGTCATTACTTACTTAGAAATGCTTTTAAGGGGAGTTTTGGGAGGTGTTGGGCTTGAATTTTCAGGAAGTAATATTTAGGCTTGAACGATTTTGGGCGGAGCAAGGCTGTGTTATTCAACAACCTTATGATATTGAAGTGGGAGCGGGAACTATGAATCCTGCTACTACTTTAAGGTCTTTGGGGCCAGAGCCTTGGCGTGTTGCCTATGTGGAACCTTCTCGGCGTCCCACCGATGGAAGGTATGGAGAGAACCCCAATAGACTTCAGCACTACTACCAGTATCAGGTTATATTGAAGCCTGCACCGGACGATATTCAGGAGCTTTACCTTAAGAGCTTAGAGGCTTTGGGAATAGACCCTAAAGAGCATGATATTAGATTTGTTGAGGATGATTGGGAAGCTCCCACCCTTGGAGCGTGGGGTATGGGATGGGAAGTATGGCTTGATGGAATGGAAATAACCCAGTTTACCTACTTCCAGCAAGTTGGTGGGATTGACTTGGATCCTATTCCAGTTGAGCTTACCTATGGGATAGAGAGAATAGCAATGTTTATTCAAAAGGTTAAATCTGTTTTTGAACTTAAGTGGGTTGGTTCTATCACCTATGGCGATATTCACCATAGAGGGGAAGTCGAATATTCAATCTATAACTTTGAGGAAGCGGATATAGATATGCTTAGAAAGCTTTTTGAAATGTATGAGAGGGAGTCAGAAAGACTTATAGAGAAGGGCTTAGTTTTACCTTCCTATGATTATGTTCTAAAATGTTCTCACACCTTTAACCTTCTTGATGCGAGGGGAGCTATAAGTGTGGCTGAAAGGACAAACTATATTTCTAGGGTTAGAAATCTTGCAAGGAAGTGCGCTTTAGCCTACATGAAGCAGAGGGAAGAAATGGGCTTCCCCTTGCTTAACAAATTCTAGGGGGGTATAGATATGTTTAGAGATCTAATCTTCGAAATAGGAACGGAAGAGCTTCCTGCAAGAAACATGCCTGATCTTCTTGATGCTTTAAAGGAGAAGGCCGTTTCTCTTTTTAATGAGGAGCGTCTTAGGTATGAGGAGATAAAAACTTTTGGAACTCCTAGAAGATTAATCCTCCTTGTAAGCAAATTATCGGAAGAGCAGGAAGATTTAGTTGAAGAGATAAAAGGTCCAGCAAGAAAAGTAGCTTTCGACCCTCAAGGAGTCCCTACACAGGCTGCGATTGGTTTTGCAAAAAGTAGAGGAGTAAAAGTGGAGGATTTAGTTATCAAGGAAACTGACCAGGGAGAATATGTATTTGCTGTTAAAAAACACAGGGGAAGAAAAACCATAGATGTACTAAAGGAAATTTTGCCTAAGGTTTTGTTGTCCTTGCCTCTTCCTAAGTCAATGCGTTGGAAAGGTAACCTGCGGTTTCTTAGGCCTATAAGATGGCTTTTGGCTCTTTATGGAGATGATGTGGTTGAGTTCGAAATTGAAGGACTTAGGAGTGGGAGGAAAAGCCGTGGCCACAGATTTTTAGGAAGAGGGGAGTTTGAAGTCCGAAATGTTGGTGACTTCTTTTCACTCCTTGAGGAGGAGTTTGTAGTATTTGATCCTTCAAAAAGGAGGAAGATAATTGAAGAAGGTGTTAAAAAATATCAAAGGGAGGTAGGCGGTAGGGAGTTTTTAGATGAGGATTTGCTTCAGGAGAATGTCTTCCTAACCGAGTATCCCGTTGTGGTTAAAGGAAGCTTTAGGGAAGAGTTTTTAAAGCTTCCCAAAGAAGTTCTTGTCATGGTTATGAAAGTGAACCAGAGGTATTTCCCTGTATATTCCCAAAGGGGAGAGCTTCTTCCTTATTTCATCGCTGTTAGCAACAATAGGGCTACGGTAATGGATTCTATAATTGAAGGATATGAGAGGGTTTTGGAGGCTCGCTTTGAAGATGCAGATTTTTACTACAAGAAGGATTTGGAAATTCCTCTTGAGGACAGAGTTCCTCTGCTTAAAGGGATTATCTTTTTGGAGAAGATTGGCACAATGTATGAAAAGATGGAAAGGATAAGAGCGCTTGCATTAGATATCAATGCTTCCCTTGGTTTTCCTTCTTCCCCAGAGCTGGTTTCGAGAACCGCTTACTTAGCTAAGGCGGACCTTGCGACCGATATGGTTAGCGAGTTTCCAGAGTTGCAAGGAATAATGGGTAAAGAATATGCGTTAAAATTTGGAGAACCTGAAGAGGTAGCCTTGGGAATATTTGAGCATTATCTCCCACGCTTTGCGGGAGATGAGCTACCGTTGTCCTGGACGGGTATTATCGTAGGCATAGCAGATAAGATTGATAACATTCTTTCCTGCTTTATGGTTGGTTTAGCCCCTACTGGTTCTCAAGATCCGTATGCCTTGCGTAGGCAGGCCCGTGCCATAAATGAGATAATCTGGCAGAAAGGTTTAAACCTGTCGCTTGAATATCTTGTTTCGAGAGCTTCGGAGCTTTTAAAAGCTCCTGAAAATATTAAGAGTGAAGTTCTCGAATTTTTAAAAGTTAGAATGGCTAATCAATTACGGGAAAAAGGTTTTCCCATCACGGTGATAGAGTCAGCCATGGCTTCTGATTGGTTCAAACCCTACGAGCTTTTGAGGAAGGTTGCCGTTTTAAATGAGTTTCTGGACAAAGAGGAGTTTAAAAAGTTCGCTTCTGCGTTTGTCAGAGTAGTTAATATACTTAAGGGGGTTGATGTAGAGGGAGAACCTGAAGAGAAGCTTTTGGTTGAGAATGCAGAAAAACAGCTTTATAGCGTTTTTAAAGAAATTAGAGAAAAATCGGATATTGACTTTATGAAGGGAGAATATAGTGAGTTTCTGGTTTCTCTTTTCCCGCTTACCGAGTATATAAATTCTTTCTTCGATAATGTTCTTGTTATGGTTCCGGATGAAAACCTTAAGCTAAACAGGCTTAGACTGCTTAAATCTATAAAGGAATTTGTTGAAAGGATAGGCTCTATAGCCAGTTTGGCGGTGTAGCCATGAAGAACGAGAAGATAAAAGTTTGTATTGTTTCTGACTCTACAGGTGAAACGGCAGAATTGGTTTGCAAGGCTGCTTTATCTCAATTTGAGGGGCTCGATTACGATATAGAGAGATTTCCCCATGTTCAGGATGAGGAAAAGGTTAATGAAGTATTGGAAAAGGTTTCTGGAAGGGATGCTCTGGTAATGGTTTATACCTTAGCATCTTCAGAGCTCAGGAAATATATGTCTCAAAAAGCACAGGAAAGAGGGATAATAGAAATCGACGTTCTTGGACCATTAGTAACTGCTTTTGAGAAAGTTTCAGGAGTTAAGGCCAGCGGAAAACCTGGACTATTGAGGAGAATGGATGAAGCTTACTTTAGAAGAGTGAGAGCAATAGAGTTTGTTATCAAGTGCGATGATGGAAAATACCTACCCGGGATTAAAGATGCTGATGTGATTATTATAGGAGTTTCAAGGTCTTCTAAGACGCCGGTATCTATGTATCTCGCCTATAGGGGTATTTTTGCTGCCAACGTTCCGCTTGTTCCGGAGATAGAGCTCCCTAAAGAGCTTTTGGAAGTCGATAGGGGAAGAATAGTTGGATTAACTGTGGATCCGGAAAAGCTTGTTCAAATAAGGCAGGAGAGGCTTAAGCTTATGGGATTAAGCACAGATGTCAACTATGTCAGGTTTGATAGGGTTGTTGAAGAGCTTGAATATGCTGAGGGGATAATGAGAAGGCTTGGTGTCCCAGTAATAGATGTGACGAATAAAGCTATAGAGGAGACAGCTCATGAAATAATATATTATTTAGAAAGGAGGGGACTGTTGGATGTCAGAAAAGCTAATATACCTGTTTGAGGAAGGAAGCGAAAAGCTACGAAGCCTTCTTGGGGGAAAAGGCGCTGGACTTGCGGAGATGACGAGGGCGGGTTTGCCTGTTCCACCGGGGTTTACCATCACAACAGAGGTGTGTAGGAAGTATCTTAAAGAAGGTCAAAAGGTCTTAAAGGATATCGAGCCGGAAGTTAGAGAGAAGATAAAAATTTTAGAAAACAAGACAGGTAAAAAATTTGGAGATGTGAATAACCCACTTTTGGTTTCTGTAAGGTCTGGTGCTCCCATATCCATGCCCGGGATGATGGATACCATTCTTAATCTGGGTCTGAACGATGAAACGGTAAAGGGCCTTATTGCTCAAACCGGGGATGAAAGGTCTGCTTATGACAGCTATAGAAGATTTATCCAAATGTTTGGGAACGTAGTTATGGGCATATCCCATGATAAATTCGAGCATATTATTGACAAGTGGAAGAAGGAAAAGGGAGTCAAATATGATACCGAGATCGATGCGGAAACTTGGAAAAAGATAATTGAGGAGTATAAAGAACTTGTTAAGAAAGAAGCAGGTCGGGATTTCCCTCAAGATGTTTGGGAACAGCTTTTTATGGCGATTGAAGCTGTCTTTAAGTCCTGGAATAACGAGAGAGCAAAGGTTTATAGGAAGATTCACGGAATACCGGAAGATATGGGAACTGCGGTCAACGTTCAGACAATGGTATTTGGTAATAGGGGTAACGACTCTGGAACGGGAGTTGCTTTTACGAGAAATCCATCCACTGGTGAGAAGAAGATATATGGAGAGTTTTTGCTTAACGCTCAAGGTGAGGATGTAGTTGCGGGTATAAGAACTCCCCTTCCTATTGAAAAGATGGCAGAAACCTTACCGGAGATATATGAAGAACTTAAGAGGGTTTGCGAACAGCTTGAAAAGTACTATAAAGATGTTCAAGACATAGAATTTACTGTAGAGAAAGGAAAGTTATACCTTCTTCAGACAAGGTCTGGGAAGAGAACAGCTCAGGCTGCTGTGAAGATTGCAGTGGATATGTGCAAAGAGGGTATTATCGACAAAGCTACTGCTGTGAGAATGGTTTCTCCAAAGCACGTAGAAACATTGCTTCATAGACAGGTAGACCCCAATGCTCAGTATGATGTGTTGGCAAGGGGCTTGCCTGCCTCGCCTGGGGCTGCTTCGGGAAAGGTAGTTTTCAGTGCTGATGAGGCAAGTGAATTGGGTAGTAAGGGGGAAAAGGTAATACTTGTAAGGCCGGAGACTACACCAGATGATATTCATGGGCTTTATGCTGCTCAGGGAGTTTTAACTAGTAGAGGCGGTATGACGAGCCACGCAGCTGTTGTGGCTCGCGGAATGGGTAAGCCGTGTGTTGTTGGTTGCGAGGCTATATCGATAGACCTTGAAAATGAACAATTTATGGTCGGTGAGGTAGTGGTTAAAAAGGGAGACATAATAACCATTGACGGTAGTAAGGGAATAGTGATTTTAGGAGAAGTTCCGATGGTTGAACCTGCTATGAGTCCTGAGTTTAAGGAGCTTCTTTCTTGGGCTGATGAGGTGGCCCGTTTGCAAGTGTGGGCAAATGCTGATACTCCCGAAGATGCTAAAAGGGCAAGGGAATTCGGAGCCAAAGGGACAGGCTTGTGTCGCACCGAGCACATGTTTATGGCTGAGGACAGGTTGCCTGCTGTTAGAAGAATGATAATGTCCTTTACGAGGGAGGAAAGAGAAAAGGCGCTGAATGAGATTCTTCCAATGCAGGAAGGGGATTTTTATGAGATCCTTAAGGCTATGGATGGTTATCCCGTTACCATAAGGCTTCTTGACCCACCCCTTCATGAATTCCTTCCTAAAGAAAGAGAAATACTTGAAGAACTGATAGAGCTTGAGAAAGAACCCGAGAAGAATGCTTCCATAATAGAAGAAAGGAAGGAACTTCTAAAAAGGGTGAGGGCTCTTCAGGAGGCAAATCCAATGCTTGGTTTTAGAGGTTGCAGACTTGGTATAGTTTATCCCGAAATTTATGAAATGCAAGTTAGGGCAATATTTAGAGCAGCTACGAGATTGGCAAAAGAGGGATATCATCCCCTTCCAGATGTTATGCTTCCTATCGTAGGTCACTGGCGTGAGATGGAGATATTGAGGGAAATGGTTGTTAAAGTTGCTGAGGAGGAAATGGAAAAAGCAGGGGTAAGAGTTGAATATCATGTTGGAACGATGATAGAGCTTCCGAGAGCAGCCTTAACGGCCGATGAGATAGCTAAGTATGCTGAATTCTTTTCCTTTGGCACTAATGACTTAACTCAAACCGTTTTTGGATTTTCAAGAGACGATGTTGAAGGTAAATTTTTGCCTCAATATATAGAGAAGAAAATACTTAAGGATAACCCATTCGAAGTTTTGGATAGAGACGGCGTTGGTGCTTTGATGAAGATAGCAGTTGAGAAGGGAAGGAAAACAAGGCCTAACTTGAAGATAGGCATATGTGGGGAGCATGGAGGCGAGCCCTCTTCGATAGAATTTTGCCATCAAATAGGCTTAAACTATGTAAGCTGTTCTCCCTTCAGGGTGCCTGTGGCTCGGCTTGCAGCTGCTCATGCTAAGCTTAGCGAAGATGGGAGATAATGCTTTTAAGAGAGTTAACCGAGAGCTTAGAAGAGAGGATTTTATCTAAGTATGCTTCTTTAGCTAAAAATAGTAGGGGAAGGCTTAAGCCTGAAAGGGAATGTGATTTAAGAACTTGCTATCAGCGGGACAGGGATAGAATAATACACTCAAAGGCCTTTAGAAGGCTTAAATATAAGACGCAGGTCCTCCTATCTCCTCAAGGGGATCATTATAGAACGAGGCTTACGCATGCTCTTGAGGTCGCCCAAATAGCGAGGACGATAGCGAGGGCCTTGCGTCTTAATGAGGATCTAACGGAAGCTATAGCTTTGGGTCATGATCTTGGACATACACCCTTTGGGCATATGGGCGAAGAGGCATTAGATGAAATAGCGAAAGAAGCCGGCCTTGGTGGTTTTAAGCATGCTGAGCAAAGTCTAAGAGTTGTGGATAAGCTTGAGAGGGATGGTAATGGGCTTAACTTGACCTTGGAGGTGAGAGATGGTATATTAAAGCATTCTAAGGGACAGGTTGATTTTAGCAAAGGTTTTTCTTCCTCTCCCCCCTTGACTCTTGAAGGAATGGTAGTTAGAATCTCAGATTGTATAGCATATTTGAATCATGACCTTGATGATGCTATTAGAGCGGGTTTGGTGTCCCTTGAAGAGTTACCAAGAGATGTGATTGAATTTCTTGGCAAAACCCATGGAGAGCGGATAGACAAGATGGTGAAAGATTGTGTTGAAAATAGCATGGATAAGAACGAAATTATCCTGAGCGAGGATATCTTAATAGCGATGGAAGGGCTCAGGAAATTCCTTTATGAAAGGGTGTATATGGGTGAAATAGCCCAGAGGGAGCGTCCCAGAGTTCGCTACATGCTTAAAGAGCTTTACAGTTTCTTTCTTGATCATCCTGAACAATTACCGGAAAGCTTTAGAAAGAGCTTAGAGTCTGAGAAAATAGAGAGAGTGATTATCGACTACATAGCGGGCATGACGGATAGGTATGCTTTGCAAGTTTATAACGAGCTTCTTCTCCCCCATCCTTGGAGGAGTGAAGCCTGGTATAACACCTAAAATATTAAATATAGGAGGTGCTACCTGAACATGGGAGTTTTAGTTTTCTCCATTGCTTCTGGGATTTTGGCTCTTGTTTTTGCGGCATATGCCGCTAAGAGGGTGGAGATTGCTGATTCGGGTCCTGAAAAGGTTCGGGAGATATCTGGCATCATTCATGGAGGAGCTATGACATTCCTTTTTAGAGAGTACAAAGTGCTGATTCCGTTCGTTTTGGTTGTTACAGCGGTTTTAGCTTGGAAGATAAGTTTAAACACCGCTATATCTTTTATTTCCGGTGCTTTTTGTTCTGCCTTAGCAGGATATGTAGGTATGAGTATAGCTACGAGAACTAACGGAAAAACGGCTTATGCTGCAACCCAAGGGGTTGCTCCCGCTTTAAGGATTGCCTTTTTGGGTGGAACCGTTATGGGTATGTCGGTTGTGGGTCTCGGTATTTTGGGTGTTGCGGTTCTTTATTCAATATTTGGTGATCCTAATATAATTAATGGTTTTGGTTTTGGGGCTAGCTCTATAGCCCTTTTTGCTCGTGTGGGTGGAGGGATATATACCAAAGCTGCTGATGTAGGTGCGGACCTTGTTGGTAAGGTTGAGGCTGGTATTCCTGAAGATGACCCAAGAAATCCTGCTGTTATCGCTGATAACGTGGGAGACAATGTTGGAGACATAGCGGGTATGGGAGCTGACCTTTTTGAATCTTATGTTAACTCTATAATAGCGGCTATGATAGTGGGAGCTGTGGTTTATGGGCTTAAAGGCGTAGCTTATCCCTTGATACTTGCTGCTGTAGGTATCTTGGCAGCTATAATAGGGACCTTCTTTGTTAGGATTAGGAAAGACGAAGACCCCCAGCTTGCTCTAAGAAGGGGAACCTATGTGACAGGAATTCTTATAATAGTTGCAAGCTTCTTCATAACTAAGTTTCTATTTGGAAATTTGCGTTT
>LDZR01001747.1_pt1 | contig 13455 bp, 14 predicted proteins | sample 615371 | NCBI WGS metagenome assembly LDZR01 (sample SAMN03408294, study PRJNA278302) | terrestrial metagenome | isolation source: oil reservoir sample K2 | place: USA: Alaska, North Slope, Kuparuk formation | collected 2013
CTGAATAGGCCGGGAACCCCGCCCGAGCCCGAGGCTGAGCCGTAGGCTGACCCGCGAGGACCACTTAGCGAGCGAAAACAATGCCGGCCTGGAGAGAAGTTATTTTCGGGGTAGCCGCTCATGAGGGCCGGCGCCCTCTCCACGAACCATGAAAATGAGAAGGCTATTTTCGGAGGAGGCACGGCTGGGTCTCAATCGTGGGCAAGTCTAAGTCATGGGAAGGGAGCGATTTAAGATGGCCACCAGAGAAGTGGACGTACTCATAATCGGGGGCGGCCCGGCCGGTTTGACGGCCGGCATGTATGCTTCCCGGGCCAGGTTGAATACCGTCATTTTGGAAAAGGGACGCCACGGCGGCCAGATTGCCACCACGCAGGTTATTGAGAACTGGCCCGGTACCCTGAAGGCCGGGGGTGCGGAACTTACGGACAAGATGGCGGAACACGCCCGGCATTTCGGGTGCGAAATAGTGAAGGATGAAGTAACCGAGGTAGATTTTAGCGGGTACGAAAAAGTAGTAAAGACCAAGAAACATGACACCTATAAAGCCAAGGCCGTTATTATAGCCTCCGGCGCCGAGCCCAGGGTACTGGGCATCAAGGGAGAGAGGGAGTTCCGCGGCCGGGGCGTGTCCTACTGCGCCACCTGCGACGCCGACTTCTATACCGAGGCTAGTGTAGTGGTAGTAGGCAACGGTGATGCGGCCGTGGAGGAAGCCATCTACCTTACCAATTTCGCCGCCGAGGTTACCCTAGTCGTCATCCACGACGAAGGCGTTCTGGACGCCACGAAAGTAATTCAGGAGAGGGCCTTTGCCAATCCCAAACTCAAATTCAAATGGAACTCGGTGGTGGAAGAAATCAAGGGGGATGAGGCCGTCACCGGGGTAGTTATCCGGAATATCAAGACCGGGCAGTTGGAGGAACTACCTACCGAGGGCGTGTTCTTCTTCGTAGGAACCATCCCCAACACTTCCTTTCTGCAGGGTAAGATAGAAATGGATGCCCGGGGGTATATTAAGGCCAACGATATGATGGAAACTTCGGTAGAGGGAGTTTACGCTGCCGGCGACTGCCGGGAGAAATTCCTGCGCCAGGTGGTTACGGCGGCGGCCGATGGGGCCATCGCCGCCATGGCGGCGGAGAAATACATCCGCGAAGAGGAATTCTTCCGCCAGGAAGTGTTGCAGCAGGAAAAACCCGTTCTTTTGGTCTTCTGGAGCCCCATGGTGGAAGCCAGCCTCCCGGTGGTGGCGGAGGCCGAGAAACTGCAGGAAAAGTGGGGAGATAAGATTAAGGTGACCAAGATCGATACCTATCGCAATAGCAAGGTGGCCAGGCGCTACGGTATTGAGGGTGTCCCGGCCGTCCTCCTCTTAAAGGGGGGCCAAGTGGTGGCGCAAATCCGGGAGTTAGAAGGCGAGGAAATGGAAAAGGTGCTGGCTTCCCGGCTCTCTTAAAACTCCATGTCTGAAATCCCTAGTTAAATATACTTCAACTCCCACGAAGAAAGGAGGTGTACTATGCTGGAGGTCCATAAAGACAATTTTGAGGCAGAGGTGCTGGGCGCCTCCGGCCTGGTGGTGGTGGATTTCTGGAGCCCGAATTGCGAGAAGTGCCTGGCCCTCATGCCGGACATGGAGGCCCTGGAGACTAAATACCAAGACCAGGTTAAATTTGCCAAACTAAACATCCAGGGCAACCGCCGGCTGGCCCTTTCCCTGGGAGTGCGGGGGTTGCCGGCCATGGGCTTCTTTAAGGGAGGCCAGAAGGTGGCCCTGCTCACTCCGGAGGAGGTATCCCCGGAAGCAGTGGAGGGAAAGATCCGGGAACTCTTATAGTAACCAGGCTAAGGTAAGGAGGTGCAGCTTGTGAAGCTAACCCTGGGGTACATTCACATAAGGGACGTCCAGTTCGGTCCGGCAACGGAGATAAAAGGAGGCGTGCTGTACGTAAACGCCCAGGAGCTGATAGAAAAGATCAAGGAAGATGAGCGTATTGCCGGGGTAAAGGTGGAGCTGGCCCGGCCGGGAGAGAGGGTCAGGATCTTACCGGTCAAGGATGTTATCGAACCGAGGGTTAAGGTAGAAGGGCCCGGAGGCGTATTCCCCGGCATGGTCGCCAAGGTGGAAACCGTAGGCAGCGGCCGTACCCATGTACTGAAAAGGGCGGCGGTGGTGACCTGCGGCAAAATCGTCGGTTTCCAGGAAGGCATTATCGACATGAGCGGCCCCGGAGCCGAGTACACCCCCTTCTCCCAGACCTACAACGTCGTCCTGGTCATCGACCCGGTTAAAGGACTGCCCCAGCACGAACACGAGGCTGCGGTGCGCATGGCGGGGCTCAAGGCGGCCGCTTTCCTGGGTGAGGCCGGCCGGGAAGTGGAGCCCGATGAGGTGAAGGAGTACGAATGCCCCCCGCTCCCCCAGGCGCTGGCCCGCTATCCGGACCTGCCCAAAGTCGTTTACGTCTACATGCTCCAGAGCCAGGGGCTCCTCCACGACACATGGGTGTACGGGGTAGATGCCAAAAAGATTTTGCCCACCCTGATCTCCCCAACGGAAGTCATGGACGGGGCCATCGTCAGCGGGAACTGCGTGTCGGCCTGTGACAAAAACACCACCTATCATCATCAGAACAACCCGGTTATCGAGGACCTGTATGAGCGCCACGGCAAAGATTTGAACTTCATCGGCGTGGTCATCACCAACGAAAACGTCACCCTGGTCGACAAGGAGCGGTCTTCCAATTATACGGCCCGGTTGGTGGAGTTCCTGGGCGCGGACGGGGCCATCATTACCGAAGAGGGCTTCGGGAACCCCGATACCGACCTGATTATGAACTGCGTCAAGATCTCCCGTAAAGGCATCAAGACGGTCCTTATCACCGACGAGTATGCCGGACGGGACGGAGCGTCCCAGTCCCTGGCGGACGCCGCTCCGGAGGCGGATGCAGTGGTAACGGCAGGGAACGCCAATGAAACCATCACCCTGCCGCCCATGGAGAAGGTCATCGGGTACCCCGAAACAGCCGACGTCATGGCAGGCGGCTTTGCCGGCAGCCTGCAGGCGGACGGCAGCATTACAGTAGAAATCCAGGCCATAACCGGTTCTACTAACGAGTTGGGCTTTAGCCGGTTATCGGCCCGGCAGTATTAAACAGTTTAAGGGAAGGAGTGTTCGAATATGGCCGTTGATTTCAAAGGCAAAAAGGTCATCGTCCTGGGAGACCGGGACGGCGTACCGGGGCCGGCCATAGAGGAGTGCGTTAAGAGCGCGGGCGGGGAAGTGGTTTTCAATACCACCGAATGCTTCGTCTGAACGGCGGCCGGCGCAATGGACCTGGAAAATCAGGCGCGGGTAAAGGAACTGGCGGAGAAGTACAATCCCGCCGACCTAATCGTCGTTTTGGGCGGCGCGGAGGCCGAAGCTTCCGGCCTCACGGCCGAAACGGTGACCAACGGCGATCCCGCCTTTGCCGGTCCATTGACGGGAGTCCAGTTAGGACTCAGGGTGTACCATATTCTGGAGCCGGAAGTCAAAGAGGCCGTTGACCCCGAGGTATATGAAAAACAGGTCGGCATGATGGAAATGGTGCTGGATGTTGAAGCCATAACCAACGAAGTCCGGACCATTCGCGAACAATACAGCAAATACTAGGGAGCCGGAAAGGGGGATAACGGGTGGAAAAAAAGAAGGTCCGCATCGTCCATTATCTGAACCAGTTTTTCGGCCAGATAGGCGGCGAAGAGAAAGCGGACGTACCCCCGATGGCCAAGGAGGGCGCTGTGGGGCCGGGGCTGGCCCTGCAGCAGGCCCTGGGCCAGGAGGGGGAAGTCGTCGCCACCGTCATATGCGGGGACACCTATTTTGCCGAACATCTGGAAGAGGCTAAGGCGGAAGTAGTAAGGCTGATAGCCCAATACGATCCGGATGTAGTGGTAGCAGGGCCGGCCTTTAATGCCGGCCGTTATGGGACGGCCTGCGGCGCCGTGGCCCAGGGCGTCTGGGAAACCCTGAAAAAACCGGTGGTTTCCGGCATGTACCCGGAAAATCCCGGCGTGGAGCTCTACGGCCGTTATGCCTATATCATCAAGACCGGCAATTCCGCGGGCGCCATGCGGCAGGCGGTCGGTCCTATGGCGCAGTTGGCCGTCAAACTCGGCCGCGGGGAGGCGGTGGGATCGCCGGAAGAGGAAGGCTACATTCCTCGGGGTATCCGCAAGAACGTTTTCTGCTCTGAACGTGGTTCCAAGCGCGCCGTAGATATGCTGGTGAGAAAGCTCCGCGGCGAACCCTTTACCACCGAATATCCTATGCCGGTTTTCGACCGGGTACCCCCCAACCCGGCCGTCAAGGACCTCGCCCGGGCCAAGATCGCCCTGGTAACCTCAGGAGGCATAGTGCCCAAGGGCAATCCGGATAAGATCGAGTCTTCCAGCGCCTCCAAGTTCGGGAAGTACGATATTGCCGGCCTAGCGGATTTGACGGGCGAAACCCATCAGACGGCCCACGGCGGCTATGATCCGGTCTACGCCAACGAGGACCCAGACCGGGTGCTGCCGGTAGATGTCATGCGGGAACTGGAAAAAGAGGGAGTCATCGGCGAACTCCACCGCTTCTATTACGCCACGGTGGGGAACGGCACCTCGGTGGCCAATGCGAGGAGGTACGCCCAGGCCATTGCTGCCGAGCTCAAGCAGGACGGGGTGCAGGCCGTAATCCTCACCTCCACCTGAGGAACCTGCACTCGTTGCGGCGCAACGATGGTCAAGGAAATCGAAAGAGCCGGAATCCCTGTAGTTCACGTATGTACCATCGTACCCATTTCCCTTACCGTAGGGGCCAACCGTATAGTTCCGGCCGTGGCCATACCCCACCCCCTGGGCAATCCCGCCCTTGCCCGGGAAGAAGAGAAAAACTTGCGGCGCAGGCTGGTTATGAAGGCCCTGCGGGCCCTGCAAACGGAAGTAGAGGAGCAAACGGTCTTTGCAAATTAGAGGGAAGAAGGCCGGTGGGCACGGACCCGAGTATCGCCAGTTTTTGTTAGGGTAGACATCCATGCCGCCGGCGCGGCACCAGCAGAAGGATGAAAACAACGGGCTGGCATGCAAGCAAAAACAATGCCGGCCTGGAGAGAAGTTATTTTCGGGGTAGGCCAGCTTGGGCTTGGAAGCGAGCGATTAAACACGAGCGGCTGCCAAACCTCGCGAAGTCGAGGGCGGAGGCGGACCCAAGGCCTTAAGAGGCCTGCGGCCGCCAACTGAAACAGGACGTCGAATTTGCCGGGAAGTCCGCCGGAGCCCGAGACTGAGCGTTGGTTTGGCCCGCGAGGGTTTTTGGAGCGAGGGAAAGCCAAGCAGGCCTGGAATAAGAACTGGGGATAACTCAGGGCAGGGGAACCTCTTGCCCGTCTGTCCTAAACCTCTCCAGGAGGTGACCAGATGAACTTGCCGGTTCTTAAAGGAGCCGCCTACGCCCTTTTCCATTCTCCTGACATTCTTTTTATCGGAGGCTCCACCCAGAGGGTGGAACGCCTTAAGAATCCGGAGGGAGAATACCTCCGACAACTCCCTTCCCACCTGAGGTCGTACGAAGAAGTAGTTCAATATCCCCCTAACCAGGTCTTTATCGGTAATCTTCTACCGGAGGAGCTGGAAGGCATACCCCGGCCCTGGTACTCCAATCTAATTACCGGCGCTTCCGACCGTGGAAGGTTCGGGGATATCGTTTCCGAAGACCTCCTTTACGGGCTGCTGAAGCTGGCGGACAGCTTCGACCTCGTCTACCTGGAAAAGGATTTTCAGGCCCGCATAAAGGAAAAGCTGCTCCAGACGGGGCTCTTTGGGGATGAAGACTTTGCCAAGTGGAAGGAAGGAAGCGGTCGAGAGGAAATCGAGAAATATATCCGCGAAGCGGCAGCGGAAGAACTGCTGTTAGACGGCCAGGTTGTGGGCTGCGTACGCAGGGCCCATGATGTAGATGAAAATCTGCAGGCCCACGTTATGCTGGAGAACCTGGTTGCCAAGGCCACTTCCATCTGGGCCGTGCGCCGCCTTCTTAAACTGCTGGGTTCCACCGGGGAGGAAGTGGAATACATTATAGAGACCTCCGAAGAAGCATGCGGCGACATGAACCAGCGGGGCGGGGGCAATTTCGCCAAAGCCATCGGTGAGATGTGCGGCCTCCGCAATGCCGCCGGGGCGGATATGCGCTCCTTCTGCGCCGGTCCGGCCCACGGTCTGGTGACGGCGGCGGCCTTAGTCCAGGCGGGTATTTACAGGAACGTCCTGGTTGTCGGCGGGGGTGCCGTGGCCAAACTGGGGATGAACGGCCGGGACCACGTGAAAAAGGGCATGCCGATGCTGGAGGACGTGCTGGGAGCCTTTGCCGTCCTGGTGGGCGAGAACGACGGGGCGAATCCGGTCATCCGCACCGACATCATTGGCCGCCATAAGATAGGGTCTGGGGCTACCCCCCAGGCAGTAATGGAGGCTCTGGTTACCGAGCCCCTGGCCCGGGGCAATTTAAGGATCGGCGACATCGACAAATACGCGCCTGAAATGCAGAACCCCGAAATTACGGAGCCGGCCGGCGCCGGGAACGTCCCCAAGGCCAACTATAAGATGATCGGTGCCCTGGCCGTAATGAAGGGCGAGATCCAGCGGGGTGAACTGGAAGATTTCATAAAGCGGCACGGTATGCCCGGATATGCTCCCACCCAGGGCCATATACCTTCTGGGGTACCCTTCCTCGCCTTTGCCCGGGAGGGAATTTTGAACGGCAGGTATAATCGCGTCATGATCATCGGCAAAGGGAGCCTTTTCCTAGGAAGGTTGACCGGCCTCTTCGATGGGGTGTCCTTTATTTTGGAAAGAAACCAGGGCGTGGCCCCGGGTAGAGCCGAGCAACTGGACATGGACGAGGTCCGCCGCCTGGTGGCCGAGGCCATGCGCCGAGTGGCCCGGGAAATCGGGGGAAACGTTCATGCCGCCGAGCGGCACCAGTAGAAGAAGGAAAACAACAGGCCAGCATTTGTTCGGAAACAATGCCGGCCCGGATAGAAGCCATTTTCTGGGTAAAGTGAGGTGAGGAGCATGTCCGGCTCGGCTGTCAAGCATGTCGTAGGAGAGGTCTTATTGGAGCTGGCCGATGCCCTCGAGGGCAGGACGCCGGCCCGCCGGGTACGGGTGGGCCTAACCCTGTCTGCCAACGAGGTGGGCCGGGAAGAGCTGGTCAGGGGGGCCGTGAAAGCGGTCCGGGATCGCAGCGACATCCAGGTGGTACTGATAGGGCCGGAAGTCGAAGGCCTGGAGGAGGCCTGGCGGTTGGGAATCTCCCATGTGCCCGCCGGCGACTGCGAGAAGGACCTGCACCAGGCCATGGAAGAATTGCTTAGAAGCGGAGAGATCCAGGCGGCGGTGACCATGCACTTCAATTTCCCGCTGGGCACGGCTACCGTAGGCCGGGTGGTTACCCCTGGCAGGGGGCGGGAAATGTTCATAGCCACCACCACCGGGACCTCCGACGCCGACCGGGTAAAGGCCATGGTGAAAAACGCGCTGGCGGGCATCGCCTGTGCCAAAGCCTGCGGTATCCCCCGGCCCAAGGTGGGTATATTAAACGTGGAAGGTGCCCGGGCGGTGGAGCGGATTTTGAAGAGGCTGAAGGACCGGGGTTACGACCTGGAGTTCGCAGCTTCCGTGCGTTCCGACGGCGGAGCCGTTATGCGGGGGAACGATCTTCTGGCCGGGGCCTGCGACGTCATGGTGACCGACAGCCTTACCGGGAACATACTCATGAAGGTCTTTTCCGCCTTTAGCACCGGCGGGGAATATGAGGCCCTGGGGTACGGCTACGGGCCGGGAATAGGGGAGACCTACGGGCACCTTGTTGGCATCCTGTCCCGGGCTTCTGGGGCGCCGGTAGTGGCCGGAGCCATCCGTTATGTAGCGGAGGCGGTCCGGGGGGGCGTCTTGGCCCTCTATAAAGAGGAACTGGCCCGGGCCAAAGGGGCTGGTCTGGAGGATCTCTGGGAGGCCGGAGAGGCAAAGGGAGGGCCGGCTGAGGAGCCCGTACCACAGCCGCCGGTAAAGCCGGTGAGCGAGGAGATACCCGGTATCGATATTCTGGAACTGGAGTCCGCCGTCCGGGCCCTGTGGAAGGCCGGGATTTACGCTGCCAGCGGGATGGGATGCACCGGACCCGTCATTCTGGTGGCCCCCGAGGACGCAGAAGGGGCCGTAAACCTGCTGCGGCAGGAGGGTTATCTTTAATAAAGGCCTTCAGGGCTCAAACCCACGGGTTAGAATAGCAAAAGCCGCGGGTTGAGGGTTGCTTACCCGCGGCTTTCCTTTACCAGGGACGTCTAATGGGGACGTTTCGAAGGCCGCCAGGCAGGCCGTCCACCGGCAACGTCGAGATCCGCGCCTCTTCCGAAATCTTGCCCGCCCAGGGGCCGCCGGACTTCGCAGAAAATCCGGCCCGGCGGCGTCTGGGCGAACCCGAACAAGACAGGGGGTGCAGGCGGACGCGGAAGGGGGCGTGCCCGCCCGACCGGTGGGAGTATCCCTGCCGTCCGGCGGCCGAGGTCCTGCGGCTGAGGGACCGGCCGGTGCTGTTAGTTCGTACGTATCTCCTGGCGCATGAAGAAATAGTAGGCCGCCGCGAAAACGAGCATGGTGGCGGCGATGAGGCCCACCAGGTGGGGCCATATGAGGAGTAGACTCTGCCCGAGGGGAAGGAACCCCGGGATGGCTCCTATGAGCTGGTGAATCAGTACCGGTCCCAAAGTTCGCACGCCGGGATTGAGGAGGGTTATGGTCGCCTCGTCGTAAAGGGTGGTGGGCGAAAGGCGGCTCAAGCCCTGCTTCCAGGCGGCATTGCGGAGCACCAAGTCGGCGGGGGAGTCCTGGGCCACGGGGAAGAGCCCATCGGCAATGATTCCCGCCAGCATGGGAGCGAAGATGGCGAAGAAGAGCCACACCGCCATACCGGCCAGGGCCGAGGTAGCTGTCTGGCGGAAGACCAGGGAAAAGAACAAGGACAGGCTCAGCCAGAAGGCTATATAAATAACCGTTACCACCAGGTAGGCGATCATGCGTAACAATTCTTCCCCCCGGGGCGGCACACCGAAGAAGGCGAGGCCCAGCCCGGCCACCAGCAGCCCCAAGACGGAAACCATAAGGCTCAACACCGCGATCCCGGCAAGAAATTTACCGTTGATTACGTCGTCCCGGTAAATGGGTTGGGCCAGCAGGCGGCTCAGGGTGCGCTTGTGGTACTCGCCGTTTATGGCGTCGAAACCCATGGCCAGCCCCAGCAGGGGCCCTAAAAAGGACATGAAAGCGATGAAGGCGGGCAAAGAGCCGCCGCTGGTGGTAAAAAGGCGCAGGAAAACGAAGGCTGAGGTTTCGTCGTTCACCGCCTGGCGGATGTTCTGACCAGCGACGTAAAGGGACGACAGGCAGGCTACGGCGACCAGGGAAAAGATAATAGTCATCCTCGTACTGGTCAGGTGGTCGCCCAGTTCCTTGAAAAAGATAACCTTCAAGCCGCCGCTGCTGCGGAAGGCCTCCCGCCACCAACGGGCGAAGTCCCGGAGTGCCTGGCGCCAATCCCTCATGGTTTTCCCTCTCCTTGGAAGTATTCCAGGTAGATATCATCCAAGTCATAACCCCGGGCCCGCAGGTGTAGCAGGGTTATTCCCCTTTGGGCCAGGAGTCCGGCCAGTTGAGGACGGACGTCCCGCCCCTTGGCGCACCGCAGGCGCACGTAGGGGCCGTCCCTGCACACATCCTCGACGCCCTCCAGGGACGCCAGGAGGGACAACACTTCGCCGTTCTGGGGCTCTACCTGCAGCTCGATTTCCAGGGGCTTTCCGGACATCACTTGACGGCCCAGGGTTTCCAGGGGGCCGACGGCGAGGAGCCGGCCGCCCACAAAAATGCCCACCCGGTTGCAGATCTGTTGAATCTGGTGGAGGAGGTGGGAAGAGATAAGGATGGTTTTCCCCTTTTCGCGGGAGAGGCGGGCGATCAAGTCCAGCAATTCCCGGACGCCCTCCGGGTCGATTCCCAGGGTGGGTTCGTCCAGGATGATAATGCGGGGATCCTTTACTAACACGTCGGCGATGCCCAGGCGCTGCCTCATGCCCCGGGAGAACTCCCTTACCTTGCGGTCCCCGTGCTGGGTGAGGCCTACCTGCTCCAGGGCGGCGTCGATACGCCTCGCGCTCTCCTCCGGGGGAATGCGGTTCAGGCGGGCCGTATAAAAGAGATTTTCCCGGGCCGTCATATCGTCGTAGAATCCCACGTTGTCGGGTAGGTACCCCACTATCCTTTTAACGGCCAGGGGTTGGCGGGTGGCATCCAAACCCGCCACCAGGGCCCGCCCGGCGGTAGGCTCGGTAAGGCCTAAAAGCATGAGAATCGTGGTAGTCTTGCCTGCGCCGTTGGGGCCCAGAAGGCCGAAGATTTCACCCTCGTAGATTTCCAGGTTCAGCCCCTCCACGGCCGTTACCGGGCCGTAACGCTTAGTTAAATTCTCTGTAACAATTATGGCCGTACCGTTACCCATGGCTATCGCCGCCCGTATTTATGGAAAATCCACGCCACCCCGGCGATAACACCCGCGACAAGCAGAATGGCTACGATACCCCATAAGGTGGAGGTCTTAACGGTTACCCGGAAGGTAGCCGTGGTGCTGGCCACGGAAGAGTTGGCGGTGATGCTGACCGCATAGTCCCCAGCGATAGCCTCCTTAGGGGGCTTAAGATAGGCCACTACCTGCCGGGTTTCGCCGGCCGGAAGGACGTCGATGGTGTCCGGCTCAAAGGTTACGGCCCACTGGGAAGGAGCGGAGGCGGTAAAGGTAATGTTCTGGATGTCGGAGCTGCCCGTGTTCTTAACGAGCAGGGTAAGCGGGCTTTCCCCCCCTGCCGTGGCCTCGGCGTTGAGCCTCTCCGTAGGCGTGGTGATTTCCAGGGTATAGGTACCCGTGATAACCACCTTTAGTACCACCCCGGCTTTGCCGGCGCTGGAAACGGCCTCCACGGGGATTTCGTAGGTGCCGGCCTTAACCCCTTGGGGCGGCTTAACGTTCACATCCAATCCCTGGCTCTCTCCCGGCTTCAAGCTCAAGCTGGCGATTTGTTTGCTGTCGTAGGCGGGGCTAAAGGTTACCTGCCAGCCGGGGGGAGCCTGGGCGTTCAAGCTGTAGGAGCGCTCTTGGGCTCCATTGTTGGTGAGGTTGACCCGGAACTGGAAGTTAGTGGTAGTCGTACCGCTCAGCACCGGATACTGGGTGGTCATCCTGTCGCTACCGCTGGGAGTATCTTTAATGACCATTTGCAGGGAAAGGGTGGCCGTACTCCCTCCACCGGCAGCCCTGACCACGCAGTTGTAAGTGCCGGGCTTAGCATCTTGAGGTACTTCCACCTGCAGGTTGACTTCAGCCGGTTCCTGGGGGTCGACCGAGATTTGATGCACTATCATGCCTCCGCCTTTAAAGGTCGACGACCAGCCCTTTGGAGCGGAGACCACCTGAAGGTCGACCGTTTTAGATATTCCGGTGGTGCGCAATTCCAGGGGGAAGGTCACCGTCTCCCCCGGGCGGACTTCGATCCCGGGAAAGGGGGTTGTGAGGGACAGCCCGTTACTGGCCAGGGCGGGCGGAAGGATGACGAAAAAGTTGAGGCAGAAAACGCAACTGAGGAGAATAAGCACTCCTAATTTTCTGGCCATTATCCTCCACCTCCAATTAGATCTTGTTCGACGCCGCCCTACAAAATCCTCCCCCAGGGTATGAAATAATGCCCTTTCGGAGCAAACTAAGAAGTGGTGATGACGGATGCGTCTCCTCCACCTTTCCTGGGAACACCCGCCCCACAGCGTAGGCGGCCTGGCCCGGCATGTGGAAGACCTCACCCAGGCCCTGGCCGCTCAAGGCCAGGAGGTACACGTCATAGCTATAGGCCGGCCAGCGGCCGGCGGGGGACGGCGGCCGGAAAAAGGCGTGTGGGTACACCGGGTGGAAGCCTATCCCGTCCATACCCCGGACTTTCTCACCTGGGTACTGCAGCTAAACATACGGTTCCTTGAAGAGGCTATGTTCCTCTGGCGGCGTTACGGCCCCTTCCATTTGATTCATGCCCACGACTGGCTCGCGGCCTTTGCCGGCCGCGCCCTTAAGCATGCCTATCGCCTCCCCCTGGTCGCCACCATCCATGCTACCGAGGCCGGCCGCAATCGGGGAATACATAACGACCTCCAGCGATACATCCACAGCGTGGAATGGTGGCTCACCTATGAGGCCTGGCGCGTGATAGTTTGCAGCCAGCACATGCGAGAGGAGGTCCAGGGGCTGTTTCAGGTACCCCTCGATAAAATCGTCGTCATCCCCAACGGCGTAATGCCCTCCAAGTTCCGCGAACCCGACCCTTCCCCCGAAGGGCGGCGCAAATATGCCCTGCCCCAGGAAAGAATAATCTTCTTCGTCGGGCGCCTGGTGGTGGAAAAGGGGGTCCAGGTGCTCCTGGAAGCCATGCCCCAGGTGCTGGCCGGTTGCCCGGAGGCCAAACTGGTGGTGGCCGGGCAGGGCCCCATGGAAGGGGAACTGAAAAGCCGGGCCTGGGAGCTGGGAATCGCCCACAAAGTATGCTTCACGGGGTACATCGACGACCGCACCCGCAACCGGCTCTACCGCCTGGCGGAAGTGGCGGTGTTCCCCAGCCTTTACGAACCCTTCGGTATAGTGGCCCTGGAAGCCATGGCCGCCGGAGTACCGGTGGTGGTAAGCGAAACTGGGGGTCTAAAAGAAATCGTCACCCACGGGATTAACGGTATGCGGGCCTTCCCCGGGGATCCCCGCTCCCTGGCCGACAACCTTCTCGCCCTCCTCAGAGATCCCGGCCTGGCCTCCAGGGTGAGGGAAGGGGGCAGGCGGCTGGTGGAAGAGGTCTACGACTGGCGGCAGATAGCCCGCCGCACCCTGGAGGTTTACGCTGCGGTCTACGACGAATACCGCCGTACCCCCTGGCCGGAAAGGCCGTCCCTGGGGCAGAGGCTCCGGCGCTACGCCCTGGCCCTGGGTGGCAATAGGGAACAAAAGGAGCCACAGGGACATATGCCCCCCTTCAGCGGGCGCTACGACCTGGTGGGCCACCGGGCGGCCTTGGTCAACCAGGGCCGTGGAAAGGAGCGGCTATAAAGGCAGGGGCCGTCGGGAATGTTTTGAGGCGAGAAGGGGCAAAATGCAAAACGGTGGTAATCCGTAGTAGACCTTCATGCCGCCGAGCGGCACCAGCAGAAGGATGAAAACAAACAACGGGCCGGCATTTCTCTTGAGCCGGCGATTTGGTCCGAGGGGCCCAGCAGCCTTGGCGAAGCCGAGGAGGGAGGGCGGGGCCGAGGACAGGAAGTCCGAGGCCGGCCTCTGAAGCAAGGATGCTGAATAGG
>LDZR01000668.1_pt1 | contig 13443 bp, 14 predicted proteins | sample 615371 | NCBI WGS metagenome assembly LDZR01 (sample SAMN03408294, study PRJNA278302) | terrestrial metagenome | isolation source: oil reservoir sample K2 | place: USA: Alaska, North Slope, Kuparuk formation | collected 2013
TGAATATATTGAAATATAACTATCAAGGAATTCATCGGGTATTTTTCTGAATTTGACTGTGGTATAGCGATATTTGGTCCAGACCTCTCCACGGCTGACAACCGCCACAGCTGTATGTACAATATGTGAACGATTCGACAACATGCGCAAATAACATCGTGCTTCAGAATTATTTTCTGGTTTTCCCAGAATATTTCCATCCACTTCGACTATCGTATCTGCTCCAATAACAATTGCATCACTGACCTTTTCATAAACATTCAAAGCCTTCAAAATTGATAGTTTTTCAACTGTTTCCTGGGCAGTCTCGAAATTCTTTTCTTCAATTTCCGGAGCGATTATTTCGAATCTGCGGAACAGTTTCTTGAGCAGCATTTTCCTTCGTGGTGAAGTCGAAGCCAGTACTAACCTGAATTCTTTCAACATACGGCAACACCCTCTTAACAATATATGCGTTTGCAAGGGCACCTGGTATGCCAAGAAAAAGCATATAAGGTAGTATTATAAAGAAAGATTTGCTTTGCAAAAAAACAGAGCCAACAAATATTTGAGCAATATTATTTGCAATACTTCCGCACAAACTTACACCAAATAGACCAAAGAACCCAACCCTGGATAAGACAGTTTCAATCAGAGCTGCAGACGAAGACCCAGCAACACTCATAAAAAAAGCCACATCCATAAAGTGGCCGGTCAAAATAGACCCGATCAAACTTTTCCCGATCGCAACTTTTATTCCTTCAACTCCCCCAAAAGCAAAAATAGAAAGCAACACAACAAAATTTGAGAATCCCCATTTTCCATTTGGAATGGGAAAAGGTACTACACTTTCCAGAACATACGTTACCACACCCAGGCTGATCATTAACGCTGTTAAGGCTATTCTCTTCGCTCTCACCAAGTTATCACATCCGCCTTTGGCATTTTACCACTGAACTTTATTAGAACCCTGTTCGGAACACATATGATAACCCCACCAGGTCCAACTTTTCCAGTTTTTTCACAAATTTTCAATGAGCATGAACTATTCTTGACAAAGACCGTCTTCCCGTCAAAATATATGTTCATCAAATGATTATCACCTTCTCTGAGCTCGTATTCCCCTGCCTGTTTGATTACCATCGCGATCTCTCCATTTTTCCATACCTCTACTTGCGAGGAATTTTTATCCTTAACAAAAAAACTGATAACAATTATCAGCAAAATTACCAATATTACAAGAAAATCTGCTTTTCTGAAAAACTTATTTCGCCTGCTCATATACTCTCATTGAAGGTGATCTGCACACAGATCCATCCTCTGTTATTATCAAAACACTTCCTCCAAATTTTGGATATTCCAGGACTACGTACTCCCAGTCTTTCGCCATGACAAAAGCAGCCGTTGAAAGTGCATCAGCTGTTACCGCGTCTTTTGCAACAACGGTTGCTGATTGAGCACCCTGTGCAGGATAACCTGTTTCAGGTGAAAGAATATGATGATACCTCACGTTGTCCAAAATAAAGTATCTCTCGTAATCGCCAGAAGTGGCAACAGCACCTTCTGTCAAATAAAGGTACGTTACCACCGAGTCTGCTTTCCGCGGATCTTTCACACCAACAACCCATGGTCGAGATCCAAATTTTGGCCCAAGTATTCTAATATCGCCCCCGGCTTCAACAAAACCCGTACACTCCGGATCAATTTCTTTCGCTATCTGATATGCCCTATCAAGGGCATAACCCTTAGCTATCCCTCCAAGATCAAGCTTGACACCATTCAGCAACCTTATTCTCCTTGTGTTCCGGTCTAATTCTACGTTTCTTACCCCTGATTTTTTCAATGTTTCAGCTATATCAAATTTTGATGGTACAGTCTCTGGTGAATGTTCAGCTATTTTGTTGAATCCCCAGAGCTCTATTAGATTTCCAAGAGCAGGGTCAAACGCCCCACTGGTTATTTCCGAAAATTTGACAGCAGCATCAAGAAGAACAAATGTTTCCTCGTCAAGGTCAACCCAATCTTTGGAAGTGTTTATTTTACTCAAGAAACTATTTTCATCATTCAGGTTGTATTTTTTATAAATTCTGTCCATCTCATCAAACATGATTTCCGCAAGGGATTTTGAGCCTTTTTTCGACGAAACAACGATTCTGCAGTAGGTTCCAAGCGTAAAGCCATCGTACTCATAATAGTTGTGCTGTGATCTGACAAAGACTGCGGCAGTTAAGGAAAAGATTATCGCCAGACCAACGAAAAGAAGAATAAACAACAAACGATTTGTTCTTAAAAAACTTTCGCGATCTTTTTTCCGCATTTTTTGCACCTGCCTTCTCGATCTAAACCTTCGTTTTGAATCTCATACCTATCACGCCTGACTACGAGGGTCCCACACGAAGGGCAAACCGTGCTTTCGTAATTTGAATCCCAAAGATTTCCTATATAAACATAATCCAGATACTGTCGCGCCAGGTTATAGGCCTCAATAAGTTTTGAATTTGATGTGGCAGGATTGCTCATTCTATAGTTTGGAAAATAACGAGATAAATGAAGAGGCAAAGATTTATCTAAACTTGCCAGCCATTTGAATTCTTCCTCAAGATGTTCCATGTCGTCACTGATTCCTGGTACAATCAGTGTAGTTATCTCAACATGTATACCTGCCTCAACAGCTACTTTTATGGTCCTCTTAACAGTGTTCAAATCTCCCCCGAGACGACGGTAAGTTTCTTCCTCGAAAGCTTTGAGATCAACATTTATGGCATGAATTGATTGTATCAACAGGCTGAGAGGGTCTTCTTCTACAAGCCCATTCGTGACTAAAACGTTATACAAACCTTCCTTGGAAGCTATTCTGGACGTATCGAGAACAAATTCAAACCAAACGAATGGCTCATTGTAAGTATAGGCTATACCACGAGAACCTCTCTCCAGAGCTATGGAGACAAGCTGTTCAGGAAGAACCCGGCGAGTTGGAGCCGGTTGCTGGGATATTTCCCAATTTTGACAAAAAGCACATTTCATGTTGCAGCCAAAGGTTCCAACAGATAAGATCTTCTCCCCTGGATTGAAATGAAATAACGGTTTCTTCTCTATTGGATCCACGCAAATAGACGTAATCTGACCATAATTCAATAACTCCATAATCCCTTCCTTATTTTTTCTGGTCAGGCAAAAACCGATCTGCCCATTCTCCAAAACACAATGATGGGGACAAAGTTCGCATTTAATTTTTTCATCTGAAAGACTGGTAAAATACAACGCCATTTTTTGCACAAAATCACTCCTTAATAAAACCTTTCAACTGTAAAACGGTATACGGTAATTTTCTCATTATCCAGAATGCCCGCTTTTCTCCTGGCTATTTTTAATTGTTCCTGAACAGTATCGATACCCTCTAAATCAGGTAACAGAAGACCCCTTCGATATCCTTTCGCAACTATAATGCCATATTTCTTAGGGTCAAGCTGGTTTATACCCGACACCTCTTCAGGTTCGCTCAATATATCAACACTTACTTTAATATCATCAAGCTCATTTGTGCTAACTGGAAGAAAGCGAGGGTCTTCCACTGCTGCAGCAATTGCATTATCCCTTATTTCTTCAGCAAGATTTTCTTTCGTCGGAACATATGTTCCTATACACCCTCTGAGAGATCCATCCAATTTATGGAGGCTAACAAAAGCACCCGCTCTTCTTTTCAGTAATTCCACAGGTGCACCATCTTTAAGTGGGTTCAGCAATCTTTTCTCTTTCAACCATGCCTCAATGCTTTTTATGGCCCACTTAACATAAGGATGTTCTCCTTTCATGATTTATTCCCTCACTTTCTCAAGAATCCTCTCCACAGTAAATTCAGTCTGGCTTTTAATATATTGAAGTGGAATGATCTTCAACCCCCCGTCAATTTCTGCAAGTACTCCTCCTTTTGGATTATCAAGATAATCAACCAATTTTTTGGCGCAAACTCTTGCAAACTCTATATCTTTTTTCTCTGGAAATGCTGAACTGAGCATACCAAGGATTTTTATCGTAGTGGTTTCTCTTGCAGGGTGATTTCTGAAAATTACAGAGGCCTTATCACTTTCACGCAACAAAACAAAATCGCTGGCAAGCCTCAGCTTAGAAATTACATCTTCAATTCCATTCGGAAAAAGAACTGTAACAGATCCATGATCATATCTATTGAGAGAATGAAAAAAATTCAACAATTGCAAAGTCACGGTAGTTAACCCAAGTCTATAACTGAAGCAAAAAGAACCAGAATCTGCGCATGGTAATAGAACAACTTTTACTCCGGCCGAAAATAACTCGCTAACCATGGGAAACGATCTTTCAGACCCCAGAACAACCAGCAAATCTATATGATTCATCGTCAAAACTCTGATAACCTTCGACTTCCAGTCATGAAAAATCGATATCTTACGTGTGCTTCCTACAATAGAACCACCCATTTTTTTAAATTGCTCAATTTCGTTAGCCCTGATTAACTTAAAATCGTTTTCCAGCAAGCCTTGCCATCCATGGAAAAACCCAGTAATACTTGATAAATAATTCGTCAGAGTGTATATAAACTGATTGGCACCCGGGCAAATACCATCTATCAGAAACCCCACCCTCAATTAAAATCCTCCCAAGATTTATTATACCCCTAACGTGCCATGAAAGATTTTTACGCGAACTCACTAAATCCTCTCAAAGTGAAATGCTGAAAATGATTTCTGAGTAATTTGATAATTTCTCCTAAACTGTAATATACTGGCATTTTGTTGAAAGATGGATCAAGATTTTCTCCGATTCTACATCGCTGAAGAACGTAATTTGATGACCTGTCCAGCCATTTGCAAATCTCCAAAAAATCTTCTACGGAGAGCAGGTCCGGATGATAAGTAGTGCGAAATTCGTATTCTGGGGCAAGTGATCTTATTACCTCAACTGATCTTTTTATGGAATCTAAATCTACAGATGCACGACATACCTTCTCATATTTGCTCAATGGAGCCTTTATATCCATTGCAACGAAATCAACCATTTTCAACCTGATCAATTTTTCAATAATATATGGTTGGGTGCCATTTGTATCAAGTTTGACCTTAATTCCTAATTCTTTTGCAAGATGGATCATTAAATAAAGATCTTTTCTTAAAGTTGGTTCTCCTCCTGTTATACATACTGCATTTATAAGTTTTCTGTTGCTTTTGATCCATGCGAGAACTTCTTTCCATTTTGTCTGTGCCAGAGACTTATCAACTGTAACAAGCATCGAATTATGGCAGTATGGGCATCTCAAATTGCACCCAGAGATAAAAACAGTAGAACATGGTTCTTTTGGAAAATCCAGCAAACTTACTTTGACCCATCCTTGAACATACATCGGTCCATCAACCTCAATTAACAACATAATTTACTCTATGAATGAATTCTTCTCGTTTTCCAGGATTCCAGTTTTGAACTGGTCTGTAGAATCCCACCACTCTGCTCCACACTTCTGTCGGCTGACCACAAACTGGACAGGAATATTCCTCTCCACCGATATAACCATGATCACGGCAAATGCTGAAAGTAGGGGTTACGGTGATATAGGGAAGTCTATAATTTTCAAAAATTCTCTTTATGAGTGCTCCAAGGCTGTATGCATCCTCAACTTTTTCCCCCAGAAATATGTGAAAAACTGTTCCGCCTGTGTATTTTAACTGTAAATCCTCTTGAATCTGTAGAGCTCTAAACAAATCATCTGTGTAATTCACCGGTAATTGTGTAGAATTTGTGTAATAAGGCTCATTTTCTCCACTTGTGTAAATATTTTTGAAGCACTCTTTATCAAGTTTTGCCAGTCTGTAAGATGCACCTTCAGCTGGCGTTGCTTCAAGGTTGAAAAGGGTACCGGTTTCTTGTTGAAAAATCAACAGCTTTTCCCGCATGAAATCAAGAACACGCATTGCAAAAGTTTTTCCTTCTGGTGTATCTATTCCTCTTTTGAAAAAGTTCATCAAAGCTTCATGCATACCAACAAGTCCTATCGTACTGAAATGATTGTGCCAATACTGTCCAAAAAATTTTTTAACTTTTTTCAAACAGACCTTTGAATACGGATACAATCCCCATTCTGTGAATTTCTCTATTGCATTTCTTTTTACAATAAGGCTTTCTTTTGCTATCTCCATAATAGAATTCAATCTTTTGAAAAACTCTTCCTCGGTTCCAGATAAATACCCTATCCTCGGCATATTGATAGTTACCACACCTATGGATCCCGTCATTGGATTTGCCCCAAAAAGCCCACCACCTCTTATGTAAAGCTCTCGGTTGTCTAATCTGAGCCTGCAACACATGCTTCGAACATCCTCGGGCGATAAACCCGAGCTCACAAAATTGGCAAAATAAGGTATACCGTACTTGGCAGTCATCTGTAAAATCATATACCCGACTTCACTTTCCCATGGGAAATTCCCGGTCACATTATATGTAGGTATTGGAAAACTAAAGACTCTTCCTCTCGCATCGCCTTCTAACATCACTTCACAAAACGCCTTGTTAAACATATCCATTTCCTGCTGAAATTCACCATATGTTTTTTCCTGAAACTGACCACCTACAATAACAGGTTCATTCGCCATATACTTTGGAACAACTACATCCATTGTTATATTCACAAAAGGAGTTTGAAATCCCACTCTGGTTGGAACATTTAGATTAAAAACAAATTCCTGAAGACATTGAACTACTTCTTGATAAGAAAGTTTATCGTAAGCAATAAAAGGTGCCAGAAGCGTATCAACATTTGAAAAAGCTTGAGCACCGGCAGCTTCGCCTTGTAACGTGTAGAAAAAATTGACAATTTGCATCAAAGCTACCCTGAAATGTCTTGGCGGTTTACTCTCTATCTTTTGATCAACCCCACCAAATCCGTTGATTAAAAGATCTCTCAAATCCCAACCACAACAGTATGGAGCAAGCAAATTCAAATCGTGTATGTGAAAATCTCCCTCCATATGGGCTTTAGAGATTTTCTCTGTATATACACATTTAAGCCAGTAATCGGATGTAATCTCTGAAACAATGTGATTATTTAACCCCTGCAACGAATAATTCATGTTACTGTTCTCTCTGATACGCCAGTCTTTCAACAGCAAATACTGTTCAACCATGTTTTTCATGCAAACACCTCCATACTATATATAGTATCTAAATAACATAATATACAATATATAGGATAATGTCAAGAATCTTTTCAACAAATGACCTTAAAAAAAACGCAAGGAAAAATATGACCGACCTTACTGAGTTCTTTACAGCGTTGACAAATTGCACCATTAAAATTTTTACGTGGTAGTACACGTGAAAAATAGTGTAATGACCTGAGGAGAATGCTATGGGTGGTTCAGGTTATAGAAAAAACAGATATTTTGCAGATATTCTCAGCACAAAAAAGGTGCTCACCAACAAATTGATATTTAAAAGTTTCCTGACTGGCGCTGTGTCTGGTCTGGTAGTTGTTCTTTATAGACTTTCGATTACATGCGCTGAAAATATAAGAAGTTCGATAAAGTATGGCAGCTGGTTTATTTTCTGGATATTCATGACAGTTGGCTTTTCGCTCATCATTTGGTGGATTACCAAAAAAGTACCGCATGTAAACGGCAGTGGTATACCACAGGTCAGAGCCATTTTGCTGAGAAAAATTAATTATGAACCGTTAAAAGTTCTTCTCGGAAAATTTTTTGGAGGTTTCTTGGCAATAATAAACGGCTTTTCACTTGGCAGAGAAGGACCGTCTGTTCAGATAGGAGCTTCAGTAGGGCTCATATTTTCAAATAAATTTGCTAAAAATGATCTTGAAAAAAAGCATATGATTGTTGCTGGTTCAAGTGCCGGACTTGCCGCTGCCTTTAATGCTCCATTTGCCGCTGTCATTTTCTCGATAGAGGAACTGCAAAGAAATATATCTCCGCTAACTCTTTTAACTTCGATGATAGCAGCTATAACAGCTGGATATATTTCAAAAGTTGTGTTTGGAGTGGCTCCAATATTTGATCTGAAACTCTCCAGTGTATTACCTTTAAAGTACTATCCACTCATACTTGGTTTAGGAGTAGTAATTGGTATTTTTGGTGCATTCTTCACCAAGAGCATCCTGTGGTTTTCAGAACAGATGGGAAAATTGAAGGTATTCAGTTTAATGATCCCTACAATAGCTGCCTGGTTTTTCCTGTTGAAAATCCCGCAGGTTCTGGGTGGAGGACACGAATTAATAATGGACGTTGCACATGGACTTTTTTCAGCAAAAATGTTGATTGTCTTACTTGTTTTGAAATTTTATTTTACAATGATCAGTTATGGCTCAAAGGCACCTGGTGGTATTTTTTTGCCAATGCTCGCAATTGGTGCTCTTATTGGTAGTGCATATTATCATTTGATAAACGTGTTCTGGAATTTTAATGATTCCTATTTAACTAATTTTGTAGTCCTGGGTATGGCCAGTTATTTTGCCAGTGTGGTCAGGGCACCAATAACTGGCATAGCACTTGTTACAGAACTTGTTGGATCTTTCAACCATTTACTGTCGCTTTCCGTTGTTTCCATATCTGCCTATATCATATCGAGCCTGTTTAAAGTGTCTTCCGTTTATGATATGCTTTTCGAAAGGCTTCCTTTATCAAAAACAGCGCAAGCAAAACGTACATCTGTCATCAGAGTAACTGTCACACCCGATTCTGAGCTTGCTGGCCTGAAAATTAAGGATTGCGTTTTGCCTGAAAGCTGTCTTATCGCATTCATAAAACGCGATAACAATGAAATAATACCAAACGGTGAAACAGTAATTCATCCGGGAGACGTTTTGACTATTATTCTCAACCAAAACGATGAGATTCCACATTTTCTGCCTCCCGGAAGAGGGGTTATTGAAAGTAACGAGGTTCTTTCATTCATCAAAAATGAATAGAATTCATATTCCAACAGCTTCGAATTGCCTTTCAAAAACTATTTCCGTAAAATGCTTACACGGTGCCGATTTAGATCTTTTTAAAAGATTGGTGAGCACTTTCTGGGGGCCCACCTCAATAAACGATTTCGCACCGAGCTGAATCATTCTATTAATGCTGTCATACCACAAAACAGGTCCACAAATTTGACTCAGAATATTTTCTCTTATTTTCTCTGGATCAGTCGTTTCACGACCGGTACTGTTCATAACGATTGGCCAACGAGGCTTCCTGAATTTTATTCCGCGCAGTTCATGGGCCATTTTTTCCCTTGCTGATTCTAATAGAGGAGTATGAAACGGTCCACTGACTTTTAACTCTGCAACTCTCTTTGCAATTTTTTTCAATCTCTCTATGGCAATTCTCACGGATTCAACCATACCACTGATAACTACCTGATCTTCGGAATTATGATTTGCAACCCATACATTGTCTATATCCGATATCGCAGCTTCTATCTCATCAATTTTTGCACCTATCACTGCTGCCATAGTTCCTTCGCCGGGTTTGACTGACTGAGATATATATTCTCCTCTTTTTCTGACAAGATACAGGCCGGTTTCAAAGTCATACACATCTGCCGCAGCAAGTGCTGTATATTCACCGAGACTGTGTCCCGCCAGCAACGATGGAACATATCCTGCCCTTATAAGTTCGTCAAAAGCAATGTAGCTTGCTATGTAAATAGCCGGCTGAGCATTTTCTGTTAACTTTAAAAAATCTTCGTCACCGTTCATTACCTGGAAAATATCTATCCCAAGTACCTCTCTCGCGGTCTCGAAGAAATAATATGCCCTTGAAAACGAAGTGAGATCATTCCCCATTCCAGAATATTGTGATCCCTGACCCGGAAAAAGAAAAGCTTTCATTTTTTCACCTCCTCATAGAGTTTTTTCACAGTCTCTACGAACTCTCTCATAATTTTCTCAATAACATCCTTAACAGATAATATTTCATCGATTAATCCAGCGCACTGACCAGCCATAAAAGATCCTCTCTCCAGATTTCCATTCAAAACAGCTTCACGAAGGCTTCCAACCAGAACCTGTTCCGCCTCCAGAGAATTATTGACTTCAAGCTCGCAAACTTTTTTTGCAAACGGTGTTTTCAGAACTCTTGCTGGATGACCGAGTTTTGCTCCCGTGACGACTGTGTCCCTTATTGAAGCTGTCAGTATCTTTTTTTTGTAACTTTCGTGGATCTCTGCTTCTATCGTCGCCAGAAATCTCGTTCCCATTTGAATACCCTCAGCACCAAGCGCAAAAGCTGCTGCCATACCTCTGCCATCTGCTATCCCTCCGGCCGCAATAACTGGAACTGTCACACTTTTAGAAACCCTGTTAGTGAGAACCACCGTACTTACTTCGCCAATATGCCCACCTGATTCCATACCTTCTGCTACAACTGCATCAGCACCTGCTCTCTCCACCAATTTTGCAAATGAATCTGATGCAACTACTGGTATGACAGCTGCACCACTTTTTTTAAGATTCGGAATGTATTTTGCCGGGTTGCCAGCACCAAAAGTCACAACAGGAACTTTTTCAGAGATGACGACTTCCACAAGTTGATCTGCATAAGGTGAGGCAAGCATTATATTTACCCCGAAAGGTTTATCAGTAAGGTTTTTTACAGTTCGTATAGCTATCTCAAGTTCATCCGGTCTCATTGCTCCTGAACCTATTATCCCAAGTCCGCCCGCCTGAGAGACAGCTGCGGCAAGAGCTGGAGTTCCAGCCCATGCCATTCCACCCATTAAAATCGGATACTTTATTTTCAAAAGTTCGGTTACCCTATTTTTCATTCTTTCTCACTCCAACCAGGAGAGTTGCTGTTGCAACTATTTTTCCCTGAACTTTCGCAATTGCTTCCACCTTCGCCATACCAAGTTTTCTTTCCTTGAGCCACACCTCATATTCCAGAACATCCCCGGGTCTAACTTCAGATTTGAACCTCGCATTATCTATACCAGCAAAAACTGGAATAACTGACTCGCCCCGATTTAGAAGCATCAACCCGGCCGTTTGAGCAAGGCCTTCTATTATCAAAACACCCGGATAAATGGGATATGCAGGGAAATGACCCAGAAAAAATATTTCAGATGCAGTCACATTTTTGATAGCTTTAGCGTGATCTTCACTTTTTTCAACGATTCTGTCAACAAGTAGCATAGGAAACCGGTGTGGCAGAATTTGCTTAATTTCATCGATATTCAAGATTCATACCTCCCTATTACAAGGGATGTATTGTGACCACCAAAGCCAAATGAGTTTTTCACAAAATTGTCAAAATGAATTTCAACCGGTTTCTTACCAACAACATTAATTTTTATTTCAGGGTCTTTTTCATCAAGATTGGGCATCGCATGAAGAAAATGGTTGTGCATTTGCAGGATCCCAACAACAGTTTCTGCTGCCGCTGCCGCTCCGAGAAGATGCCCCATAAGAGTTTTGGTGCTATTGACAAAGACTTCTCGTCCAAAGAGTTTTTCGATAGCTTTCGCCTCAGCTGCGTCTCCCGCTGGTGTACTTGTGGCATGGCAACTAACATACTGTATTTTGTCAGGAGAGATTCCAGCATCTTTCAAAGCCATTCGCATAGCTTTTTCTGCGCCCGTCCCCTCCGGATCCGGGGCACTCATATGATATGCATCGTCGTTCATTCCATACCCTTTTACTTCAGCAAGTACATCTGCTTTCCTATCTTTCGCAATTTCTTCAGCCTCAAGCACCAGAACTGCCGCTCCTTCTCCCATGACAAATCCATCACGACTGGCATCGAAAGGTCTCGAAGCTTCTTTTGGTTTATCGTTTCTGGTTGACAAAGCCTTCATATTTGCAAAACCCGTTATTGGCAACGGTGCTATTGTCGCTTCCGCACCACCTACTACAGCAACGTCAGCATAACCGTGTCTGATCAACATTGACCCAAGCGCTATAGCATGTCCTGACGCTGCACATGCACTTACAGGGGCAAAATTTACTCCCTTGAGCCCATATTCAATTGCTACAATTCCAGAAGCCATGTTTATCAAAAGCATTGGTATCAAAAACGGGCTCACTTTACCCGGACCGCCCGAAAGAAATTTGTTATTCTCATTGTCCAGCGTTATGAAACCTCCCATACCTGAAGCTATTAAAACTGCTGTACGTTCAGAATGCAATGACAGATCCAGTTTGGCCTGTTCAAGTGCTTCTTTAACAGCAACAAGAGCGAAATGTACAAATCTATCCGTCCTGCGAACAAGTTTTCTATCCAGAAATTCTTCAGGGTTGAAGTCTTTAATTTCAGATGCTATCTTCACCGGAAGGTCAGCTGGATCAAAACTCTTTATCGTATCAGCTGCTATGTAAGACTTTTTAAGTGATTCGAGTACTTTTTCTTTTCCTATTCCTATTGGAGATACGATCCCCATACCTGTTATAAGAACCCTACGCACTTTTCAATCTACCTCCTGTTGGTCCATTATAAAAATGTAAAAAGGGGCAGTCAAACAGCCCCTTTACTATGTAAATAAATTAACTGTGTTTTGTTAACACAAAAACTCTTACACCAAACAACTTTTTTCATAAAGAAGTTATTCTTTTAAAAACCAATATAAAATTATGACGTGAAACAAATAAAAATGACCTGAATCAATCTTTTTAACAGAATTCATTCGATGTCCAGATTGTCGCATTACATGGGAAAATCGAATGATTTCAAGTCGCCCCTGCTTTACAAAATTGCAATATATTCGTCACAAATGGTACACTTCGAGTTGTCCAGTCTCAGGTTCGAGAAAAACAGCTGTAGCTTGATTAGATAGATACCCACTTGCATCTCCCGGGTTCAGGACCACAGTTTTTGAACTTTTTCTCACATCCACTTTGTGTGTGTGGCCGTAAAAAACAAAATCGAAGAAATTCGCTTCTAAAAAAGCATCGATACTAATCGGTTCGTGCATCATCAAAATTCTGTATTTGCTGATAATCAGTTCAGCTGGGCCTTTCTTCATTCTGCCGGAGGATTTCTGATTCAGCAATATTTTTTCTCCGTCATTATTTCCAAACACACCATAAAAATCACAGTCTTGCTTGAGAAACTCGGCAAGTGCAAAGGGAGAAATTACATCTCCACAATGAAAGATGTGAGTTACATTTCTTCTCTTCGCTTCATCAAGAAATTGGCGTATTTTTGGTATATTATCATGCGTGTCTGAAATGATCAACCACATAGATAATCCTCCTTTCAATCAACACTCACTCCAAAACAATTAACTGGAAAGATCGTCGAAGTTATGAAAACAGGCATCGATGGATTGATCAAATCATAAACCAGTAACTCGTTATTCTCGACAATATAAAGTTTTTTATCGAAGATTTCCAGATCACGTATCAACAATCCTGAAGCAATCGTATTCTGACTGCCATCATCTATGTTTATTATGTATACTCCATTATCTGTTCCTGCATAGATGTAGTTATTATAAACACGCATA
>LDZR01000669.1_pt1 | contig 13438 bp, 11 predicted proteins | sample 615371 | NCBI WGS metagenome assembly LDZR01 (sample SAMN03408294, study PRJNA278302) | terrestrial metagenome | isolation source: oil reservoir sample K2 | place: USA: Alaska, North Slope, Kuparuk formation | collected 2013
GTAATGGAGAAAAGTATAACCTTCCAGATTTGAAAAAGTATGAAGAGATTACACAGACAATTGTCTAAAAAACAAAAAGGTTCAAGAAATAGAGAAAAAACAAGGATAAGACTTGCAAGATACATTGAGAAAATCAACAATGTAAAAAATGACTGGATACACAAAATAACCCACAAGATTGTCAGTGAAAGCCAAGCTGGCAAGATTGTGGTTGAAGATTTAAACATCAAAGGGATGTTGAAGAGTGAAAAGCTCGCAAAGTACATTCATTGGCAGTCGTGGAATAAGTTCATAGTGGTACTGAATTACAAAGCTAAGAGAAATGGAATTGAATTAATCAAAGCAGACAGGTTCTATGCATCAAGTCAAAGATGTAGTGTATGTGGCTATGTGAACAAAGAAGTTAAAAATCTGAACATAAGAAAGTGGGTATGTCCTGTATGTGGGACAGAGCATGATAGAGATATAAATGCGGCAATTAATTTAACCAATTATGTTCTGTCACAAGAAAAAGTAGGGCAGGAACTGTCCGAAATTAAGCCTGTGGACCATGCTCTCGCGGCGGAACGGAAGGTGAATTCTTCCGTCACCATGGGTTGAAGCAGGAAGCCATACCTTCTGTAAGGTGTGGTAGTTCACGCATACAAATTATTCATCTTTCCAGTCATGAAAAAAGCTTTTCAAACCTTTATACAAGTCTCTGAACCTGTAATAAAACTTATCATACTCTTTTTTGTTTTCAAGCGACGGTTTTACAGAAGTTTCCAATTTGAACCAGCGTCTCGCAATTTGATCTGGGCTTGATGAAGAAAAACCAGAGCATGCAAGCATAGCCGCTCCATAAGATGCACCTTCATTAATCAAGGGTTTTTGGATTTCGCGCGACAGCAAATCTGCTATCATAACATTCCAGACATCACTCCTTGCTCCTCCTCCTGTTGTCCTGATATTTTTCACACTGGTATTCAGTTCTTCAATGACTTCGAAGCAATCCCTGATACCAAAAGCCACTCCTTCAAATATAGCTCTTACAAAATCCCATTTACTGTTGTAAGAAGAAATGCCAAAAAAAACACCTTTTGCATAAGGGTCTTTATGCGGGCTCCTTTCGCCATTCAGGTATGGCAGAAATATAACGCCATTAGATCCTATAGGAACCTTCATAACTTGACGATTTATTACCTCATAATCCTCTTTCAAAAATCGATGCTTAAACCACTCAAGAGAATAGGCAGCTGATAGCATCACACCCATATGATACATGGTACGAGGCACAACATGCGCGAAGAAATGCACTCTTCCATAAGGGTCAGGTACTTTGCTCCCGGTGGGCGCAACTACAGTGCCTGAAGTTCCAAGACTTATCATTACATCTCCAGGATCTATCACCGAAACCCCCAGAGCAGCACAGGCGTTATCTGCTCCACCAGCAACCACTGCTACTTCTTCATCGAGATTAAGCATTTTCACCAGATTTTCTCTTACCTTTCCGATCATTTCATTCGACTCAAGAATATCCGGGAGAAATTTCTTTGAAATACCGAAAGCATCCAGAATCTGATCGCTCCATCGTCCTTCAGAAACGCTGTACAACATTGTTCCTGAAGCGTCTGAATGTTCTGTTGCAATGATCCCGGTGAGCATATAATTTATGAAATCTTTTGGCAAGAGCACTTTATATATCTTTCCATACACATCTGGCTCATTTTTTCTCAACCACAGGATCTTTGGCAAAGTAAATCCCGGAAGGATTGAATTTCCGACTATCTTTAGTGTTTTTTCTTCTCCTCCAAGCAAACTCTCGGCTTCTTTACACTCTTCATAAGTTCTCTGGTCACACCAGAGTATGGCGTTTCTCAACACCTCGCCGTTTTTTCCTATAGCAACCAGACTGTGCATCTGCCCACTGGTAGAAATTGCTCTTATTCTTCCGCCGGCTTCTTTCGATCTTTCCGATAAATTTTTCAAAACTTTCAAAACTGCTTTCCACCAGTTTAAAGGATCCTGTTCTGACCAACCTGGCTTTGGCGTTTGTATGGTTAAATGTCCGCTTTGAATATCTATGATTTTTCCATTCTCATCGACAAGAACTCCTTTCACACCTGTTGTTCCTACATCAAGCCCAACATATAAATTCATCTGCCTGTTTACCTCCCGCTTTGCTTCAGCTTCCCAGAAGCGTAATACATGATTTCTTCCTGTGAGACTTTTTTACTTTTGTTGTCCAGAATAGCTGTAATTTCACCTTCCCACATCACAACAATTCTATCGCTTAAGTTTAGTATCTCCGGAAGTTCGGAGGAAATCATTAGTATGGTTTTCCCCTGTGCAGCTAATTCTCTTATCATTCTATGTATCTCAGCTTTGGTTGCTACATCTATTCCCCTTGTTGGTTCATCAAATATCAATATGTCGGCATTCGTTGCAAGCCATTTTGCAAGGACTATCTTTTGCTGATTTCCACCAGAAAGATTCTCAGTAATCTGATATACAGATGGAGTCTTTATTGAAAGTTTTTTTACAAAATTTTCCGCTATCATTTTTTCTTTTCTTTCATTCAAAATCCAACCGTGGTTGCTAATAACAGACAAAGAAGGAAGGACCATGTTGTCTTTCACTGTCAATTTTAAAACAAGCCCCTGAAGCTTTCTATCTTCTGGCACCAGGCCAATTCCAAGTTTGGTTGCGTCAAGAGGTCTTTCTATGTTCACTTTGTTTCCCTTGATAAAAATTTCACCGTCTTCTTTTTTATTTATCCCGAAAATCAGAAGCATTGTCTCAGTTCTGCCAGCACCAACGAGACCTGCAAACCCAAGAATTTCTCCTTTTCGAACCTGAAAAGAAACATTTTTCACCCTGTTCTTCCACCTTAAATTCTCGACCTTTAGAACCACCTCGCCCGGTGAAACTTCCGTTCCATGGGGAAAAAATTCAACTTCCCTTCCTACCATGAGTTTTATGACAGTATCCATATCAAATTCCGCTCTTTTGAGTTCTCCCACTTTTTTTCCATCTCTCATAACAATCACTCTATCACTGATTTTCGCAACTTCATCTAACCTGTGCGAAACAAAAACAACTGATATTCCCCTATCCTTTAACATATGAATAATTTCGAACAATCTCTCTGTTTCTTCAACAGTTAATGAAGAAGTTGGTTCGTCCATAAAGATGATCCTGGGTTCTTTGATCAGCGCCTTGCAAATCTCGACCATCTGTCTCTGCGCAGTGGTCAATTCTCTTACAAGAGTATTAGAAGAAAAACGAGCCCCTGTGAGATTAAGAAGTTCTTCTGATTTTCTTCGCATGTAATTTTCATCAAGCCTGCTGCTTAAGCTCCTCCTTTTTCCCCTTATGGCTTCAAAGGCGAGAAATATGTTCTCTGCTACTGTTAAATTTTCACAAAGGTTCAGTTCTTGATGGATAGCACTTATACCTTTTATGAAAGCGTCAAAAGGTGAATGAAACTCTACTTTTTCACCATTAAAAAAAATTTCTCCACTGTCAGGTTTCAAGATTCCTGAAAGAACTTTTATAAGTGTCGATTTACCCGCACCATTCTCCCCTACAATAGATACTATTTCATTTTCACCCACTTCAAAATCAACATCGTCAACCGCCAGAACACCCGGAAAACTTTTAATGATGTTTCTTGCTTGCAAAAGCTGCAAAATTACCACCTCTGATAAACTGTGGAGGGGAGAGGGAGAACTCCCCTCCATTTTTAGAATTTGATAGGTATTCCCAGTTTTTCCATGGTTTCCAGATAGTTACTAAGATTTTGCGGCGTTACTATATCAACACCTGTGTCTATTACGTAATCGGTTATTCCTTCTGCCTCAACTTTCGGTAACATGGCGAGAGTATTCTGAACACCTGTCTTGCTCATCAGGTACAGCGTTACTACAGAGAGATAGCCCATCATGTAAGGTCTCTGCCCCATTGTTGCTTGAATTACTCCTTCTTTTACATACTGGAGAATATCGGTTGTAGTGTCGAAACACACTATTTTTATTTTTCCGGCTTTTCCAGCATTCTTCACAACAAGAGCCTGGCTGGGTCCATTGTAGGCATAAACTCCAAAAAAAGCATCGAGATCGGGATGAGCATTCAAGGCAGATTCTGCGAGCGAGACAGCCCTGGCACCATCTTCTTCGTCATTCAATGTGTCTAATATTTGTATCTCTGTCCCGGCTATTGCATCTTTGAAACCCTGAATTCTCTGAAGAGAGTTCATAGCGGTGAGAGATCCCGTCCCAATGACTATTTTCCCCCTGCCATTGAGCAGCTCTCTCATTATGAGCCCGGCGCTATAGCCTGCTTGATAATTATCCGTTCCTATATAAACATACCTTCCGCTCTCTGGAGAGTCTGTATCAAGAGTTATAACTGGAATACCTGCTTCAAGTGCTTTTTTTATCGTTGGCATCACTGCTGTAGGGTCAGAAGGAGCAATGGCGATACCATCGAATCTCTGAGCAATGAACGACTCCAACATTTGAAGCTGTGCGTTGATGTCTTCTTTTTGCGGTACAAAAAACCTGGTATCCACCCCAAGGGCCTTTCCAGCCGCTTTCACACCCTGTTCTACTTGAGACCAGTATGGATGAACAGATTTTCCTATAACTCCTATTGTCATGGCTAAGGACACGACCGCCAAAACAACCGTCAACAACACTACCAGCAGTTTTCTCATACTATTCCCTCCCCCTTAAAAAAGTTACTTACTCACAAATCTTCTTCGAACAATATCCAAAGTAACCGCTACAACAATAACAATTCCTATGACAACGTTGTGCCAGTAAGTGGAGACGTTAAGAAGGACCAGCGCGTTCCAGAGCAAACTGATAATGCTGGCACCAATAATTGCTCCCAGGACACTCCCCTCGCCACCTGTTAGGCTTGTCCCGCCAATCACTGTAGATGCAATTGCATAAAGCTCATACATGCTACCAACACCGGGCTGCCCTTGAGAAAGCCTTGCAGCAACTATTACTCCAACCAACCCTGCCAAAAAGCCAGAAACCATAAAAGCAATTGTTCTAACCGCATCCACATTCACACCAGAAAATCTTGCGGCAATCTCATTACCGCCTGAAGCCCTCAAGTGCTTTCCATACACTGTTTTTCTGAGAAAAAAATCAGCAATCAGAGTCACTCCAATCAAAATCCAAACTGGCACTGGAATCTTTAAAAAATCAGCCTGACCGATTTTCAAAAATGAACTTGGCAGGTTTATCACAGGCCATCCTCTGGTGATAACAGCAGCCATACCGCGTGCAATGGTAAGAGTGCCGAGGGTGATTATAAATGCAGGTACCTTAAGTTTTGTGACAAATACTCCATGCCATGCACCTATTCCCAGTGAAAACAGAAGGATCAGGAACAGGGAAATCCACACTGAAACCCCATGAGTCATGAGCCATGCCACCATGACACCGGTTAAAGCCACCACAGATCCTGGAGAGAGATCTATAGCACCTCCACCGGAAATGATGACAAATGTTTCACCTATGGCTAAAAGGCCAAATATAGCAATCTGTCTTCCCAAAGCTTGAAGATTAAAAGCTGTCAGAAAACGCGGATTCAGTACAGTGGTAAAAATAGCAAGGCTCATAAGGGCTACAAGTGGCCCAAGTTCTTTAAAACTTCTCTGTTTTTTTCTTGCTATCAAGGTTTTCTCCCCCTCAAGAACAACCATTGATTCTGACCCCACCTGAGAATTTTCTCTATGATGCCCTTGGGTAGCAAATATCTGCAAGGTATACCGTTGATCTCAAAGAAATCTGCCGCAGGCACGAACAAATGTCAGCAATCTCTGTTAAATGTATTACTAAAATATAAATCGATAGTCATCGGATATTATTTCTTTCCCCGAAAAATTGTAATCTCAAGTTTTCATAAAATCAAATTCAATTTTTCGAGACTTTCGGCTGTATTCTTATAAGGTTGCCCGAGTTCAGTTGTAATCTTTTTGTTTCTCTTTCTTTTTGCTTTATTTGCGCAAACTCTATGAAAACCACATTCAAATGAACTCTATAGTTTCTATTTGACTTTTTCGATGATGTCTTCAATTGCCAGAATTGCTGCACCAACAAGGTTTGAACTGACAGTTTCAAAAATCGTTGGTCTGATTTTCAATTGCTTTACAGCATCTCTAAGTGCTCTTCTTTTAACCTCTGATTCTATAGAGTTAAAGAAATACTCACCCAAATCCTGAACTTCGCCGCCAAGAATTATGAGCTGGGGATTTAAAACATTCACTATGTTTACAATTCCAACAGCTATATTTTTTGCAAATTCTTCAAAAAATTTCTTGTTGCCTGTTTTTTTCTTCAATGATGCGAATTTTTCTATGGCATTTTTTCCTTGCAATTCTCCTCTGTAGTTTTCTATCGCCCAGTTTATAGATGTAACCAGTTCCCAGCACCCTTTGTTGGAACAATGGCATTTTTTATCTGAGTGTATATCAACAGTCATATGCCCTGCTTCGCCGGCTGTGAAAGATGAGCCTCGATAGATTTTTCCATCTAAAAGCACGCCTGTTCCAACACCCTCTCTAATCACTATAAAAACGGCTTCTTTAACTTCTTTCAAATCTTTTGAATGATATTTTTCCGCCATCATTGACAAATTAGCTTCGTTGTCTGCAAGGACAGGTACATCTACATCGAGAAGATCATTTATCAATACATCCTGCCAGCAGAGATTTGGAGCCAGAAGGATTCTGTTTTCAAGCATATTCACCATGCCAGGTATAGACAAAGAGATCCTTGTTATCCTGTATTCTTTCTTTAACCTCAGATATATCTCTTCAACCTTTGCAAAAAAATCTTCCGGCCGCCTTGGCGTCTCGAAAGATCCACTCAGACTAACTTTGCCGTTGAAGTAGCCCAGACCAAAGGTAGTTACATTCACCCCTAAATCAAACACGAGACTTATAGAAGCGTCTTTGTTCAAGTCGAGCAAAGTTCTTCTTCGGCCTGGAGAATTTTTACCTATGGTACCTCTTTCTTTCACATAACCTTCATCGATCAATTCTTTTGTCAATCTGGTGACACTGCTGGGTGTGAGGTCGGTGATTTCTGAAATCTCAGCGCGCGAAATGGGATGGTTGTCATGTATCAGTTTGAGTATATTTTGCTTGTTCAAAACCTTTATTCTTGGCGAATTGTACTTCAATGCCTCTCCCTCCTTAGGTATGGTTCACTCTCTCATAGAAATTGTTTTTTTCACAAATTTCAATTTTTCCAGTGTATGGAAGGAACCACCGCCTTCATGGTTGTTGTATGGGTAAATTCTAATATCTTTCTCACCAGCGTAATAATTGTAAGCGGCAAAAACTGTTGAAGGTGGGCAAATGTCGTCCATGAGTCCCACCGAAAACAAAGCAGGGCATTTTGCACGAGCTGCAAAATTGACGCCGTCAAAATAAGAGAGGGTTCTGAATACTGTTTGGATTTTGTCAATGTGAGTTTTGCAATATCTCGTAATTTCTGCATAGGGCATTGAATCTGTTATCTGAACTGCTCTTTTGTAATGACACAGAAAGGGAACATCACAAAGTAGAGCCATGACCTTTGAAGACAATGCACTCACAGCCAAAGCTATTCCACCACCCTGGCTTGCACCTGATAATATTATGGTTTGTGAATCTATTTGTTCAAGTTGGCTGATAGTTTCAACAGCCATAAATGCATCCATAAAAACTCTCCTGTAATAATAAGTTTCCGGGTTCAGTACTCCTTTTGTCAGAAAGCCTGGATATTGTGGATCTGAAGGATTATCTTCATAATCTGGTGTATCACCCTTCATCCAGTTGCTACCTTGTCCTCTCGTGTCCATTATGAAATGTGCGTATCCTGCCGCACTCCAAAGCAGCCAGTCATATGGAAATCCTCTTCCTCCTCCATAACCAACAAATTCAACTACGCAGGGTAATTTCCCATTTCTGAATTTTGGCAAAATCAACCATCCTTTTATCTTCTGACCTCTGTAACCAGAGAAAGTCACATCAAAAGTCTCAACATTCTGCAAATAAAAATCCACTTTTTTGAGAATTGGTTCTTGAAAATATCCCCTTGTTTCATGGATTGTTTGTTTCCAGAAATCATCGAAATCCTTTTCTTCGTACCTCTGTGGCAGATATTTTCTCAAATCTTCCAATGGCATATCAAAATAGACCATCATATTACCTCCACATCACTGAAGAATTTCCTGTTTTTTCCAAGCTTTCTTTTCTTTCCAGTGATTTCAAATTCTCCAAAGCATCTTATATCAGTTGAAGAGCTTCCTATCATGGCTTTAAAGACACCAGGTTCAACAACTAATTCCATACCTCTATCATAGTAGGCAAGTACATCGGTATGGATCTTGAAAACGGTTGTTCTACTTTCTCCTGGTTTAAGGGTGATTCTCTTGAAACCCTTCAATTCTTTTATGGGTCTTGTGACAGACGCATGCTCTCTTGTCAAATATAGTTGAACTACCTCATCACCTTCTACTTCGCCTGAATTTTTCACATCGACCTTTATCGTCACCTGTCCATCTGATGGAATCTTTTGCGGTTCTATAACGAGATTTGAAAATTCAAATTTGGTGTAAGAGAGACCATGACCAAAGCTGAATAGTGGCTCCACCAATTCATCGACGTAATCTTTGTGCCAGTGTGATCTTCCTCCTGATGGCTTCACATCGTGATAAACAGGAATCTGTCCAGCGCTCCTTGGAAAACTTATTGGCAACTTTCCGCCTGGATTGACTTTTCCAAACAGAACATCAACTAATGCCATGCCCCCTACCTCACCGGGCAACCACATTTCAATTATCGCGTTCACTCTGCTCACTATGTTTTTCAAAGAATATGGTCTACCAGTTACGAGGACCAAAACTATTGGCTTTCCACACTTTGCAATTTCAAGAACCAGCTCTTCCTGAACACCCGGTAATTTCAGATTGGCACTGTCTCTTGATTCACCACTTGTACAATCCTCAGTTAAACCCGATCTATCCCCAACAACCACAACAGCGATATCTGCATTTTTTACCGCGTGTAATGCCTCTGAAAAACCCTCGGTAGAACTGTTTAGAATATCACATCCAATGGCATGTGTGAATATTACACCCTCAGCTTTCATAGAATCAAGTATACTTGGTATTTTCTCGATGCTCTCATTGATCACTTTCTCCACATTCTTGAGGTTGAATTTCGGCGCATTAAAAGTTGTCTGGTTGACACTATCGAGTAGTACTTTTATGTGAGCCAGATATGCATAATCGCCCAGAAGATTTCTTACCTCAGATGCATTTGGACCTACAAGGGCTATTTTCGCATCTTTTTTCAACGGGAGAATGCCATCATTTTTGAGTAATACGATAGATTTTCTTGCTATCTCAGTTGCTATACTGTAATGCTTTTTCAATTCAATTTTTTCTACATCAACATAAGGTTTGTCAAAGAGTCCGAGCATGAATTTTATCTGTAATACCCTCGATGTGGCCTGGTTGACGGTGCTTTCTGATATTAATCCCTGTTCAACCAATTCCCTTATAGTTGTGTAACAATCTGCCTTTGGTAGTTCAACATCTATACCAGCCTGCAAGGCATATTTTGCTGCCTCTTTTTTGTCTTTCGCTAATCTGTGGTATTCTCTGAGCATATCTATTGCAAAATAATCTGACACAACTATGCCACTGAATCCCCAATTTTTTCTCAGTACACCAGTGAAGAGCTCTTTTGAAGAGGCACAGGGAATGCCATCTATTTCACTGTAGGAGTTCATAACCGACATAACACTGGCTTCTTTCACAGCTGCTTCGAATGGAAACATAAATATTTCGCGCAGCTCTCTTTCTGGAATGTTTGTGGGCGCCCAGTTTTTTCCACCCTCGGACGCGCCATATCCCACAAAATGTTTTGCAGTCGCTATCACACCATTTTTGATGTCTTTGCCTTGAAGACCTATGATATATGAAACACCCATTTTTGCAACAAGATAAGCAGATTCCCCAAAACTTTCTTCTGTTCTACCCCATCTGGGGTCTCTTACAACATCCAACACCGGCGCAAGTCCTTGATGTATCCCCATTTGTCTCATGTCCTCACGAATAGTACTCGTCATTTTCTCGATCAATTCAGGATCCCACGTACTGGCCATGGCTATCGCCTGAGGGAAATTTGTTGCACCAAGGCCCATATAGCCAGTTAAACACTCCTCGTGCATGATAGCAGGTATACCGAGTCTTGTTTGCTCAATCAAATATTTTTGTATCTGATTGATCAATCTTGCAACCTCTTTTGCAGACAGATTAGTAGCACCACCGGGTCTTGTGATCTGTCCTATTCCATTTTTCAATAAAGCTTCCGCCTTCTCATTTGAAAAATTTCCTTGGTCATCTAAAAGCTCGTAACTCCAGACAGAACCAAGTTGAGCCACTTTCTCATCCAGAGTCATTCTTGAAAGTAAATCCTTAACCCTTATATCTACAGGTAAAGAAGCGTTTTTATAAGCTGGAACTTTCGGCATATCGAAGCCCCCTCATCTGTATAAGAAACATTTTACTTTTACCCCATCTACCTCGTAGTAATCTGGCAGGTTTTTCCTGCAAATATCCATTACCTCAGGACATCTTCCTGCAAATTTACATCCCAACTTAGCATATTCTTCCTGTTCTAATTCAGACAATTTTATTCTGCTGGTCCATTTTCTTTTCGGATCAGCCTCGGGAACGGATTCTCTCAGTAATTTTGTGTAGGGATGCTTGGGATTTAGAAGCACTTTCTCGGCTGGTCCAAACTCGATCAAATTACCGCGAAACATGATGGCCACTTTATCACTCACATAATAAGCTGTTGTTAGATCATGGGTGATGTAAAGAACGCTCAAGCCAAATTTATCTCTCAACTCTTTGAAGAGATTCACTATGGACATTCTCAGCGAAGCATCAACCATGGAAACAGGCTCGTCGGCAATCAACAGTGAAGGATTTGTCAGCAAAGACCTTGCTATAGAAATCCTCTGAAGTTGCCCTCCTGAAAATTCACCTGGATATCTTTCTGTGAATTCGTCAAAATGAACACCCACTGCATTCAGTTTTTCTTGAATTAAACGATCGGCTTCATGACGGCTTTGTGCGATTCCAAAATTATAAAGTGTCTCGTAAAAATAATTATCGACCTTTCTCAAGGGGTTAAAAGTAGAAAAGGGGTTCTGGAAAACTGCCTGTATTTCTTTCAGAAAATTCATCTTTTCTTGCCTGTTTCGCCTTTTGATTGGTTTTCCTCTGTAGTTCACCACACCAGAAGTAGGTTCCTCAAATCTGAGAATTATCTTCGCCATTGTAGTTTTTCCACAACCACTTTCACCAGCCAAAGTCAGAATTTCTGACTGTCCTATATCCAAAGAGACGTCATCAATAGCTGTTATTTTTATTCGCGAAAAGATACTTCCAACTGAAAAAATCTTTGTAAGGTTTTTGATTTCAACGAGTTTTTGCATGCTCTTGTCCTCCCATTAGCCAGCAAGCGATCTTATGTTTATCCGAATACTCTTTCAGTGGTGGGAGTTGTTCTTTACATATTGATAGACTATATGGGCATCTTGGATGAAAACTGCAACCAGATGGTATGTTGTAAAGTGATGGTGGACTGCCTGGTGCACTTTCTTTTTTGGTTTTATCTCCAAACTTTGGCAGAGAGTTGATGAGATATTTTGTATAAGGATGTAAAGGATTGTCAAAGATTTCAACTGTAGGAGCTTCTTCAACTATCCTTCCAGCATACATGATTGAAAGATGATCAGCTACATTTGCATGTATCCCCATGTCATGAGTTACAACGATCAGGGTGTTCTTCTGCTTTGACTGGATGTCTTTTAAAAGTTGAATAACACCCCTTTGAGTTACAACGTCCAGGGCAGTAGTAGGTTCGTCTGCAATTATTGCAGCCGGGTTCAACAGAGTTGCCAATGCTATGGTAACTCTCTGTCTCATTCCACCAGATAATTGATGAGGATAGGCATCAAGAACTTTCAAAGGAAGTCCGAGTTCTCTTATGTGCTGTTTTGCAATTTCATAAATCTGGTCTTTGTTCTTTCCTTTTACATGACTACCTAAGAAGTCTTTGAATGTTTCTTTGATCTTGGTTACAGGGTTGAGAACACTCATTGAACCTTGAGGAACATACGAGACAAACGACCACCTGAGTTTTCTTCTTTCTTCATTTTTTATTGAATAAATATCAATCTCTTTGTCACTGTAGTAAAACACTTTTCCATCCACCAGCCTTAACGGTGGTTCTATGATTGCAAACAATGTTTTCAGCAAAGTTGTCTTGCCACAGCCACTTTCACCTGCTATTCCATAAACAAAGCCTTTTTGTATTTCTAAATCAATGCTGTCCACCGCTTTGATAATTCTCTGCTTTCCATAAACATCCAGGATATAATATGCTTTCAACTTTAAAGCCTTCATAACTAAACTCATATCGACACCTCATTTTCTACCAATTCTCTGAATTCTCATACGTGGATCTAAATATTCGCTTATGCTCACTGATAGCAGATAAAGTGCTATGAAAAGAAGCACGGCAGTAACAACGGGTGTTGAGATCCACCACCAGTAGCCAAGGAGCATGGCCTGGTAGTTGATCGACCATTGAAGCATGGTGCCGATTGTTGGTATCTCAAGATTAGATACACCAAGAATTGCAAGGACTATTTCCATGCCTATAGCCCAGGACATATTCCCAATGAATGTGGCAAAGATGAGTGGTATAACAAAAGGCATATATTCTTTGAAAATGATTGAAAATGTTCCGGAACCAGACAAAATAGCAGTGTATGTGAAATCTCTTTCTCTCAAACTGAGAATTTGGGATCTAATTACGCGTGCATCCCAGGCCCAGCCAAAGAGACCAAGTAATAAACCGAGAGTGACGAGGGTCATTTTTGCTTTCATCATTGTTGCAAACAGAACTATTATTAAGAACAATGGTATTATCAAAAATGAATCACTCATGAACATCAGAATCTTATCTATCCTTCCACCCTTGTAACCCGCAATCATACCAATTACGATTGCGATGATTCTGGAGATGAATCCAGCCAGCAAAGACACGGTGAGTGAATTTCTAACGGCAAAGGTGAGTATCCAGAAAACATCCTGCCCCATAGAAGTCGTACCAAGAACGTGGGGCCATTTTGGCGGCAAATCTCTTGGAACGAGATTCCATCTATATGGATTGTAAGGTGAAAAGAAAGATAGTACTGTCAGAATAATGAGCATCAAAACAATTAGAAATGCAAATCTAAATCTTAGATCACGCAGCAAATCTTTTAATACATTCATTCTTTCAACTCCTTACCTGTACCTTACCCTGGGATCGAAGAGTGGATAGAGAAGGTCAATGAGTAAAATACTCGTCGTGATAACGAAGATC
>LDZR01002354.1_pt1 | contig 13388 bp, 18 predicted proteins | sample 615371 | NCBI WGS metagenome assembly LDZR01 (sample SAMN03408294, study PRJNA278302) | terrestrial metagenome | isolation source: oil reservoir sample K2 | place: USA: Alaska, North Slope, Kuparuk formation | collected 2013
TCGGATTATTCCGGAATTAAGAAAATATACATGTTCTTTTACTTTCTTTCCTCGCCTTTTTTTATTTGGAGGATGGGTTGCTGTATCAAATATAGTTGGCTCTATTTTTTGGTATATTTAGACCGCTTTTTGAGTGGATCATGTTTATCGATGGTTACAGTTACATATTACACAGCTCCTTATGAAGTTGTGACACGCCTCTGGGTTTTTCCAGCGAGTGTGACTGTGACTATTTTCCCAGCTTTTAATGTTTTGTAAGGAATCAAAGAAAAGATAGGAAAAAACTTGATGAAACTTGGAGGAAGTGTTAGAGCTTACGACCCTGCAGCGGTTGTGACATAGAAAAAAATATAGTGGGAACGGAAGACGAGCAGGGTGAGCGGTTGGCCAGAACCATTCTCTCAAAAGTTACTACATATGAAATAGGGGACAAAAAAGTAGAAGGAGATAAAGCGGAGGTAAGCGTAAAAATAACTGCTCCTGATTTGCTGCGTATAACCAGCAAAGCAATAGGTGAACTGCTTTCCATGGCGTTTGCTATGGCTTTTTCAGAAGGCCAGTCTCAGGAGGAAACCGATGCTTTTTTACTACAGTACTTTGAGAATGCAATAAACGATCCCAATGCGCCGATGACAACTTCGGAGATCAAGGTTATACTAGAAAAAAAAGAAGGTTCTTGGATTGTTAAACCCGACGATGCACTTGCTAATGCTCTAACTGGGAACATGGGAAAAGCTTTTGCTGAGATAGAAAATAAGATGGAGTAAAGTACCACATGTAGAGATGAATTCATTCAAAACCAGCATGATAATAAACTGCAAAAAGCCTCAGATCATTTCGGTCAGCCGGCGTACTGACATCCCCGCCTTCTACGGGGAGTGGTTTATGCAGCGGGTTCGCCAAGGGTGGGTATTGACCTGCAATCCCTTTAGCCAACGGGTCTTCCGAGTGTCATTGCAGCCGGAGGATGTCGGTGCGTTTGTTTTCTGGTCAAAGAACTTTGCTCCCTTTTTGCCGTATCTGGCCGAACTCAAAGCCCTGGGTTACAAGATGACGTTTCTTTACACCATTACCGGGTTGCCCAGGGTATTTGAAGACCGGGTGCCGCCTGCCGGGGTGAGCGTTTCCACCTTTCAAGCAATTTCCAAAATGTTTTCCCCGAGGCATATCCAGTGGCGCTACGATCCAATTCTTTTAACAAGCATGACGGACGAGAAATTCCACCTCAGGCAGTTCCGGGACCTATGCCGCCTCCTGGAAGGGTACACGACCAAGTGCTACATAAGTTTTGTCAGCCTCTACCAAAAAGTTGAGCGGCGGCTGCATGCGCTGGAGAAAAAAGGGGTAAAGCTGTTACCTGTTTCAGAGGCAGAGCAGACCGCCCTGGCCCAACGGCTGGCTGAAATTGCCGCCGAGCACGGCATCGATCTGTACAGCTGCTGCAATGATCACCTGGTCGGCGGGCAGGTGAGAAAAGCCCGCTGCGTGGACGCAGAACTCCTGGCAGCTTTGTTCAGATTTGATGCAGGGCTTTACCGAATCAAGCCCACCCGCAAACAGTGCGGATGCTGCGAGAGTGTTGACATTGGTATGTACGATACCTGCCCCCACGGCTGTATCTACTGCTACGCAAACGCGGGTTCCAAAGCTGGCAAAAATTATCTTCAGCACGATCCCGATTCACCCGCGCTGGTTAGCAGGGGGAGTTTTCTTTTGCGTTGACGAGATGGGGGTTGAAAATTTTGAAGTCTTTCTTGGGAGTGATATAGCGGATTCAGTTATTGATGAGGACCCGTAATTGCCGTTTATGTAGATTATCTGAAATGATTCGTTCCATAAGGGACAAAGTCATACTGGGAAAAATGCTGGTCGAAAGCTAGCACCGTGCTTATACCCAGCCTTTCCATAACTGCGAAGGTAGTGACATCAGTGTAAGAAAAGGTTTTATCGACATGGGTAAAAATGATCTCTTGAGCACGCTGTTCATTTTCTTCTGTCACCCGTTCTACCGGCCAGCATAATCCTTTTAACCAGCTGCGGGCTATTTCCGGCCCTGACCTGCTGAAGAGCAGGGCATGACACTCGGCCACAATGAAGTTGGTTATTACCACCATCAACTGCTTTTTACTCATCTCTTGAAGGATACTTACCGCTTTCTTATTGTTGCAGGGATGGTCAACTGGCCCTTGGTTGTTACCCGCATAACCTCATAACCCATGAACAGCGCCACCTTATTGTAAGATATTCCTGCCTAGAGTTTACCAAGGGTGATGCCGGAAATTAAGTCTTTCCGCTTTCTTCAAACTTCGTTCACGGGCTGTTGACACTTTCAAGTATCCCGAGAGCAAGGCCTATATTAAGCAGGGGAAATAAGGGCTTTTTGTTGAACTTTCTGCTTGCGGGAAAGTGTAGTTTTGAACAAAGAGGTATTTATATTTAAACTCGGAAGTGGTTAATTTGTTTGATTTGCTGCTGCTTAGAAAATAATTTCCGCCTTTATCGTACCGCCAGGACTGTTTGTTCTTTTAATGCTGGCAGCCATGGCTTTATTATGCGGCAGAAGGAGGAGAGCAGCTGCCTTTTTTGTGCTGGTCACTTTGGTCATGCTTTTCCTTTTCAGCTCCCGTGCCGGGGAATATTTTCTCGTGCGGACCCTTGAGGATGATTTTGTGCCCCTTTCTTTCCGGGAGCTGGTGGACATGCGGAATGACGGGGTAAAAACGGCCGTGGTCGTTCTATCGGGCGATGCTGTCAGAGGTTCGCCTGCCGGGGGATCGCTTGCTGCCGAGATCGGCGAGGTGACGCTGAAGAGGCTTTTTGAAGGTTACCGGGTTTACAGGGTAACGGGGTTTCCCCTTTGCGTGAGCGGTGGAGTTGAACCGGGGGCGGAGGGGCTTCTCTGGCTGAGGTTATGAAGGCGGCTCTGGTGGACATGGGAGTGCCCGGGGATAAGATAATAGAGGAAGGTTCTTCCCGGACCACTCTGGAGAATGCCGTTAGAACCCTGGGGATCTTGGAAAAGCAGGGGTATAAGAGGATCATCCTGGTAACGGACGCCGTGCATATGAAGAGGGCTCTGATGGTTTTTGAAGGGAAGGGCATGGAGGTCGTGCCCCACCCTTCGGGATACCTGTACGAGGACTCCCCGGGGATCTTGGACTGGCTACCCAATAGAGATTCCCTGGAAGCAAACTTAAGGGCTGCTCACGAGCGGGCGGGCCTGTGGTACTATAAGCTTTTGGCAAGTTGCAACCTGTCTCGGAACTGAAAGGAGATTTTGGATGAGCTTAAGGCCGGCGGTGCACGGGTTTTATGTTTCCGAGGATAGTTCTGTATTGCGTCGGAAGGCCGTTTTCTGTAGTATTGTTTTAGATGAAAGATGATGATAATACAAAATTTATAAAAATTTACAAAAAGCAGGTGAGTGAATTGCCCGGATATTTTCACTTCGAGCGCAACGAGCCCTGCCCGTGTATGAGCGGCAGGAAATACAAAAAATGCTGCATAAGCAGGCTTGAAAATTATTATCAAAGGTTTAAGATCCTGCGGGAGTGGTTGGAACCGGAGTTTGCCGAAGCCCTTGCAGCGGTGTGCGGGCTGCCGGCGGAAGAGAACGAGCACGTTCCGGAAGTGGCAGAAATTGATGAAGCTCTGGAATTAATCGAAAGGGGCTTTTGGGAAGAGGAAGACGAAGAGAATAGCTTTGATTTTATATATAATACCTTAATTGATTTTATCAACATGCTTGCTAGCGATGGTAATTTTAGGCATATCCGGTTCGGAATGAAAGAAATAGAAGATTTCATGAGCTTCCTGGATGCAAAGATAGAAACCCTGGAGAAAGAACCGGGAGAAGATGAACTTGAAGTTTTATTTAGAAAAGCAATGGAGGAGTGGCTGCCCAAGGTGATAAGCGAAGAGGACAGCGAAGATCTTGCCTGGGCTATATTTGAAGGGCTGCGGAAAAGAAAGTACCCTCTTAATGAAAGGACGGCATTGGTAACGGCCTTTATGGTGTGTTTGCAAAGTAAAAAGCCCCTGGATAACCCCATATGGGAAGCTATTGTACGGGTCTCTTTGGATGAAGTAATCAAGATACAAAAAGAACTTGAGAGATTAAAAGACGAAAAAGAAGGTGGGAGAAAAATTGAGGAAGACCGCGAGGTTGTAGCGGCTGCCACTGAAATAGAGCACTTAATTGAAAAGTACCCATTGCTTAGAGAAGATGTTTCTAATAGAATTCTTTCTATGGCAGAACCAGCACTCAAAGCTATAGGCATAAACAAAATCAATTTCGAACTTCCTGCATATGCCGTTCTTGGGGGGCTTTTAACGATTTTTAATAAAGTAAGAAGTTTAGTGAACTTAAAGGAGAAATTTTTTGAATGGTTAGAAAGCGCTGGATTCCAAAATGGGGGTAAGGAAATAGGAGAAATCTTTTATGACGCTATTTTTAAAAATGCCTGGGAAACGGACTACGACATTTTTATTGCTGCTACAAACCGCTTTTTTGAAGAATGGCTCACCGGGAAAGAGAAAAGTGCCGACAAGGAGCTCAGGGATTCAGTAAAAAAATTAATGTCTGCTGTTGGTGACAGTCATTTTGCCAGTACGTTTATGATTCACGTTTTTCTCTATTCCAAAGGTATTCTCAGCGTGTTAGAAAGAGGGAAAATTGCCCTTGCTGAATGGGGAGACACAGAAGGACCGGGAATAGATTTTGAGGACCTGCTTACTCCGGAGGGCTTGGAGATCTACGCCGGTTATCTAAATGAAAAAGGGAATGTGTCTGCAGCGGAACATGTGCGTAAGGTGAAAAAAATGCTGAATTGATTGAACATGGGGAAGAAGAGCTCCCCATAATTTCTGCTTATTTCTTTTTAAATGTCTTTGTTTTCTTTGTTCTCACGCGCGGCGGGGTAAAGGTTGTTTCTTCTACAGATATTGACCTTGAAAGGTAGCGGGGCGTGTTCGTTTTGCTAGGAGAGCTGTCTTCTTGGTCAACTGGTGCTGCCTTTTCTGAGGCTTTGCCATATTCTGCTCCCAGCTCCTGCAGGGATAATTTTTTATCTTTAGGATTTTCAGGAGGATTTTCAGGCACCGGCTCCTGACTAGTTTTTTTAATCTGCTTTCTGGTCTTATTCGTGTTTTTGTCCGGGCACCATTCGGCTTTAAATTCAATAGCTTCAATTTCGGCTGTAACAATTTCATAGATTGTACATCCGTTAATAAGGATTATAAAATCATCCAATACACAGGCAAGCACACCTTTAAACTTATTGCCCCCGGCGAAAACATTGATGAAATAAAGTATTAGCTTTTCCAGTTCTCTTTTGAACCTAAAGGTCGGCTGCTTGCTGCAGCCGGTAGAATAAGAGGGCTTTAACCTGTTGCTGTTGCTATTATTTTCCTCTTCCTTGGGGCTGTCTGATTCCGATACTTTTGGTTTGCTATTTTCCCGGCAGCTGTTATTCTGGGTAATTTCAGCGGGTAGCTCTGAAGCATCAGTCTGTTCTTCAAGGGGTACAGAGTTTCCTTCATTTAGTTCTTCTGAAATTTCACTAACTTCAGGACCTCTGATTATTTGTTGGTCAACAATAAAGCCCGGCCCTCGGAGGGCGCAGTACATGTTCTGGTTATTTGACATTTTTTCTCCCTTCCTTTACTTTTTTAATATAATGTTATGTAATGAAAATCCCGTTTGACACTGTTTCAGAAGTAATGGGGCCACAGCCTTAAGCCATGACCCCTGGAATTTAATTATTCATTATTATGTTCACAATGTTCACAGTGCTTTTTCTTTTTGTCATCATCTTTCTCCGGGCAACCGATTGCTTTTTTTTCAATGGAAGTAATTTCATCAATGGGTATTTCAATTATTCTACAGCAATCAATTAAGATAATAAAGTCATCTTTGATACAACAGAGAATGCCCTTAAACTTCCCGTTAATAACCACATACCTAAAAAGCTGTTTCTTTAAGAGATCACGGATGTCACTATCATGCATCGCAAGCAGTCCTCCCTTAAATATTTTCTACCCCATACTATGCTGTGGGATAGGTTAAGGGTTCCAATTATAGTAAGATATGTTACTAAATTGTTTTTTTCCTAAAATTTTTTATAGGCATTTCCTCCAGTATATTTTGTGGAATTATTTTTTGTGGATAAAACTGTGGAAAAGTACATGTGTTTGTGGATAATTAGTCCTATTAAAGTCCTACCATCCGCATAGGACTTTTGAATAAAAAAATTATGATGATGTTTGGAGGGGAGATAATTGAAAGGCTTTTTGGGGAAATTTAAGGTAGGAGCTGGGGGAGTAGGTTAAAAGAATCTTCAGCGAGGAGGCCTGGGGAAGGCGAACTGCTGCTTTTATCCCTGTTTCGGGGTATGGCTTTCCGGGGTACGGGATTTCCCTTCTTCGTATTCTGCCAACCCCTAGTATTTTTGGGGTTCTTAGGGGTCTCACCCTTTGATGCCTACATTTCCCTTTCCGCTGCTGTTTTCACCACCATTGCCGGTTTTCTTTAAACTATTAGTACTTCCGCCTGCCGCTGCTCTCTTTAAAGCTTCTGCTTTCTTTGACGTTTTTGATTTCAGTGCTTTTGGTTTTTTGACTAATATCCTCGTTCATGAGTCCGGTTTTTTTCTTTTATCTTCCCGCCTGTTAAAGATCTGGTTTGGGATTTAACCAAAGATAAGATAAATGGTATATCTTTGAAAGATTTTCACTATCTTTGTTTATTTCCAATTTTTCTCCTTTGCTGTCCGGCTTTGCTTTTTCAGCTAGCAGGATTGAATTAACAGAGACACTCTTTTTGAGGGCAGCTTCTCTTAATTCCAACTTCACGGTCGCTATGCCTACCATGCCCTCGAGGTTATTTTTCTCCAGGCATTCGGTTATCTTGCTGCGAATCTTCTCAACAGAGATTGCTCTGCTGTATCCCCGCACCTCACCTTCGGATTTGAGGCATAATCCTGCAGAAGTATTACTTGCCAATATGAAACGGCGTCTATTTTTTCCTTCTTTACGCATGTAATCGGTAAGCCTGCGGTTTATAACCAGATATGCATAGCTGAGGAAGGAGCTGCCCTGGCTCCGGTCAAAATTGTCAATGGCTTCGTTGAAAGCTATCAGAGCAATGCTTAACTCTTCATCATTTCCCCGAAAAGGGATCTACTGCAGAACTTTGCAGATACTTTTAGTATAAAAGGTTTGTAGTTTTGGATTAGATCGTTACGCGCAGTCTCACCGCCAGATTTTGCCTTTTCTACCAGGTCGTCCTTTGGGAGTTTCATAGGCTCACTTACTATACGATGCGTGATTTTGTGCTTTTTCTTAAGGGTCTTAAGGGGTATTGTTTTAAAAATTTAATAAGTACATTTAAAAAATTTGCTGAATTTTCCCTAATAACCTTCCTATTACCCCTAAAAATTCAAAAGATGCAAACGAATGTTAAATGGTTATATTTTGGATTTAACAACTGCGGCACTTTCCTCTCCAGCTTTGGAAGCCGGGGTCTTCAGTGCCGCTTGAGGATGGTGAAAAGAGATAATCGGAAAACTTCTGCGTTTTTTAAAAAAAGACCAGCGGGGATTTATAGCGGATTTTCTGCTTGTAACGTATCTCGTTTTTTTTCTTTCAGGCCTGGCTTTTCTGCTGGGTTTGAGTTTTGGAGTTTTGAAGCAGGCCCATGCAAAGTACGGCTGGTTCTGTGAAGCGGTTAACTTTGCTGCAGAAGCTACGAAACTGATGATAGGAGATGGCGAGTACAAGCAGAACGAAAAGTTCGGCAAAACGTTTTTTGAAGCTGCCATGAAGGAATACGAATTTGGCGAATACGATCTTGTATCCTTCAAAGGTGTGGACGAAGGCGATTTGGTGTTCGGGAAAACCGCTCCTACACCCGGCTATGCAGCTGAGATAAGAGTTCCTATTGCTGTTCTTGACGTCCCACTGATTGGGAAACAGGAAGTGGAGATTCCCATGAGGTACTACAGTTTGGGCGAGATGAGAAGGGGAGAAAAAATGCACTGATCTGTCGGCCCGGGGAAGTATCCCCGGGCTTTTTATTTTCTAGGAGGTGATTTCCGGTCAACCATTGGTACAAACGGCTAAGAATAAGAAAGTGAAGAAAATTAGATTAATTCATGAAGTTTTTCTCTCACTGCATCAATAATATGCTTCTTAACAGTGCCAAACTTGCTTATTACGATGCTTTGGGACAGAGTATAAATTTTATCCACCCTTATGCAGGAATCTACCTTTAGAGTTCCCTCATCGAGGTCGCTGCTGGTCAGCATAACAATATAATCTTTTGCTGTCAGGTTCGAAGTAATGGCTGCAACCACTATATCTTTTGTTCTGCTGTTATAATCATCATTGGATAGAACAAGAACAGGGCGTTTTTTATTCGATGTCAAATCGCTAAAGGGAATGGGAATTAATAAAATATCGCCCTGCCTATACATTGTTCCACACGTCATCATCAATATCGTTGTTCCAGAAATCTATACTGCTCTCACTGGCAGACAATAAATCCTTGAACACCTGATTATTCTGCTTATTTTTTAAAAATAAAACAAAATCTATAACTTCTTGTATTTGATTTTCTGGTATATCATCAATTAACTTTAACAAAATGCTCTTGCTTGTATTCATCAATCTCACCTCAGAATTATTATACCACATTTATTCTTCTAGCTTTAAAGACCATTCCGGAAACCAAAACATTAGTGTCAACCATTATTCTCATAGCTGTCCCCGTAGAGCTCTTTGAAAATCTGTTCCCTAACGGTCTCTATCTCCTGTTCAATTTCCTGGCGGGTATACCCTTTATCTTTAGCTTCGGCCACCAGGTCTTTCAGAAGAACGTCAAGAGAAGTAACCGGCTCCATTATAACTTTATTGCCTTCCACATAAATGCGTAGTTTTGTGGTAGGCGTAATTTGCAGCTTTTTGCGGATTTCTTTCGGAATAGTGACCTGCCCGCGTTCGGTTGGGCTGACGAACCTGTTTTGCATTTTCTAATCCCTCCTTGATTACCTTAAAGTAATTCTATCCATTAATACTTATGTATTACAATAAGAATTCATACAATAAGAAAAATACTTTCTGGCTGTTGGTATTATATTTATTTTCTCAGGAGGTGATTCCAAAAGACAAATTATGGTAAAATAGGAAGGATGCAGAGCCGTTGGTGTTGAGCTGATTATATAATTAATAAAAGTTCAATTGGGGGTGCGTATTTTTGAAGAAAATTTCTGTTTTTGTGCTTCTGGCGTTTCTGTTGACCTGCATTGTTGTACCTGCCTTTGCTCAAAACAAAGAGCAGGTTGACGTTTACGAAGGCGGGAAGCTTGTAAAGAGTGTGGTTTTTGTTGTGGGCATGAAGGAATACTTCGTAAACGGTGAAACCCCGGGCGTAAAGATGGACGCTGCGCCTTTTATTCAATCCGGGAGGACCTTTGTGCCCATAAGGTATCTGGGCAACGCACTGGGTGTAACGGACAAGTACATCCTGTGGAAGTCTCCTAAGGTAACCTTCAAGGAGCCCGGCTTCCCTGTTGTTGAACTAACCGTGGGCAAAAAGCAGATCAAAAGCAGCGGGGTATCCAGGGACATGGACGTAGCACCTGTGTTGAAGAGCGGGAGGACCTATCTGCCTGCGAGGTACGTAGCAGAGGCTTTGGGTTACGAAGTAGCGTGGGATCCTCAAAACAAAGTGGTAGTGTGCTGGCCCAAGGGTGAGCCTGAACCCGACGTTTCAGCTGTAATTGAGTACGTGAAAGAGCAGCAGCCCGACTATCCTCCGGGCTCTCCTGCTGACGCCTATTCGAGGGCCATGGACTTTGAAGGCGTGCCGCTGGATTTGAGCAAGTTTAAGTATGTTGATCCTTGGTCAAGAAATAGACTTGAGGGTTCTAAGGTAATGCATCTGACCGTTAGCGAACTCAACCGGAGCGGTGCAAAGTTTAGTGAAGTCTGTGCTGTTTTAAACATGAAAATCGATCCTTCAAAGGTAGTCTTAAAAGTGGTAAATCTTGGCGGGGGTGTAGCTCCAAGCATCTACACCGTTGAAGAAGGAAACATTATCCGCTATGAGCATGGTCCCGTTGCCATGTACGGCAACTCCATAACCACCATAGACTACAATATCGATGAGTTCTACGGTGCAGACGAGCAGGGAAACGACCTTCCCCAGGTCAACTTCTCCAAAGTGACCCACTTCATTATCGGGTACGCTGGGCACGGTATGCTTCTCGTGGACAACCCGCTCTACAAAAAGTAGCCTGATTTCCGCTTACTTACTTGAATAAGCTTTCTTAAAACGCAGGGCAGAAAAAACACCCTGCGTTTTTTGTTTAAACCCTTTATTTAAAGGAGCGTATAAACCAAAAAGGCGGGGAGGTGCTGATTTTTTGAAAAAGAAAAAGAAGTTTTTTCTGCTCGTTCTTTTTTCGCTTCTGCTCTCGCTGACGTTTTCTTCTTCCTTTCTGTTCCCTTGCTCTGCGGAAGAAAACGGCAGCAGCAACGGCAGCAAAGAACAGCTGATCTACCAGAGCGTAGTGGTTTCCTACTTCGACCTGTGGAAGGGCGGCAAGGACGATCCTGACCAGCCTGAAGCTGAAAAGTGGCTGGACACCGACGGGGACGGGAAAAAGGACCGTCCCGGCCAGCGGAAGCCCAGTGCGGGCTTCATCCACTACATCCCTGAAGAGTTTCTGAAGCAGTACACCATAACCAGAGTGGAAGCGGTCCGTCCCGTAACCCAGACGCTTTACGAGCAGTCCGGGGGAAGGCACTACGGCCTGAGCGGAAAACCTGAGAAAATGAGCTGGGAAGAGTTCGAATACTGGTACAACGGATTTCAGCCTACGGTGCACGGCATAAAAGCGGAGCTGGTTGACGCGAAAAAAGGCAAAGCCAAGATGATTTGGGACATTACTTTAAAAACTCCTGCAAACGTGTATGCTGTTGACATCAAGGATAAGAGAAACCGACAGCTTTTGGGCATAGACCCGAAAGTAAAGATTTCCGAAATGACCCAGGGCTGGCGGTACTTTATGCCTGCCGTGCTCAACTGGTACGGCATACCCAAGGAGCTTCCCGACCTCTATGTAGCGGATCTTGATCCAGGCACCAACCAGACCTTGCCTGGTGAAACGTATCAGGGAACCGTTGTGTTTGGACTTAAGGACACCTACAAAGAACCCGTCAAAGCAAGGCTGGAGCTGACCCACAACGGCTATCCCATTTCTTCCGTCCACGGAAAAACCGTGGCCTTCAATCCCGGTGAGGAAAAAGAATACACCTTCTCCTTCACGGGCATAGAAGGCAAGGATTCCGTCATCGTGGCAAGGATTGTGCCCGTAGAACCTGACGGGGACATTGACTACAGCAACAACGAAATGAAAATGGTTATTTCCGCAATAGGTGTGGCCAAAGATTCGGGCGAAGGCACGCTCATCCTCAAAGCCAAAAGCCCTGAAGGTTACGACGTATGGGGCAGGTGGCAGCCTTCCGTGGAGCGGCCTGTTAACACTGCAAAGTACGGGGACACGATCACTGCATACTTCACTGCGCCGGGGCCTCCTGACGTTGACTGGGACTGCTACCGGTTAAAGGAGTGGAAGCTCATAGAGGCAAAAATAGTGTATCCCAAGCGGCATCCCGACTTCACCTTTGGCTGGCCGAAGCCTCCGCAGGGGACGGTTACTTTGGGCATGAAGATAGACGAAGAGGAAAACAAAGCGACTGCCAGCTTCCTTGAAGACTGGAGCATAAACGGTGCGAACGTGTACATTCTGCCTGAGAAGCGTATGGTGGACGGCCCGACGTACTACACCGTCACTGTCAACTACAAAATGCTGTGGGAGTACAGAAAGGGCCGCAAAGAGTGCGACGAAAACGGCTGCCGCTGCGTTGACTGGGAGGATCATTCAAGGACTTTGAGCAAAACCGTTTCCGTTAAACTTCTGGTCAACGGCACGCCATAGGCTTCTACGGCGGCGGAAGCTGATGCCAATATAAAACACGGGACTTCTTTGCCAAGAAGACCCGTGTTTTTTTTTGTTTGAGGGTTTTTATTTTTTCGTATTTTTGTTCACTTCAGCCGTGGGCGTCAAAGGAAAAAAGGGTGCAGAAGAAAAAGAAAAAAGATAAGGCACTGCAGAAGCAGGAAATGGGGCTGGAAAATGGGGAGGGGTTTTTTGTAAGTGAAGAGGTCCGACTTCATTGAGGGAATGCTTTCTGCAGTTGACGAAGAAATAAAAAAGGCACAATCCTTTAAGAAGGAGATAACTACCAAAAACGGAGTTGAAGTAGAGCAGAGGCAGGGGGAATGCGTTTATATCTTTGAGCTTGAGGATGAAAGCGGATACTTAGTGGAAGATTCGGAAGTTGAGATAAAGACAAGAAACCGCACTTATAACGGTGTGCTTTTCAGTGCTGAATCCTTAAAGCTGACCTTGCCGGTTTTAACTTACCCGCCAGGAAGTCCCCTTCCGTAAGGGAGGGGTGGTTCACCAAGAAAAGGGATTTACGACCCTCACTTCGCCATAATACTGCCCGGGGGTCAAATCTTCGGACCAGATTACTTTGCAACCCAGTGCTTCAGCGCTGCGAATAATCATGGCGTCCCAAAATGATATGGCGTACCGCTGATGAATCCTGATGGCCTCCAGCACATCACCGGTATCCGGCACGTGCACGCACCAATTCGATAGGTATTCAATGATCTGTGCTGCCGTTTCCGGCGCAAGCGGCTTCCGGACCTTTTGCGTTACCGTCACGTAGAACTCCTGCAATACCTGCACGCTGAGGCAACCGCTGCCCGATTGCCAGAGTTCTGCAACCAGAGCTTTAGCCCGGGAATGCTTTTCCCCGGCTGAGGTATCGTGGGCATAAACCAGCACGTTGGTATCCACAAACTGTCGGTCGTCATTTTTACCGGTCATAGAGATCGCTCCTGGCCCACGTGATGTTTCCCTTTGTCGCCAGGTTAAACTCGCCCAGCATGGCCAGATGGCACTCCTTTGCCTTGCGGTACTCGTCTTCCCTGCGCGTGAGGTCCTCGAGTAACTGGGTTAGAAGACCGGAGAGCGAGGTCCCCCGCTCAATAGCGATATGTTTTGCCCGGCGTAGCACTTCCTTAGGTAGCGAAAGGGTAACATTCTGGTACTCCACATGCTCCACCTCCACGTAATTAAGTGTATCACTTATTTACGTGATAAATCAAGTCACTTTGCAAATAAAGAATATAGATCGACCAGAGTTTCGTTCACAAAAATTTAAAAAATTGAAAAAGCTATTGAAAAAGGTGGGTATCCCTGAGGTATTATCAATATGGCACAACAACAAAAATACCTCGAAAGGAGGACCCA
>LDZR01002596.1_pt1 | contig 13358 bp, 13 predicted proteins | sample 615371 | NCBI WGS metagenome assembly LDZR01 (sample SAMN03408294, study PRJNA278302) | terrestrial metagenome | isolation source: oil reservoir sample K2 | place: USA: Alaska, North Slope, Kuparuk formation | collected 2013
GACTAGGTGCTTCCCCGGGGCAAGTAGGAGTTAGGGTCCCCTCTGCCGCCGGGGGCAGGAAAGGTTTTTGGAAACGATCGGAAAAGGAGAGGAAAATGATTTTGCAGTTTCTTTGACGGGTGTTCGAAAATGCACGAGTTGGGTCTCATTCAGGCGGTCATGGAAGAGGTTGCGCGGGTTGCGCGGGCCAATAAGATCCACCGCATAGTCAAGGTGAAGCTCGTAGTGGGCAAGTTGAACGGGGCGCTGCCGGCTGCATTGCAGTTTGCGTTCAAGGTGATGGCCCCCGAAACCATCTTCGAGGGAGCCGAACTGGAGATCGAGGAAGTGGCCGTCAGACTTCGCTGTCCGGCTTGCGACCGCGAAACGGTGGTGGACGAGATCACCTATTGGTGCCCGGTCTGCGGCACGCGAGCGGAGATGGTAGCGGGCAAGGAACTGTATATAGAATATTTTGAAGGAGACAAGGAAGAGGGATTTGAACAATGAAGGTAGTGATGGCTCAGAAGCTGCTGAGCGCCAACCAGCAGGTGGCGGATAAAAACCGGACCCGGCTGGGGCGGGTGCTTACCGTAAACCTCATCAGTTCGCCCGGAGCGGGCAAGACTGCCATCTTGGAACGGACCATTGCGGTGCTGAAGAACGAATTTCGCACGGGTGTAATCGAAGGGGATATTTACACCACGCTGGATGCAGAGCGCATTGCGGTGTATGGGGTGGAGGTGGTGCAGATTAACACCACCGGCGTCTGCCACCTGGACGCCAATATGATCGCGCAGGCGCTGGATGAGATCAATACCGAAGCCCTCGACATCCTGTTCATCGAAAACGTGGGTAATATGGTTTGCCCAGCGGAGTTTGACCTGGGCGAGGACTACAAAGTGGCCGTTTTGAGCGTGGCCGAAGGCGGGGACAAACCGGCCAAGTATCCGCTTCTTTTCCAGGAGGCACAGGTTGTCCTCATCAACAAGTCCGATCTCCTGCCGTACAGCGATTTTGACCTTGAAAGGGCCAGGCAAGAGATCCTGGCTGTTAACCCGCAGACAAAGGTGTTGGTGGTTTCCGCCAAGACCGGCGAAGGGCTGGAGGCCTGGTATGCGTGGTTGAGAGATGCGGTACAAAAGAAGAAAGGATCATCCGCCAGCGGATAACTGTTAAGGGCATCGTACAGGGGGTGGGATTCCGCCCCTTCGTATTCAGACTGGCCGAGGCATACGGCCTTAAGGGGACGGTACTCAACGAGAGTCACGGGGTGCTGATCGAGGCGGAGGGGCCTGAGGGGGCGGTACGCGTTTTCACCGAGGAAATACAGCGGCGCCCGCCCCAGCTGGCGCGGATTAGTTCCCTGACTTATGAGGTATTGCCGCCCTGCGGTTATACCTCCTTTGTCATTGCTACCAGCGAGGCGGGGGAAGAGAAGGAAGCCCTGGTACCGCCGGATGTAGCCCTGTGCGCGGACTGCGCCCGCGAAACCTTTAATCCGGCTGACCGGCATTATCACTACCCGTTTACTAATTGCACCAACTGCGGGCCGCGGTTCACCATCGTCAGGGATCTCCCCTACGACCGGACTAAGACCTCCATGGCCACCTTCCCCATGTGTCCAGAATGTGCCCGGGAGTACCACGACCCTCGGGACCGGCGATTTCACGCCCAGCCGGTGGCTTGCCCAGCCTGCGGTCCCCGGGTGGAACTGGTGGACGACGCCGGCCACCCAGTACCGGGTGACTGGAGGAAAAACGCGTGGAAGCTGCTGGCGCAGGGCCGAATCCTGGCTGTCAAGAGCCTGGGCGGATTTCATCTGGTTTGCGATGCCAAGAACCGGGACGCGCTGGTGGCGCTGCGGCGACGCAAGGGGCGTAGCGCGAAACCGTTTGCTGTCATGTGCCGGGACCTGGAAGCAGTAGAGCGGTATTGTGTGGTTAGCGACCAGGAGAAAGAACTTTTGTTATCCCCCCAGGCGCCCATCGTGGTGCTGAAGCAGCGCCTGGATGCTGGACTACCGGAGGAGCTGGTTCCCAAATTGAAAACCCTGGGAGTTATGCTACCCTATACTCCGCTGCACCTGCTCCTTCTCGAGGGACCTTTTGACATCCTGGTGATGACCAGCGGCAACTATTCGGAACTGCCGCTGGCCAAGGACAACGCCGCGGCTTTGGAGGAATTGGGTGGGATCGCAGATTACTTTTTGTGGCACAACCGCGATATCGTCAACCGGTGCGACGATTCGCTGGCCATGGTGGTGGCGGGGGAGGTAATCCTCATGCGCCGGTCACGGGGGTATGTGCCGCGGCCGGTGACGGTGCCGGTGAAGGACGGTCCGGTGGTTCTGGGTATTGGTGGGGAGATGAAGAACACTTTCTGCCTGCTTAAGAAGAACCAGGCTTTCACCAGCCAGCACATTGGCGAACTGGACAGCATTGAGGGCGAGGAAAATCTTTTCACGAGCCTGGTCAATTTCGAACGGTTGCTGGGGGTGGAGCCAGAGGTAGTAGGGTACGACCTGCACCCGGACTACCGCTCCTCGCGTCTGGCGGCGAAGATTCCGGCCCGGGCCCGGTACGGGGTACAGCACCATCATGCGCACCTGGTGTCCTGCTTGGCTGACAACGGGCTGGCCGAGCCTGCCATCGGGGTGATCCTGGACGGCACCGGGTACGGTCTCGACGGCAACCTGTGGGGTTTCGAAGTGATTGCCGGGGATTACCTGGACTTTACGCGCGAAATGCACCTGGCTTACATCCCACTGCCGGGTGGCGAGCAGGCGGTGCGTTATCCCTGGCGGACGGCTGTATCCTATTTGATCACTTACCTCGGTGAGCGGGGCAGGCGGGCAGCACGTGCGCTCTTCGGTGACAAGGGGCGCGAGCTGGAGGTGGTGGAACGGCTGATCGCTTCCGGTTTTAACTCCCCCTTAAGCTCTGGGTGCGGCCGCTTTTTCGACGCGGTGGCCGCGCTCCTGGGGGTATGCGAAAAGAATACCTACGAGGGGCAGGCAGCCATAGAGCTTGGCGAATTGACGCTGGTACCGGAGGAAGGTAAGGATCTTGAACCCTACTCCTTCCGCATTGAGGGGGACGTTATCCTGCCGGCAGGGACCATTGCCGGTATTCTGACTGACACTGAGCATGGGCGAGACAAGGAGTTCATTGTCACGCGCTTTCACAACACGGTGTTGGCCATGGTGCGAGAAGCCGTACGTCGCGTTGCGCAGCGCACCGGTCTTAAGCTGGTGGCGTTGAGCGGCGGTACATGGCAGAACCCATATCTTTTCGCGCGGGCGAAGGAGGAACTGGTTCGCGATGGTTTCCGGGTAGTATGGCACCGGCAGGTGCCGGCTAACGACGGAGGGCTTTGCCTGGGACAGGCCGTCATAGCCCGGTTGCGGGCGTTAAGAGATGGGGGGTAATGGATGTGTGCTTAGGCATTCCAGGCCGGGTAATAGAGGTTAACCCGGAGGAGCAGATTGCAGTAATCGAAACTTTGGGAATTAGAAGCCGCGTTGTTACCTCCTTTGTGCCCGACGTGAGGCCAGGCGATTACCTCATGGTGCACGCGGGGTACGCCATCGAGAAGCTACATGTGGAAGAGGCAGAAATACAGATCAAACTGTGGGAGGAAATTTTAGGCAATGCCGCTACTGGAGAAATTTCGGGATCCGGCCCTAGGTAGGAGGCTTCTCGCCAGAGTTATCCATCGAGCGCAGGAGGTAAGGGAAAAGCTTGGCCGGCCACCGGTCTTTATGGAGGTGTGCGGCACCCATACGGTGGCCATTTCACGCGCGGGGTTGCGCACCATCCTCGGCGAGTACATGGAATTGCGGAGTGGCCCCGGTTGCCCGGTTTGCGTCACCGACTGTGAGGATATCGACCGGATGGTGGCTTTTTCTTCCCTGCCGGGAGTAACGGTCGGCACCTTCGGCGACATGATGCGGGTGCCTGGGAGCAGAACCTCACTCGAGGGACAGCGGGCGGCCGGAGCGGACGTGCGCGTCTTCTATTCTCCCCGCGATGCTGTGGTCTACGCTGCGGAGAACTCGGAACGGCAGGTTGTTTTCCTGGGGGTTGGCTTTGAAACCACAGCTCCTGGTGTTGCAGCGGCCATCGCTGAGGCCAGGGACAAGGGGATAAAGAACTTTTCCGTCTTCTCCGTCCACAAGGTTGTGCCGCCGGCCATGCGGGCCATTATTGCGGATCCCGAGCTCAAGATCCATGGATTTATCCTGCCCGGCCACGTGAGCACTATTATTGGGCGGCGATCTTTCGATTTTATTGCCGCTGAGTACGGCCTCCCGGCGGTGGTGGCTGGATTCGAGATCCTAGACATCATTGATGCTATCTACCGCCTCCTGGGACAGGTGCTGGATGGTGAGGCACGGGTGGAAAACGGTTACACCCGTATGGTGCGCGAGGAAGGCAACCCGCGCGCCCAGGTGCAGATGGCCGAAATTTTCGAGGTAGGGGACGCCTCTTGGCGCGGCTTCGGCATCATTCCGCAGAGCGGTCTCTATATCCGACCCACCTACCGTTACTTTGACGCGGCGGCCAGGTTCGAAGTGACAATTGATCCCCCCCGGCTTGCTAATGGGTGTGCCTGCGGCGACCTTATTAAAGGGAAATTTACACCCAGGGATTGCCGCCTTTTCGGGAGGGCCTGCACGCCGACCCACCCGGTGGGCCCCTGCATGGTTTCCTCCGAAGGGGCCTGCGCAGCCTACTACCAGTACGAGCGGAGACAATAGCAAAGGCAGGGAGAGAACTTGGAAAACAAACTCATTTTGCTAGCGCACGGCGATGGAGGTCGGCTTACCCACGAACTGGTAACCGGCCTCTTCCTTAAGCACCTCGACACCGGCATCTTAGCCAAGCTGGCCGACGCTGCAGTTTTACAACATCATGGCGGCCACCTGGCCATCACCACCGATGCCTTCGTTATTAACCCGCCGTTTTTCCCGGGCGGGGATATAGGAAAACTAGCGGTTTGCGGGACTGTCAATGACCTGGCCGTAAGCGGGGCGGAGCCGCGGTATCTTACCGCTTCCTTTTTGATTGAGGAGGGATTCCCCCTTGCCGATCTGGAGCGGGTAGTAGCTTCCATGGCCCGTACCTGCCGGGAGGCAGGGGTGGAGGTCATAGCCGGGGATACCAAAGTAGTAGGCCGCGGCCAGCTTGACCGCATTTTCATTACCACTACGGGTGTGGGTTATTTGCCACCGGATCGGGATCTCGGTTACCACCGCATCGCACCGGGTGACCTGGTATTGGTGAATGGGAACCTTGGGGATCACGGCATGGCGGTTCTAGCCAAGCGCGAGGGATTCGGCTTCGAGGATCAGATCGTCAGCGACTGCGCTGCCCTGAACGGCATCATCAGCGAGCTTCTGCATGCATTACGTGGCATCAAGATGATGCGAGATCTAACGCGCGGAGGCCTCGCCACGGCTGCTAAGGAAATTGCTACCGCCGCCGGTGTGGATATATGGCTAGAGGAACAGGCGATCCCAGTGGGGGCGGCTACCCGGGGGGCAGCGGAGATGTTGGGTCTCGATCCCCTCTACCTGGCCAATGAAGGGAAGTTCATGACTGTCATTACTCCGGAAGAAGCGGAAGAGGCAGTAGCCCTGATGCGCGCGCACCCGCTGGGGCGAGATGCCTCTATCATTGGCCAAGTACGCGCCGGCCAAGGAAACGTATATCTGAAGACCGCCCTCGGCGGGAAGAAGTTTCTGGACATGCTGGCCGGTGCCCCGCTGCCGCGGATCTGCTAGCTGTAGCCGGGCTAACAGGTTGACGGCAAGACCCCTGGTAGCATTTCGTGGGACAACTCCCCCGAAGGTGGGGGCTTTTTTTATTCTTACTTCACGCCACGGGAAAAGGAAGGTATGCCTCGGATGATGAACTCGAGGATTCCCATTAAGGCTTATGGGAGCAGTCTAGGACCCCCGGGCGTAAGCAGGAGAGAAGTTCAATCATCTGGTGCTTTGATGTACAAAACTATAATCCTAAGGTTTTATTTTGTGAATAATATAACGTAATTTTCTTAAATTTTTTGGTTATCATTAGCAGGAATTAAATAGAAAAAAGCGAATATTAATCTAGGGATTACGTTATTTATAATATAATTTACGTTATAAGTAAATACAGCCCCAAAAAACAGAGAAGGTTAACTGAAAATCTCCAGAATAATTGTTAAGATAAGTGAAACTAAAGGAAACCGTGTTTAAAAAGATAAAACTGATTATTTTGTAAGGATTGTAGGGTTTTACAGGAAGCTATATTTTGTTTCTTTATAGGAGGGGATATGGTGCCCAAGATTGGTATCTATGTATGTCACTGCGGCGAAAACATCGCGGGGGCTGTGGATGTGGAAGAGGTTAGAAAATACGCCCATACGCTGCCGGGTGTAGTTGTGGCCCGGGACTATCTCTTCATGTGTTCGGATCCGGGTCAGGAATTGATAAAGCAGGATCTCAGGGACGGCCTTGTAGACCGGGTAGTGGTAGCGGCATGTACACCGCGGACGCATGAGCCTATTTTTCGTAAGGCGGTAGAAGATGGTGGCCTTAACAAGTATTTCTTTGAAATGGCGAACATTCGCGACCAGGACAGCTGGCCGCACTGGCACGACAAGGAAGGTGCTACCGCCAAGGCAAAGAAACTGGTCGCCAGTGCGGTGGCAAAGGTCGCCTTGCTGGAGCCCCTGGAGGACAGGTATGTGGATGTCACGAGCTCCTCTCTGGTTATAGGCGGCGGTGTAGCCGGTATGTTCGCCGCGCTTGATTTAGCCAATATGGGCTACAAGGTCTACCTGGTGGAGAGAAACCCGTCCATAGGCGGCAACATGGCCAAACTCGACAAGACCTTCCCCACGAACGACTGCTCCGCCTGTATTCTGACGCCCGTTATGGTACAGGTGGGAACCCACCCCAACATCGAACTCTTGACCTTTTCAGAAGTTGAATCCGTTGAAGGCTCTATCGGTAACTTCAAGGTCAAGGTTAGAAAGAAACAGACGTATGTAGACTGGGATAAGTGTACCGGGTGTGGGGACTGCGTGGAGGTCTGCCCGGCCAGGGTGCCGAACGAGTTCAACGAGGGTATGGATAAGCGGAAGGCCATCTATGTCGAGTTTCCGCAGGCGGTGCCCAAACGGGCCGTACTCGACATCGAGCATTGCCTCAACTGTGCGAAGCGTACCATCGGTACAGAACCCAGGATTCATTCGAAGACGGGAGAGCCCATCCTGGCTCCGTGTGAGAAGGCTTGCAAGACGGGCGCTTGCGACCGTTCGAAGCCGTACAACCCGGACGGCGAGATTGTAGAGCTGGACGTGGGTACCATCATCGTAGCCACCGGGTACAAGGTCATGGACAAGACCCGATTCAAGGAATATTCGCCACGATCACCCAACGTTATCACCGCCATGCAGCTCGAGCGTATCCTGGCAGCAACGGGTCCCACGGAAGGAGAGCTCAAGCGCCCATCGGACGGTGAAAAACCCAGGACCATTGTTTTCATTTCTTGTGTTGGCAGCAGGGACAAGAACTACCATACCTATTGCTCAAAGGTATGCTGCATGTACATGCTCAAAGAGGCCCGGTTGATCAAGGAGAAATACCCGAACATCGACATCTACATCTTTTTCATCGACGTACGGACCGGCGGCAAGGATTTCGAGGAATACTACAACTACTGCCGCGCTCTCGGCATCAAGATGGTCCGGGGCCGTGTAGGTGCGGTAGATGAGCTGGCGGGAGACCGGTTAAGAGTGCGCGCTTACGATGTCGACTTGGGCGTTCCTGTGGAACTGGAGGCCGATCTGGTGGTTCTCGCCACCGCCATCGAGCCCGCACCTGGCTTGGAGGAACTTGGTCGGAAGCTCGGTATCACCTGTGGCAGCGAAGGGTTCATGAAGGAATTGCACACCAAGCTATATCCGGTGGAAACGTCCGTCAAGGGCATTTACATCGCCGGGTGCGCTCAGGGACCAAAGGATATCCCTGAGTCCGTATCGCAGGCCCGTGCTGCTTCTTCGGCAGCGGCGGTACCACTTGCTCTAGGAAAGGTTCTCGTGGAGCCGCTTATTTCTGAAGTGGACCAGGAAAAATGCAGCGGTTGCGGTATCTGTGTGCCGATGTGTCCGTATTCGGCCATCAGGATGGTGGAGTACAAGGAAAAACCGCGGTCTAAGATCGACGAGGCACTATGCGCCGGTTGCGGCGTATGTGCAGCGACCTGCCCGTGCGGGGCGATCACACTGCACGGGTACACCAGCGCGCAGATCCATGCTCAGATTGAAGCTTTAACCGTTGGTATTGGGGGTGGTGCGAGTGTCTAGCGCCCAGGCTACATCACAGGTGATAAACCTTACCGAGAGCGAACTGGGTTTTGTGGATGAGATAAAGGAACTGGGGGGCGAGGAGTTACTGGAGTGTATCCAGTGTGCAAAATGCGCTGCTGCCTGTCCCATGGTACTGGCCGGCTTTCCCTTTTTTAATAAGCGGATCATTCAAGCGATCTTGCTGGGCTTAAAAGAAGTGTTGTTGGACGATTCCTCCATCTGGGCCTGTCAGTCCTGCAACCGCTGTACCGAAATATGTCCGCGCAAGGTTAATCCCTTTGAAATCATCCAGGCTATGCGGCGGGTGGCGGTACGTGAATTCGCGTTGCCGACCCTGTCCATCGAAGGGCTTAAGTCGCTTTACGATACCGGCCACGCAGTTTACCTGGCGGCAGCCGGGAATACGCGGGCGAAAGTGGGGCTTCCGGAAAAGCCGCCCTCCACGGTTTCGCACCCAAAAGCCTTGAAAGAACTGCGGGCAATTATGCGTAAAACGGCCCTGGCCGACCTGGGGATCATCCCCATGGACGAGCTTGGGATAACTGATACTTGTGAGGTGTAGCCAATGAAACTAGGTTTTTTTGTCGGCTGCAACACGGCGTTTAACAGGCCTGATCTGGAGCAGGCCACCCGTTATGCTTTCCCTGCGCTCGGGATAGAACTGGATGACCTGGAGGGACAGTCGTGCTGTCCCGCGTGGGGCACCATGCCCTCCGTTGACCTGGTGGGTTGGTGTGCCGTAACAGCTAGGAACTGGGCGATCGCCGAGGGAAAAGGCCTGGACATCGTTACGGTTTGCGGGAGTTGCTACGGCAGTCTGGCTGAAACGCGGTATAAGATGCTGAAATATCCCCATTTAAAGGACCAGGTAAACGAGATCCTCAAGGAAATTGCCAAGGAATACAAGGGGACAAGTAAAGTAAGGCTTGCCTTCAACTACCTTTACTATGAGGTTGGACCGGAAAAGATAAAGGAGGCTATCAAGCATAAGCTTGATGGCTTAACCGTTGCTATCCAGCCCGGTTGTCACTCCCTGTGGCCTAGCGAAGTGTATGTAGATAAGGAAGAGAATCCCTTCCACCCGAAGGTCCTGAAGGAGATGTGCGAAGCCCTAGGTGCCACGGTCCCCTATTACAGCCGTCTACTGGACTGCTGCGGTATGGGGGCTATGCGGAGTACTAACAGGGAAAGGTCCTTCAACCTCTTCCATAAAAAGCTTGTTTCCATTAAGGAAGAAGTGGATCCTGATCTGATCGTGACTGGTTGCAGCTCCTGCCTCATCCAGTTTGACACCGCGCAAGAGTTCTTGCGCAAGGACAGAAAAATCAACTTTGAGATCCCTGCCCTGCATTATATGCAGGTCCTGGCGTTGTGTCTGGGAGCTGATCCGGAGCAGGTAACCGGTCTCGCGAGGACAAATATAGGCCAGGTCGTGAAGAGGATTTTGGAGGGATGAGAAATGAGTGACTGGAGGCCCAATATCGTGGTCTTTGCCTGTAACTGGTGTACGTACCAGGGAGCCGACCTCGCCGGGAGTCTGCGCTACGACTACCCGTCCACTGTAAACATCATCCGGGTCCCGTGTAGCGGGCGGGTAGAACCGGAGTTCATCGTCGCCGCCATCAAAAACGGGGCTGACGGCGTTTTCGTCGGCGGCTGCCATCCGGGCGATTGCCATTACAAGGAAGGGAACTACAAGGCCATCCGGAGGTTTACCATGTTAAAACGGGTACTCACCAGCATGGGTGTTGAACCCGAAAGGGTAAGGCTTGAATGGATCTCCGGCTCCGAAGGCAAGCGATTTGCAGAGGTCATGAAAGAGTTTAACGAAACCGTCATGGCGTTAGGACCAAATCCCATTGGGAGGGATGGCAATGGCCGGTAAGCTGAAACTTGCATATTTCCTTTCCGGTGGGTGCGGTGGTTGCGACATGGCCATTGTGGACCTGGCGGAAACCCTCGTGGATGTCTTACCCCAGCTGGAGGTAGTCTTCTGGGCACCCACCGTAGCAGACGTTAAGTACAAGGATCTTGAGGCCATGCCGGATAATTCGATCGATGTAGGTCTTTACTCCGGTATGGTTCGACTCGGTGAGCAGGAGCACATTGCGAGGGTAATGCGCGCGAAATGCCAGGTCCTGGTTGCATGGGGTGCCTGTGCTGCCCTTGGCGGCATTCCAGGCATGGGTAACCTGCACACCAGGGAGGAAATCTTCAAGACGGCCTACTTTGATACGTACAGTACCGACAACCCTGACGGCATCACACCCCAAATCAGGTGTGTGGTTGACGGTAAATACGAACTTACGCTCCCTGAGTTCTACGAATATGTCAGACCATTGTACCACGTGGTAGATGTTGACTATTTCGTCGGCGGTTGCCCGCCCCATCACTCTTTTGTAGCGCAGGCGATTTCCGCTGTTCTGGAGGGCAAGCTGCCCCCGCCCGGGTCCTGGATTACAGGTGGCAAGGCGGTCTGTGATGTTTGCAAGCGAAATCCTGTGTTGCGGGGCGAGGAGCGAGAGCCGATTACGGCCGTCAAGCGGACCATCGAGGGGGTACCGGCAGAAGGTAAGTGCCTATTGCAAGAAGGGTACCTCTGTTTCGGACCGGTTACCCAGGGTGACTGTGAAGCCCTCTGCCCGAAAGTAAATATACCCTGTCGCGGTTGCGGCGGGCCGATACCGGGCGTAAAGGACTTCGGCCTCCGTGCCATCGGCGCAATTGCTGCTTTGCTGGCGAACGAAGAACTAGTCGACCAGATCCCCAGCCCAGTCAAGTTGTTCTACAGGTACTCGCTACCTGCTTCAATGCTGGGCAGGAGGGTAAAGTAAGGGGTGAGGATGTTGAAGAAAATCGAGATCAACCCGTTGACGAGGCTTGAGGGCCACGGCAAGATAGCTATTTTCCTGGATGATCAGGGGAACGTGGACGATGCCTTCTTCCAGGTAGTAGAGCTTAGAGGGTACGAGCGTTTCCTTACCGGTATGCCCGTTGAGGAAGTACCCAGAACGGTTTCCACTATCTGCGGGGTATGTCGTTGCGTGCACTTCACTGCTTCCATAAAGGCTGCCGATGCCGTTTACAATGTGGAGCCAACTCCGACGGCGAAGAAAATTAGGGAGTTGCTTCTCAACGCCCATTACGTCGAGGACCACTGCGCCATCTTGTACGCCCTAGCGTTCCCGGATTTCGTAGTAGGTCCCACCGCGAACGCTGCCACCCGCAACCTCATCGGGCTGATCCAGGCCGTGGGAGCCGAAACCGGTAAGCTGGTGCTCAAGAAGCGGCAAGCGGCGGTTAAGGTCATCGAGATGCTGGCCGGCCGGCCCATTCACCCCGTGGCTGCGCTGCCCGGCGGCTGGTCTAAGCGGGTCACTGAGGAAGAAAGAAGAGAAATCCTCGAGCTGTCGAAAGAGATGGTCGAACTGGGCCAGCTAACCCTTAAGATCTTTGAGGAGATGGTACTCAAGAACAAGGAATACATGGACCTGGTTACCGGTGACGTTTATAAGGTGGTTTGCAACTATATGGGTACGGTGGACGACAAGAACCGGGTCCAGTATTACGATGGCATCCAGCGGATTGTGGACACTAAGGGTAACGAGATCGGCCGATTCAGGGGCAAAGGGTACCTGGACTATATGGCCGAGCGCGTTCTGCCCTGGAGTTACCTGAAGATGCCGTATATCAAGCCACTAGGATGGAAAGGTGTGGTAGACGGCGAGGGTACCAGCCTTTACTGTGTTGGCCCGCTGGCCAGGCTCAACGTCGCAGAGGGCATGGACACGCCGCTGGCCCAGGAAGCGTATGAGAAGATGTACGCCACTTTTGGCATCAAGCCCGTCCACAACATCCTAGCTTACCACTGGGCCCGTGCTATCGAGCTCCTGAACGCAGCCGAGAAGGTGCAGCAGCTGGCCGCCGACGAGAGTATTACAAGTCCTGACATACGGGTCGAGCTTGGCAAACCCAGCGAAGGTGTAGGTATCATCGAGGCCGTGCGCGGCGTGCTGATCCACCATTACAAGACCGACGATCAGGGTATCGTGCAGGAGGCCAACCTGATCGTAGCTACGACCCATAACAAGGGGCCCATCAATGTAGCTATCAGGCGGGCTGCCCAGCATTTCATAAAGAATGGCCAGGTGGACGAGAGCATCTTGAACTACATTGAGATGGCCTACCGTCCGTACGACATTTGCCTGGCGTGTGCTACCCATATCCTGCCGGGCCGGTTGCCGATCCAGGTGGACATCTACGACAGCAAGGGAGAGTTATACAAGACGCTGAGGAATTACTAAAGAAGGTTGCGGTGCCATGCGAACCATTGTTCTGGGCATTGGGAATCCTGTCCTGAAGGATGACTCTGTTGGCATCAAGGTGGCTCAGTACTTCGAAGGGCGGGTCGATACGGAAATATTGATGACAACCGATTTCAAGATCCTGGACAAGATTCTGGGTTACGAACGGGCCATCATTGTCGACGGGGTGCGGCTGGGGAAGGAACCAGGTACGGTGCTAGAATTTGATGTTGAGGATCTCTTTTTCACCTATACGTTCTCGGGTACCCACAACCTCAGCTTGCCTACAACCTTAAAAATCGGGTATCAGCTGTTTGGCAACGAAATGCCGCGGGATATTAAAATTATCGCTATCGAGGTACAAGATGTAACCACCTTCAGCAGGGAGTGTACTCCCGCTGTGCAGAGAGCAATCCCGAAAGCTGTCCAACGGGTGAAGCGCTACCTGGAAAAAGGCAACGGGGCTAACTGAATGTCTATGGGCTCATTTTACGCTGGCGTAGGCGAACCCAGGGTGAAAAGAGTAAAAAGCATCACGGTACTGGCAAAAAGGATCAGGAGGACGCGCCAGTTCGGAGTTCGACAGTTTTGAGGCACATGTCGGGACCCCGATCTAACAATAGCACGGGCTGGCCCCCTAATTATGGAGATTATGCCACAAAAGATGCGGCTTTCATTAATTTACTCATGAATGCTTTGTGAAACTCTTCAGGG